>TARA_R110002073_G_scaffold334200_2_pt1 | contig 16672 bp, 15 predicted proteins | sample TARA_R110002073 | Tara Oceans TARA_R110002073 (sample SAMEA4397174) | marine metagenome | biome: Polar Biome; feature: [DCM] deep chlorophyll maximum layer (ENVO:01000326); material: water (ENVO:00002006), including particulate matter (ENVO:01000060) such as... | depth 40 m
GGTGCTTTTGTTGATGATGCAGCTAATTCAGTATTTGTTTTTGCTAGACAAACAACAAAGCCATATAAAGGATTGCAATCTGGAAGAAAAGTACAGCTTAAGAATAAGGATTATGCGTATGTTGGAGATAAATATGAGAGTAAGATTCAATTGATGTCTGCTCGTATTTACAAGAACTTTAGTATTTCGTATAAGAGAAACCAAGATGTTTATAATATTAGAGCAGTACATCCTGATCATCAGTTTTTAGAAAAAACAATAATGACTGATGGTAGGTATATAAATCAATTAGACTTACAGGAAGGATCTAAAGTAATTGTGATTGGGCGATTGGTGAAATCCGACTTATTTGGTGAAAAACCAGCTCTAGGTAAACGAGTAAATGTAAATGGTATATCTTATAAAATTATTGGTGTATTCTCTGATGATGGAGGAGATAATGAAGAAAGACAATGTTATATTCCTGTTACTACAGCCCAAAAATTGTATGGTAATAATGATTATATAGATCGTATTAATATTGGTTACAATCCAAATTTAAGTTTAGATCAAGCCATCGCCTTTGGAAATCGTTTAGAAAGAGATTTAAGAGATCGAATGGGAGTTCATCCTGATGATCAAAGTGCAATATCTGTTAGAAACATGGCAGAAGCTAATCAAGCAGTTGGAATTATTATGCTTGCTCTATATTTTATTGTCATATTTATTGGCTCAGGTACATTAATTGCAGGAATTATAGGAATCAGTAACATCATGATTTTTGTGATAAAAGAACGAACAAAAGAATTTGGTATTCGTAAAGCCTTAGGAGCGAAGCCTTCTTCTATCGTTGGAATGGTGGTACAAGAATCCGTCTTAATAACAACCATAGCAGGATACTTAGGTTTATCGTTAGGTACTTATCTATTAAGTTTGATAGGGAATAGTTTAGAAGAGGATTATTTTATTAAAGACCCTAGTGTTAGTTCAGGATTAGTAATAGGAGCAACAATTACTTTGATTTTAGCTGGATTGATTGCTGCATTAGTACCAGCCAGAAAAGCAGCTAGAATTAAACCCGTTGTAGCATTAAGAGCAGATTAATTATGAAGTTTTTATTTGATTCAGATACTTGGCAAGAAATTTATGGAGGAATCCGTAAAAACAAGACACGTACAGCCATTACTATTATTGGAGTTTTATGGGGAATTTTCTTATTAGTTGTATTATTAGGTGCATCTAGAGGTTTAGAAAATAATTTCAAAAATGTTTTCGGGAATTTTGCTACGAATAGTGTTTTTATGTGGACTCGAAGCACTGAATTACCTTTCAAAGGGTATCAGAAAGGGAGAAGGGTGCGATTAACCACTACAGATGTAGAAATTCTGGAAAGAGAATATGATGATATTAAATTTATAGCGCCAAGAAGTCAAACAAATAGCCCTATTACTAGAGGTTTCAAGACAGGAAGTTTTAATGTTTCAGGAGACCTGCCTCTCTTAGATCAAGTACAAAAAAAGGATTTGATTTATGGAAGGTTCCTTAATGAAAATGATATCAAACTAAAATCGAAAGTTTGTGTGATTGAAGAAGAAATATACAAACAGTTATTTGAAAAAGATGAATATCCAATTGGAGAAATTGTGAATATTGGGAATATTACATATAAAGTAATTGGAGTTTATAAAAATGGTAATATTACATTTGATGGAGATGCTGCGTATATACCTTTTACAACATTTCAGCAAGTATATAATAGAGCAAATAGAATTAGTTGGATGATGATTACTGGAAATGATGGAGTTGATATCGAACAATTAGAAACAGACATGCTGCTTAGTTTAAAAAACCTTCATAAGGTAGACCCAGAAGATAAACGTGCTTTTGGTAGTGCAAATTTGGCTGTACAGATAGGTAAATTCACTGGCTTTTTAAAAGGAATGCAATTCTTGACTTGGTTTGTTGGGATTGCTACTTTAATAGCGGGAGTTTTTGCTATTGGAAATATTTTATTAATTACAGTAAAAGAGAGAACAAAAGAAATAGGTATTCGTAGAGCAATAGGTGCTACTCCTGTGGAAATTAGAAGACAAGTAGTATTGGAATCAGTTTTCTTAACTACCGTAGCAGGAATGATAGGAATTATTTTTGGAGGAGCAGTTTTGTACCTTTTAGATAGCCAATTTGGCTCCGGTCCGGATCCTACATTAATAAACCCTACGGTAAATATTCCAATTGTATTATTTGCATTCTTAATTCTAGTAGTATTAGGAACATTGATAGGGCTAATACCAGCTTATATGGCAACATTAATGAAGCCTATAGAAGCTTTAAGAGACGAGTAAAATTTAAATAAAATAGAATAATTAACCAAACGTTTATATAAACAATTAAAATGAGTAAAAGAGCAAAAATCATATTAGGTATCGTAGTAGTACTATTCATCGCAATTCTTATTTGGTTGAAGAAAAAGAATGCAGAAGATCCAGTAACCTTTAAAACAGAAACAGCTTTTAAAGCTACGATCATTAAGAAAGCCGTTGCTACAGGAAAAGTAGTGCCATTAGAAGAAATTGAAATTAAACCTCAAATTACTGGGATTATTAATAAAATATATCTTCTAGAAGGAGCTAAAGTGAAAAAAGGAGATTTAATAGCTACAGTAAGAGTAGTACCAAATGAACAATCATTACTGAGTGCTAAAGGAAGGGTAGACAATATAAAATTAAGAGTTAAAAATGCTAGAATAGCTTTCGATCGTAATAAGAAATTATTTGATAGAGGTGTGTTAGCTGCATCAGCTTTTGAAGCAGTAGAATTAACCTACGATCAAGCCAAGCAAGATTTGATAAATGCAGAGAATGATTATAAAATCATTAAAAGCGGATCATCAGGTGTAGGAGTTGCGAATACTGATATTAGAGCACAAATTTCTGGAACTATTTTAGAAATTCCTGTAAAAGAAGGAGATCAGGTAATTCAAAGTAATAACTTTAATGCAGGAACTACAATAGCTTCTATTGCTGACATGAGTAAAATGATCTTTGAAGGAAAAGTTGATGAATCTGAAGTTAGTAAATTGGTTAAAGGGTCTGATATTGAAGTTTCATTAGGAGCGATAGAAGAAAAGAAATTTCCTGCAAAACTAAACTTTATAGCACCTAAAGGAACAGAAGAAGGAGGTGCAGTTCAGTTTACAATTAAAGCAAATATTACTCTTGATGATGAATATTTTGTTAGAGCAAATTATAGTGCCAATGCAAATATAATTTTAGAGCAAAAGGACAGTGTTTTATCTATAAAGGAAGCCTTGCTTCGTTTCAATAAGAAAACTGAAAAGCCTTATGTTGAAGTAAAAACAGGAGACAATACGTTCGAGAAAAGAGAACTAGTATTAGGTGTTTCTGATGGAGTAAATATTGAAGTAAAATCAGGAATTACAGCTACAGATGAACTAAAAATCTGGAATAAAGCGAAGAAAGAAAACAACGATGACGATTAATTGAATTGTCAAGTTAATTATAAATAAAAAAGGAGCTCATATGAGCTCCTTTTTTATTTGAGATATATTCGGTATCCAATTTCAAAACCTAAAACGTTATACCCGCTATTAGGGAGTTGGAAGTCTAAATTAGAAACATGTCCTATGTTAGTTCCTAAATAAAATTCAGAATTCTTCAGAGTATGCGTTAGTCCTAGCGATATGTTTTCAAGAAAAGTAAATCCTTGAGCAAGTCTTTCACTCTCAACATCTATATATCCTGCACCCAAACCTAAAGTAGCTTCAAAGAACACCTGTTTAAAAAGTTTTCTTCTAAATTGAAGCCCTAACTCAAAAGCATAGAAAGAAATTGTTTTTTTTTGAGTTAAATGTGCCCGTAACTCTTCAAAATTTGGTTCATCTGGAGTTATAAACTGCTCATTAAGTAGTTGATGTTTGGCTATTTGAAATTGTGGTTGAAAAATGAGATTGATACTCCACTTTTTGCCTTGTTTTAAGTGATAAAAAAATTGAGCTTTGAAAACAGAAGTTTTATAGTCATAATCATCATCAAAGAATAAAACATTATTCTGTTTTGCAGAATTATACAAGAACCCAACCTTCTTTAGTTTGCGAGATGATTTTTCATCACTTTGACTATAAGCAAAAGAGATAAAAAATAAAGAAATGATGAAGATTGACTTATGCAAATTGTTTAGAAACATGTTCTGCTTTTCTACTTTCAGAATAATCGTAGAAACCTTCGCCAGATTTTACTCCTAGTTTTCCTGCTCTTACCATGTTTACAAGCAAAGGGCAAGGTGCATATTTTGGATTTTTAAAACCATCATGCATCACTTCTAAAATAGATAAACAAACGTCTAAACCTATAAAGTCTGCTAATTGTAGAGGTCCCATTGGATGTGCCATTCCTAATTTCATGACTGTATCAATTTCTTGAACACCAGCAACACCATTGTATAATGTTTCAACAGATTCATTAATCATTGGCATTAGGATTCTATTTGCTACAAACCCAGGGTAGTCATTTACTTCAATAGGAATTTTATTGATGGCTTTGGTTAAGTCAATAGTAAAATTCATTACTTCATCTGAAGTATTATATCCTCGAATGATTTCAACCAATTTCATAATAGGAACTGGATTCATAAAATGCATTCCGATAACCATCTCCGGTCTATTGGTTGATGCTCCAATTTGAGTAATAGATATAGAAGAAGTATTACTAGCGAGTATGGTGTCATCTGGACAAACTTCATCTAGTTCTTTAAATATCTTTAATTTCAAATCTAAGTTCTCAGTCGCTGCTTCAACTACTAAGCTAGCATATTGAGTTCCTTCTTTAATAGAAGTATAGGTAGTGATATTTGATAATGTTTTCTCTTTGTCAGCTTCGGTGATTTTTTCTTTGGCAACCATTCTATCTAAGTTTTTAGAGATAGTAGCCACTCCTTTGTCTAAAGAAGCTTGAGAAATATCGATAAGTTGTACATTATAATTAAACTGTGCAAAAGTATGGGCAATACCATTTCCCATGGTTCCAGCTCCAATAACAGCTATATTCTTCATAAATTTTGATTTGTTTTTAGTTTTTAATTGTCGAAACAATCAATGATTTGTTGTGCTACACGTAATGCATTTGTTCCATGTCTAAGAGTAACAATAGGTTTTGTGTTATTATTAATGGCATCTGCAAAAGATTCTAATTCGTCTAATATAGCGTTGTTTGCTGTTACTTCAGGATTGTCAAAGTAAATCTGCTTTTTCACCCCTTCAGCATTTTGTAAGATCATTGCAAACTCATCTGGATTATTAGGGGCATCTTTCATACGAACGACTTCAGATTTCTTTTCTAAGAAATCTACTGATATGTATGCATCTCTTTGGAAAAATCGAGATTTACGCATGTTTTTCATAGAAATTCTACTCGCAGTTAAATTAGCAACACAACCATTTTCAAATTCAATTCTAGCATTGGCAATATCTGGAGTTTCAGAAATAACAGATACACCACTTGCATGTACATTTTTTACAGGAGAATTTACAACACTTAAGATGATATCGATATCATGAATCATTAAATCCAAAACCACAGGCACATCAGTTCCTCTAGGGTTAAATTCAGCCAAACGATGACATTCGATAAACATAGGTTCACCAATCATATCTTTAACAGCAGTAAAAGCAGGATTAAAACGTTCTACATGTCCAACCTGACCTTTTATATGTTTTTGACTAGCTAATGTTCTTATTGCTTCCGCCTCTAAAACAGTATTTGTGATAGGTTTTTCAACAAAAATATGACATCCTTTTTCGATGGAAAGTTTAGCGCAGTCAAAGTGAGATAATGTAGGAGTAACGATGTCAACAACATCAACTGCATTAATTAAATCTTCTACAGAATTAAATACTTGATATCCGAATTCTTCAGACACTTTTTTTGCATTCTCTTCAGAAGGATCATAAAAACCGACCAATTCATAATGTTCTGATTGTTGTAATAACTTTAGGTGAATTTTCCCTAAATGACCAGCTCCTAATACTCCAGCTTTTAGCATAAATTTTTATTTTTTTGAAGTTGATTTTTCAACAAGAACAAAGATACAATTTTATAGGAATTTTATAGGAATTATTCTACTTTTAGATCGCTCTAATCAACCAATAATTGAAAGATACATCCAAACATCAAGGCCTTAGAAATCAACTTGCAAACGTTTTAAAGCAAAAAGGAATTACAGATGAAAATGTATTAAATGCTGTACGAAAAATTCCACGACATTTATTTATTGACTCTTCTTTTGAAGATCACGCGTATCAAGACAAAGCATTTCCTATTGCTGCCGAGCAAACAATTTCTCAACCTTATACTGTAGCTTTTCAATCGCAAACACTACAAATTAAGCCTGATGATAAAGTATTAGAAATAGGAACAGGTTCTGGATATCAAACAACTGTGTTATTAGAGTTAGGTGCTGAAGTATATTCAATTGAACGCCAACATGAGTTGTTTAAAAGAACCTCATTATTTCTACCAAAGTTGGGCTATAATCCAAAGAAATTTATTTTTGGCGATGGCTATAAAGGATTAAAAGAGAAGGCTCCATTTGATAAAATTATAGTGACAGCTGGTGCTCCATTTGTACCAAAACCATTATTGTCTCAGTTAAAAGTAGGAGGGATGTTGTTAATTCCCGTAGGAGATACATCACAAATAATGACACTTTACATTCGAAAATCACCTAAGGAATTTGAAAAACACGAGTTGGGTGATTTTGCTTTCGTGCCAATGCTTCAGAAAAAAGCGTAGCTTTTATCAGTTATCAGTTATCAGTTATCAGTTATCAGTTACAAGTTAGTTGTATATGTTCACTGATTATTGTTAATCGATCATTGTATCGCTCGTTTCCAAATTGCAGTCCTACCAAACAATGAAAACCCAATATAACCGCGAAGTTTCAAGGTGTTGTTATCCAGTAATTTGATATAACACTTGTATTCTTTTCCATTTTTAGGATCCAAAATTTTACCTCCAGACCATTCATCACCTTTTTCTTTCAATCCCGTTAAGATATCCATTCCTAAAATGAGTTGATCTTTTCGTTTTCCTTTGCATTTAAAACAAGTGGCAGTTTGTCTTTCTTTGTCGAGTATTGAAATGATTTTAGCATAGGCTTTACCGTTTTTTAGGTAAACTTCAATGACAGATTCAATTTCATTCGTTTCTTCATCAAAAGAATTCCATTGTCCAAAAATGGTTTGAGAGAAGATAGATGTACTTATAAAAAGAAAGAATGTAATTGAGAGAAAAACTTTTTTGTTAATCATATTTAGCATCAAAATTTGATTCCCACTTTCCTTGTACTCGGAGTATTTGTTCAATAACATCTCTTACACAGCCTTCACCACCTTTTTTATCTGAGATGTATTTAGAAACTTGCTGGATTTCTGGAGCAGCATCATTCGGACAGCAAGGCAATCCAACTAATTTCATCACTGGATAATCAGGAACATCATCTCCCATATATAGTACATTTTCAGCTTGTAGATCATACATATCTATCAACTCATTGTATTGCTCAATTTTATCATGGGCTCCTAAATAGACATCTTTAATCCCTAAATTTTGCAAACGGGTTTTTACACCTTCATTCTTTCCGCCAGTGATTATACAGATTCTTAAACCAGCGTTTACAGCTGCTCGAAGAGCGTAACCATCTTTAATATTCATTTGTCTAACCAACTGTCCGTCTGGCATTACAGTAACGATTCCATTGGTTAAAACTCCATCTACATCGAAAATGAGAGTATCTATTTGTGATAAATATTGCTTATAACTTTTTTCCATGTTCTTGTATAGATTCTGTCAGTTTTAAATAAATTTCTTGCTGTGCCTTGTTGAGCAAATTTAAATGATTTTGAATAGTTCTCGAATCATTTCTTTTGGCAGGGCCAGTTTGAGCATCAAGAGGCGATAAGTTTAGGACCTTTTCTGAAGTCTCTAGAATTAGAGGTTCTAAAATATCAAAAGGTACTTTGTACTGTTCGCAAATATCGTGGGCTATGGTGTACATATGATTCGCAAAATTATTTACAAACACTGCGGCAACATGGATGCTCTTGCGTTGTTTAGAATTGATATGATATACTCTTCCTTCAATTGCATTAACCAATGCCTCTAGAGTTTTTAGATCGCTCTCGTTCTTGGTTTCCAAACAAAAAGGAATCTTGGTAAAATCGACCTCTTTTTCTTTAGTGAATGATTGTAAAGGATAAAAAACACCTTTCCTTCCTGAGTTTTGAAGCGCATGTAGGTCCACACTTCCAGAAGTATGCACAACAAAAGAAGTTTTGATTTGAGCGGAAACATCTGGAATAGCATCATCTGTAACAGCTATAATAGTTACATCAAACACTTTATTAATGACTAACTCTCTAGAATTGATTTGAGTAACTTCTATACCATCAGCTCCTTGGAAAGCCTTCCAAAGATGACTACCTACATTACCATTTCCAACGATTGCTACTGAAATCATAAAACGAAGATATTGAAATTATCTATGCAGCCACGTAGGTTAAAATATTTTTCGCATATTTGTTGCTGATGATTGTTTAAGCCCACACATTCGTACTGCCGATATACTCGACACCCCAATGAATCATTGAAATTCTTTTCAATGAGTTTTCTACTATTCAATAATTATTAAAATGTCAACAAACAATCAAAATATCATTATAAAATCATTTTCACTTTTTAAAGAAGCTGTAACGGGCAAGCAACAAGACTATACTACTGGAAGTATTCGGAAAGCAGTTTTTATGCTTTCTATACCTATGATTCTAGAAATGCTCATGGAGTCTATTTTTGCTTTAGTCGATATTATTTATGTTTCTAGAGTCAGTGTTAATGCAGTGGCTACAGTTGGATTAACAGAATCAGTTTTAACCTTAGTCTATGCAGTCGCTATTGGTTTGAGTATGGGAGCAACCGCTATTGTATCAAGAAGAACGGGAGAAAAAGATAGAGAAGGAGCTAACCAAGCTGCAGTTCAAGTTATTTTTCTAGGTGTGTTTATTGCATCACTCATTAGTATTTTTGGAATTATTTTTCCGAAAGAGATTCTTAGCCTTATGGGTGGAAGTGAAGATCTAATTGAAGAAGGCTATGGATACACACAAGTTTTACTAGGAGGGAACATGACGGTAATGTTACTGTTCTTAATCAATGCAGTTTTTAGAGGAGCTGGAAATGCTTCTATTGCTATGTGGACGCTAATTCTTTCTAATGGGTTGAATATCATATTAGATCCAATTTTTATTTTTGGCTTGGGCCCAATTCCCGCTTATGGAGTAGAAGGAGCTGCGATTGCTACAACTACTGGAAGGGGAATTGCAGTTATAGCACAATTAATCATTCTATTTAGAGGGAACTCTTATATAAAAGTAGCGTTCAAAGATTTGGTGATACGAACGAAAGTCATGTTAAATTTAATCAAGATTTCCTTAGGAGGAATTGGTCAGTTTTTAATCGGTACTTCTAGCTGGGTAGTTCTTATGTTAATCATGGCAACGTTCGGGAGTGAAGTTTTAGCAGGATACACCATAGCCATTCGTATTATGATGTTTACTTTAATGCCAGCATGGGGAATGAGCAATGCCGCTGCAACATTGGTCGGGCAGAATTTGGGAGCAAAACAACCAGAAAGAGCAGAGTCTTCCGTATGGAAGACAGGGAAGTACTGCGCTATTTTTATGGGAATTGTTTCCTTGATATACATCTTCTTTGCTACCACATTTTTAGGTTGGTTTAGTGATGAACCAGATGTTGTAAAATATGGAGCATTGTGTCTACAAATTATGGCCCTAGGCTATATCGCTTATGCATACGGAATGGTTGTTATCAATTCGTTTAATGGAGCTGGAGACACAAAAACACCGACTTACATCAATTTTGTGTGTTTTTGGTTGTTCCAATTGCCTTTTGCTTACCTCATGGCAATCGTTTTAGATTTTGGACCTATTGGAGTATTTTGGGCAATAACCTTAGCAGAAGTCTCAATTGCAATTATTGGAATTTGGTACTTCAGAAAAGGAAAGTGGAAAACTGTTGAGGTTTAGTTTTCTTTTGTAAATTCGTTTGATAATTTATTTCTAATGAAAAACTCAAAAAAACTAGGAATCAATACCATATGTACGCATGTTGGTGAAGTAAAGGATGAGCAATTTAAAGGAGCAATTTCTCCAATATATATGTCAACTTCATACGCTTTTGATGATGTAGATGTGAAACGTTATCCACGTTATTTTAATACACCAAATCAAGAGATGTTGTGCAAAAAGATCGCAGCCTTGGAAAAGACAGAAGATGCTTTGATTTTTGGATCAGGAATGGCCGCCATCAGTTCTACGCTATTTGCTTTTTTAGGCAAAGGAGATCATGTCATTATTCAGCAAAACATCTATGGAGGTACCTACAATCTTGTTGTTAAAGAGTTTGAAAGATTTGGAATAGAGCATACATTTACAACTAGTGATGCAATCGAAGATTTTGAAAAATTAATTCAATCGAATACGAAGATTTTATATATCGAAACACCTTCAAATCCTTTATTAACGATAACAGATATGAAAGCGATTGGTGATTTGGCAAAAGAGAAAGGAATTATCACCATGATAGATAATACGTTTGCTTCACCAATCAATCAGAACCCAGCTGATTTTGGGATTGATATTATGATGCATTCTGCGACTAAATATATGGGAGGGCATTCTGATATTTTAGCAGGTGCCGTAGCTGGTTCTAAAAAACATATTGCTAAAATATGGGAAACAGCAATAAATTTTGGAGGAAGCTTAAGCGATTTTACTATTTGGATGTTAGAGCGAAGCTTAAAGACATTAAACCTTAGAGTAAAAGAACAAACAAAGAACGCTCAAGTAATGGCTGAGTACTTACACGAGAACCCAAATATTGATTGTGTTTATTATCCAGGATTAAAATCTCATCCAAGTCATGAATTAGCAGCGTCACAGATGAAAGGATTTGGAGCAATGATGTCTTTTGAATTAAAAGAGGAAATTGATGCTGTAGAATTTCAAAATGCTTTAGAATTAATTAAACCTTCAATGAGTTTAGCTGGAGTAGAAAGCACGACGTTAAATCCAGCGAATACATCTCATGCTTTGTTAGGCGAAGAAGAAAGAAATAAACAAGGTATTAAAGATGGTTTAATTCGTTTTTCTATAGGTATAGAAGAACCTGAAGACCTTATAGCAGATATTGAACAAGCTATTTTAAAAACAAAGAAAATACTCGTATGAAGTTAGATATATTAGCCTTTGGTGCTCATCCAGATGATGTAGAGTTAGGTACTGGAGCTACAATAGCGAAAGAAGTTTCATTAGGGAAAAAAGTTGGTATCATAGATTTAACACGTGGTGAATTAGGAACCCGAGGTTCTGCTGAATTACGTAAAGTAGAAGCTGCTAATGCTGCTGAAATTTTAGGTGTTTCTGTTAGAGAAAACTTAGGTTTTGCTGATGGCTTTTTTGTGAATGATAAAGAACATCAATTAGAGATTATTAAAATGCTTCGTAAATATCAACCAGATGTTGTTATATGCAACGCCATAGATGATAGACATATTGATCATGGAAAAGGAAGCAAATTGGTTTCAGATGCTTGTTTTTTAAGTGGACTTCAGAAAATTGAAACTGAATTGGACGGAGAAGCACAAGAGAAGTGGAGGCCTAAGCTGGTCTATCATTATATTCAATGGAAAAATATTGAACCTGATTTTGTAGTAGACGTTACAGGTTTTATAGAAAAGAAAGTAGATTCTGTGATGGCATATAGTTCTCAATTTTATGATCCAAATAGTAAAGAACCTCAAACTCCAATTACGAGTAAGAATTTTACTGACAGCATAGAATATAGAGCTAGAGACCTTGGAAGGTTGATAGGAGTAGATTATGCTGAAGGGTTTACCACTGAACGCTTTGTAGCTGTCGATTCTTTAGATAAATTAATATAATTTTTTCTTTCTGTAGATTTAAAAATAAATTATATTTGCACCCGCTTACGTGGCTAAAAAGTATTTACTTTATGCTTGATAAGTGACACGGTAGTTGTAGCTCAGTTGGTTAGAGCATCGGTTTGTGGTACCGAGGGTCGTGGGTTCGAGCCCCATCTTCTACCCAGAAAGACAAAGCTTCTTCAGAAATGAAGAGGCTTTTTTTGTATACCATAGTTTTAACAGAATGAAAATGAAATTTTATTTAGGATTATTTCATTCTAAGAGTATTGTTCTCGGCTTTGGTGTCATAAATAAAAGCTTTTCATATTTTTGTTCAAATTCTATAAATGAATAAGCAAGATTTACAAGTAATTTATAATAGAATAGCTCCTCACATTCATAAAACGGCTGTTCTTAATTCGCGATTGATTAATGAATTAGCTGGCTGCGAACTCTATTTAAAATGTGAAAATTTCCAAAAAGCAGGAGCATATAAAATACGAGGAGCCACAAATGCAATTTTGCAGTTATCCGAAGAAGAAAGAAGTAAAGGTGTAGTAACTCATTCATCAGGAAACTTCGCACAAGCAGTATCTTTAGCAGCAAAAAACTTAGGAGTTCCTGCCTATATTGTAATGCCTACTAGTGCACCAAAGATTAAAAAAGCAGGAACGTTAAGTTATGGAGGTATGGTTACTGATTGCGAACCAACAATAAAGGCTAGGGAAGAAGCATCAAAAGAAATTCAAGAAGAAACTGGAGCTAGTTTTTTACATCCATCGAATGATATTCATGTTATCCATGGACAAGGAACTGCTTGTTATGAATTGCTTCAAGAAGAATCTGATTTTGATTATATAATTACTCCAATTGGAGGTGGAGGTTTAATTGCTGGGACTTGTTTGTTTTCAAATGCTTTTTCACCTAATACAAAAGTAATAGGTGCTGAACCTTTTGAAGTTGATGATGCGTATCGTTCTTTAATTTCTGGAAAAATAGAGACAAACGAAACAACAAATACTGTTGCTGATGGCTTAAGAACAAACTTAGGTGATCAGAATTTTCCTATTATTTTAGAACATGTCGATCATGTCATTCGTGTTACAGAAGAAGAAATAGTTTCTGCGATGCGATTCGTTTGGGAACGAATGAAAATTGTTATTGAATCTTCTAGCGCAGTAGCTGTTGCAGCAGTTTTTAAAGAAAAAGAGTTTTTTAAAGGAAAGAAAGTGGGCGTAATTATTTCAGGAGGAAATGTAGATTTGAATAATTTACCATTTTAAGTTTACCAACCATTTTTATGATTAGCATAAGGGTTTTTTAAGGGCACCCATTTAGAGATAATACTTAATTCCCCATTAGGGTTTATTGGAGTAAATCTAACTGTGTAGTTATCATTTTTAGTAAATACAAAAGCTCCAGAACACATGCCATGTCCTATCGATATTTCATTTTTATTACTTTTTAAATAGTAGCTTTTTATCTTACCAGTAGTAATATTCTTTACTTCTGTTTTATAAAATATTTTTTCTTTGGGCTGATTGATTATTTTAAAGGAACTATAGGTTTCAGGACCACATCCGTAAGAAACAAAACTAGTTTCTGAAAATTTAAATTTAATATTTTTTAAATTTAAATTCACACTTCTTTTATTCCCAGTTGTTATAGATAATCGCTCGTATTTACTTACTTGATTATTCCATTTACGTAGTAGAAGTTTTTCTTTTGCTGTTTGATTTTCTAATTCTATATAATATGTCGTATTTGGTTTTAAAAGAATTGATGGAGTAAATATCGCTTGAGTAAGCTCCATTTGCCCAACATAAGTAGCTTTATGATTAAGCAGGACTTTGTCTTTATCTGTAACTAAATACAAATTTCTATCATTAAAACTATTTATAGTTTTTTGACTATGTGCATAACCTTCAATAATAATCATCTGATTTAAGCCTATAGACTTACTTTCAGACAGTAAAAATATTCCTGAAGACGAACAATCCCTAATGTTTTTTTTTGAAAGACTTAAATTAGATAAGATGAATAATAGAATAAATGCTTTTTTCATAGTTAATTTTTTAATTATGAAATCAAAGACTATTCCAAACTAAATTGTATTTAAAGCTTCAATAACTTCTGCACGTTTTCTTACAGAAACGGGCACGGTGTTTTTATCTTTTAGAACTAAGTACCCACCATCAGATTTTATGAAAGCTTTAATGTATTTTACATTGACTAAATGGCTTTGGTGAACTCGTAGAAACTGATAGTCTTTCAACATATCTGAAAAAAACTTCAGCGTTTTGGTTACTAGTATTTTACTTCCGTCTTGAAAGAAAAACTCCGTATAATTATTGTCAGATTTACAACGAACAATATCATCCAAATCCACTACAATTATTTTATCTAGTGTGTGTAAGGATATCTTTTTTGGCCTTTGATTGGGTGTTGCAATCGATTCTTTTAAGACATTCAATTGTTCTTTGGCAGGTTGAATTTGTTGTGTGGCTTTTGTGATTGCAGCATTTAACTCTTCATCTGAATAAGGCTTTAAAACATAATCTATAGCTGCAAATTTAAAAGCTCTAATGGCAAATTCGTCACTGGCAGTTACAAAGATAATTTTAGAACGTAAATTAGGGAAGATCTCTAAGACATCAAAACCGGTTCCATCTCCTAACATAATGTCTAGAAACAAGATGTCTGGCTCATTTTTTCTTAGCAACTTAGCAGCTTCTACAACACTTTCTGCTTTTCCTATTATAGAAATAGATGGATGCTTTTGTTCTATATCATTTTCCAACAACTTTAAAGCTGCAGGAATGTCGTCTACTAATATGGCTGTATGTTTTGTCATAGTTAAAAGTCGGTTTTTAGTGGCAAACGAAAAGAAATAATAGTCCCATTATCTTCTTTAATGAGTAAAGAATTCGCTCCTGATAAACTTTCTATTCGTTCTTTGGTAACCTCTAAAGCCATTGACTGATGATGGGGTTGTTTTTGTTTTTTTGATTCCTCAATTCCTATTCCATTATCTTTTACTTCGCAATCTAGGTATTCTCCACTAATTTTAAAACTGATATGAATCTCTCCTTTTCTTTTTAACTGTATAAATCCGTGTTTGATACTATTTTCCACAAATGGTTGGATTAGCATAGGAGGAATGAGTATTTCCTCAATATCAATGTCGTTGGTATTGATATAAATATGATACTCAAATGAATTTGTGCTCATTTGCTGCTCTAAAGTAAGATAATTCTCTAAAGTTTTGACTTCTTCTTGTAGCGAGATTTCTTCTTGTCTAGAGCTATTTAAAATACTTCTGAGGAGGGTTGCAAATGTATTGATAGTACTACTCATTTGTTTTGTCTCTCCTTCAGCTCCCATTGCTTTAATTCCATTCAATACATTAAAAATGAAATGAGGATTCATTTGTAATTGCAATGCTTTTTGTTCTAGTGACAATAAATGATTCTCTAAGGCTAATTGCTCTATTTTTCGTTTGTTTTTTAATTTCACTCTTCTAAAAGAGAATATTAAAATAATCAATATCAAAAGGCCAGAACTTGAATAGATAGTCCATAAAAACCAAGATTTTTCATATAAAGGTTGGTCTATATAGAACTGAAAACTGATAGAATCACTTTCTTCCCAGTCAATATTTCTTGCTTGTACAGTAAATGAATATGTATCGCTACTCAAGTTAGGTAAATCAATAAAATCTTTGGAGCTCCAGGGGCTAAATTCTCCAATTAATTTATATCGGTATTCAATCCCTTTTGGATGATTGATATCTATAGACTTAAATTGAAATGACAGATGATTTTGCGAAGGCTTCAACTGAAGTGTTTTCATGTATTTATTAATATTGATACTATCAATAGTTTGGTAAGCCACTTCTACTGATTCAAAAGTAATAGAAGGTTTTACTTTTTTTAATTGATTGTTAGAAGGAATATATTTAGTTAAGCCATTCATAGTTCCAAACCAAATATTTCCTGAACCGTCTATGTCTACTGAATTCTGACATGTTTCGATGCCTAAAAACCCATCACTTCTGTTAAAGTAAAAGACATCATTAATTGAATTGTTAGCGTCTAGAACAATTTTATTGACACCTTTTTCTGTTCCTGCCCAAAGATGATTTTCAGTATCAAAAATTAGCTGATAAATATTGTTTGAATTTAAATTTTTAGTTCCAGAAAGTTGTCTAACTTCTCTTGGGTTTGAAAGGTTGGAAATCCATACCCCATCGCCTAAAGTACCTAAGTATATATTTTGGCCTTTGATTAAAATAGTTGAAATTGAAATATTTTTACCCAAAATCTGATGAAAATCACGAACCTCATTATTGTTTATATATCCAAGATTACCTTTTCTAGTAACGTACCAAACTCTCCCCGTATTATCAATACTTAAATCATTGATATTTAAATCTTTTATCCCTTTACTTGTTGCATAATAATTTTTAAAACTCGATAATTCTCCAGTTTCTGAATCAAATGGTAACTCAATAATACCAGATGAATAAGTAGCTACCCATGCTGAATTATTTCCAATAGTAATTTTTTTAATCCAATTAGAAGTCAACCCATCTTCTATAGTCAACGTGTCGGTTACTAAAGTATAATTAGGAAATAACTGGGTGTCTAAACCACTAAATTTGGTTTCTTTTTGAACA
>TARA_R110002073_G_scaffold4803_21_pt1 | contig 16671 bp, 15 predicted proteins | sample TARA_R110002073 | Tara Oceans TARA_R110002073 (sample SAMEA4397174) | marine metagenome | biome: Polar Biome; feature: [DCM] deep chlorophyll maximum layer (ENVO:01000326); material: water (ENVO:00002006), including particulate matter (ENVO:01000060) such as... | depth 40 m
GGGCGCGCCCTGCGCCTGATCCATCAACCGCCCGACCTGCAACGCGGCGTGCAGGCCCAGGGTGATTTCGGTCTGCATGTCGGCAAGCTTTTTCTGGAACAGTTGCGTTGCGGCCAGCGGCCTGTCGAACTGCTTGCGGTCCAGCCCGTATTGGCGCGCCGCGTGCCAGCAGAATTCCGCCGCCCCCATCGCCCCCCAGGCGATGCCATAGCGCGCGCGGTTCAGGCAGCCGAACGGGCCCTTGAGCCCCTGCACATGCGGCAGCAGCGCGTCCTCGTCGATTTCCACACCGTCCATGACGATCTCGCCCGTGGTCGAGGCCCGCAAGGACAGCTTGCCCTCGATCTTCGGGGCGCTGAGCCCCGCCATCCCCTTTTCCAGCAGGAAACCCCGAATGCGCCCGTCATGAGCGTCCGACTTGGCCCAGATGACAAAGACATCCGCGAAAGGCGCGTTGGAGATCCACATCTTGGAGCCGGTCAGGCGGTAGCCGGTGGGGGTTTTCTCGGCGCGGGTCTTCATGCCGGCAGGGTCCGAGCCGGCATCCGGTTCGGTCAGGCCAAAACAGCCGATCAGCGTGCCGGCAGCCAGCCCGGGCAGGTATTTCCGGCGCTGCTCCTCAGATCCGTAGGCGTAGATCGGATACATCACCAGGGACGATTGCACCGACATCATGCTGCGATAGCCGGAATCGACCCGCTCGATCTCGCGCGCCACCAGCCCATAGGTCACATAGCCCGCGCCCAGGCCGCCGTAACTCTCGGGGATGGTCGTGCCCAGCAGCCCCGCGTCCCCCATCAGCCTGAACACGCCAGGATCGGCGGCCTCTGTGCGATAGGCCTCGATGATCCGGGGCTGAAGCGTCGATTGCGCGAAGTCGCGCGCGGCGTCGCGCAGCATGCGTTCGTCTTCGGACAGCGCGGTTTCCAGGCGCAACGGGTCGTCCCAGTCGAAGCGGGACAGGTCCGGCGCATCCTTGGCGCGCAAGGTGGGGCGGTCGGTCATGGGGTTCTCCGGTGTTTCGGGGTGATCCCGGCCTTGTATCATGCCATATTCGGCCAATGAACCGAGTTTTCGGCATTGACCCATGAGGATATGGAATGGTTCAACGGCGCCTTCTGCCCGGCACAGCGGCCCTGCTGGCCTTCGATGCGGTGGCCCGGACCCACAGTTTCACCGCCGCGGCGCGGGATCTGGGCGTCACGCAAGGGGCCGTGTCGCGCCAGGTCGCGCAGCTTGAAGGGCAGTTGGGTGTCGTGTTGATCCGGCGCGGTGCACGCGGGACCGGGCTGACCGAAGCGGGGCTGGCCTATGCCAAGCGCGCGCGCATGGCGCTGGACCACCTGGGGCAGGGCGCGCTGGAGGCGCTGGGGCAGGCCCCCGAGCACGGCTTGCGGCTGGCGATCCTGCCGACTTTTGGCACCCGCTGGCTGATGCCCCGCATCCCGCGTTTCGTGCGCCGCCATCCCGAAATCACGCTGCATTTCGAAACGCGGATCGGCCCGGTGGATTTCGGTGGTGGGGGGATCGATGCGGCCATCACATCGGGGCAGGGTGCGTGGCCCGGGGCGCGCGCGACCTTGTTGATGGACGAACAGGTGATGCCCGTGGGGGCACCGGAACGCGCCCGCCAGGGCCTGCACGGACAGCCTTTGCTGGCGCTGGGGTCGCGCCCGCAAGGCTGGGCCGACTGGTGGGCGGCAACCGGCCAGGTTGGCGCGGTGCCCGCCCCGGCGATGCGGTTCGAGCAGGTCTCGACCCTGGCGCAGGCGGCGGCGGTGGGGATGGGACTTGCGTTGATGCCCGGGTTCCTGATCCGGCCGGAACTGGACAGCGGCGATCTGGTGCCCATCGCAGCCGAACGCCCGTCCGGTTTCGGGTATTATTTCCTTGAACCCGCCAACCCGGACGCGCCGCGCGCCAAGACCGCCGTGTCCCGGTTTCGCGACTGGCTGGTGACAGAGACGGACCGGGAAACGCTGGTCTGAGTCGGAGGGAGGCCCGTCTCGGGGGGCATCGAGCCCCCGCTCACCGGGCGCGCAGGGACGCGCGCCGGGCCTGGTCGAGGGGGGGCCGCGTTGTCAGGGGGCGCTGCCCCCTGACCCCCGGGATATTTCAGGCACAAAGATGGGGCGTTAGCGCAGGTGGGCGTTGAAAAGCGCGGTTTCCAGGATGTCGATCGCGCTGGCGAGTTTGTGGTCGATGAGATGCAGGTATTGGGTCCAGTCCTGCAAACCGGTCAGCCCCGCCTGGCCGTCGGAAATGCCACGCAGGGCGATCAGGGGCACGTTTTGGACCATGCAGGCGCGCAGCACGGCGTAGGTTTCCATATCGACCATGTCCTGGTCGATGGACGCGTACCCGTCGCCCGAGACGATGTTGGCGCCGGTCGACAGGCTGGCCGTGGGAATGCCGGGCAGGCGCAGGGGCAAAGGCAGGGAGGCGGGCAGGTCCAGGAACGGGGTGACGCCGCGCGCAAAGCCCAGCGCCGTGGCGTCCATGTCTCGCCAGGCGACTTCGGTGGCTTGATAGAGCCCGCAATGGTCCAGCCGCGCGGAGCCGGCAGAGCCCAGCGAGACGACAAGATCAGGCGGGGTGCCGGCAAGCTGCAAAAGGTTCAGGGCGGTGGCGGTGTTGATCGCCGCCTCGACAGGGCCGACGCCGATCATCAAGGGCGCGATCCGGGCGCGCAGATGGGGGCCGAATTCGGCTTCGGCAGCCATGACGAACAAGACGTCGTGACCGGCAAGGGGGGTCAGCGGTGCCTTCATGGGCGCGGTCCAGGGCGCGGGCAGGCCGCAGTGGGATGCGCGGCGGCCTGAAAGGGCGTCATTTGCCGCGAGCGAGTGCGGCGACACCCGTGCGGGCGATTTCCAGCAGACCAAGCGGGCGCATGAGATCCGCGAAGGCGTCGATCTTGGACGGCGCGCCGGTCATCTCAAAGACAAAGCTTTCCAGCGTCGAATCCACGACGTTGGCGCGGAAAATCTCGGCGAGACGCAGGGCTTCGATCCGGGCTTCGCCCTTGCCCGCGACCTTCAGCAGCGCCAGTTCGCGTTCGACGGCGGCCCCCTCGACCGTCAGGTCATGCACCTCGTGCACCGGCACGATGCGGTTGAGCTGGGACTTGATCTGCTCGATCACCTGCGGCGTGCCGGTGGTCACGATGGTGATGCGCGACAGGTGGCCGGTATGGTCGGTCTCGGCAACCGTCAGGCTTTCGATGTTGTAGCCACGGCCGGAAAACAGCCCGATGACACGGGCCAGAACGCCGGGTTCATTGTCGACAATGACGGCCAGCGTATGGGTTTCGATGACCTCGGCGTAGGGATCGCGCAGGTCATAGGCCGAATGCGCCGAAGAACCTTGTTGGATATTGAGCGGGGACATGAGCGTTCCTCCTTACACCAGCGTCGCGCCGGCGCCGGTGATGGCGCGGACTTCGTCGGATGGCAGCAACATTTCGTTGTGGGCATTGCCCGAGGGGATCATCGGCAGGCAGTTTTCATGCTTTTCGACCAGGCAATCCAGGATCACCGGCCCGTCATAGGCCAACATTTCCTTGATCGCGTCATCCAGATCATCGGCCCGGTCCACTTTGATGCCCTTGCAGCCAAAGGCCTCGGCCATCTTGACGAAATCGGGCAGGCTTTCGGACCAGGACTGCGAATAGCGCTCGCCATGCAGCAATTGCTGCCACTGGCGCACCATGCCCAGGCGTTCGTTGTTCAGGATGAACTGCTTGACCGGCAGGCGGAACTGAACCGCCGTGCCCATTTCCTGCATGTTCATCAGCCAGGAGGCATCGCCGGCGACGTTGATCACCAAGGCTTCCGGGTGGGCGACCTGCACACCGATGGACGCCGGCAAACCGTAACCCATCGTGCCCAGCCCGCCCGAGGTCATCCAGCGGTTAGGCGCGTCAAAACCCATATACTGCGCGGCCCACATCTGGTGCTGGCCCACTTCGGTGGTCACGTAGCGGTCCATGCCCTTGGTCAGGGCTTCCAGCCGCTGCATGGCGTATTGCGGCTTGATGATGTCGCTGTCGCTGCGGTAGGCCAGACAGTTCACGGCGCGCCAGGCGTCGATCTGGTCCCACCATTTCGCGTGGGCCGCCGCGTTGACCTTGCGCCCGCGCGACTTCCAGATGCGCAGCAGATCTTCCAGCACATGGCCGACATCGCCGATGATTGGCACATCGGCGCGGATCACCTTGTTGATCGAGGACGGATCGATATCGATATGCGCCTTCCGTGAACCGGGCGAGAACGCGTTGACACGCCCCGTGATCCGGTCGTCGAACCGCGCGCCGATGTTGATCATCAGATCGCAGTCATGCATCGCCATATTGGCTTCATAGAGCCCGTGCATCCCCAACATGCCGATCCAGTTCTTGCCGCTGGCCGGGTAGGCCCCCAGACCCATCAGGGTCGAGGTGACGGGAATGCCCATGGATTCGGCCATCTCGATCAGCAATTGCGAGGCCGCAGGGCCCGAGTTGATCACGCCGCCGCCGGTATACAGGACCGGACGTTCGGCGGTCTCGATCATTTCCACCAGCGCGGTGATCGCGGCGATATCGCCCTTGACCGGCGGCTGGTAATGCGACAGCTCGGCCTTTTGCGGCGGGGTATAGATGCCTTCCGCGAATTGCACGTCCTTGGGAATGTCCACCAGAACCGGACCGGGGCGGCCGGTGGTGGCGACATGAAACGCCTCATGGATGGTGCCCGCCAGCTTGTCGGTCTCCTTCACCAGCCAGTTATGCTTGGTGCAGGGGCGGGTGATGCCCACGGTATCGGCTTCCTGAAACGCGTCATTGCCGATCATGAAGGTCGGCACCTGGCCGGACAGCACGACGATCGGGATCGAATCCATCAGCGCGTCGGTGATGCCGGTCACGGCATTGGTGGCGCCGGGCCCCGATGTGACCAGCACGACACCCGGTTTCCCGGTCGAGCGCGCATAGCCTTCGGCCATATGCGTCGCGCCCTGTTCGTGGCGCACCAGGATGTGCTTGATCTCGTTTTGCTGGAACAGCTCGTCATAGATCGGCAGGACGGCGCCGCCCGGATACCCGAACACGACCTCGACACCCTGGTCCTTGAGCGCCTGCACCACCATCCGTGCTCCGGTCATCTGCTGGGACATGATCTTCTCCACCTTTTCCTGGCGCCAGCCGTCGTCCGGGGCCGGCTCTTTCGGCATTAAAAAACCCCCGGCGAGGGGGGTATCGGGGGGCTTTCGGCAACGGCTCAGGCCGCTCCGGTCATCCCCCTTGAACTGACAAGTACTGCGGGCATCCGCTGATCCCTTCGTATTGCGCCGGACATTACGAGTGCTGCACGGCAGCGTCAACAGCACTTTTCGAAAATGTGTCGCAGATATGCATTCCTCCGCAACTTTCTGTCGCGAATTGCCCGGACGGGATTCAGGGGTCGGAGTCCGGTAGCGTCCGGCCAGGCTCAGGGGGAAGCGTGATCGCCGCGACCTGTTCGGTGATCGGGCGCACGGATAGCGGGTGCAGCGCACTGGTGTGGTCGCGCAGGTCATCGACGTCGCGCCATTCGCCATTGAAAAAGACCTCAAGCGCCGAGAACCGCGCCTTGTAGGCCATCTTGGAGCTTCCCGGCACCCAATACCCCAGATACACATAGGGCAGGCCAACCTGTCGCGCGAGCGCCACGTGATCGAGGATCATGTAGGTGCCCAGCCCGTCCTTTTCCCGGTCGGGGTCATAGAAGGAATAGACCAGGCTCAACCCGTCGTCCAGCACATCGGTCAGGCACACGGCAGCCAGTTTTCGCCCTGAGCCGCGCACGGGCTTCGCGGCGCTCTGGGTGCCGGGGCGTTCGGAATATTCGATCACCCGGCTGCGCACCGGCGTTTCCTCGATCATCGCGGCAAATTCGAAGATATCCATATCCGCCATGCCGCCATCGGCGTGGCGGCTGTCCAGATACCGGCGAAACAGGCTGAACTGCTCATCCGTGGCCCAGGGGCTTGTGGCCTCGCGCTCCAGCGCGTCGTTGCGTCTCAAGTTGCGGCGCTGGCTACGCGAGGGCTCGAAATCCGCAACCCGGATACGTGCCGACAGGCAGGACGCGCATTCCGAACAGGCCGGGCGATAAAGCACGTTCTGGGATCGCCGGAAGCCCTGCTTGGACAGGGTGTCGTTCAGCGCCTTGGCGGAATCCCCGGACAGGGCGGTGAACAGCTTGCGCTCGCTCTGCCCGGGCAGATACGGGCAGGGCTGGGGGGCCGTCACATAGAATTGCGGCGCTATGGGCAGCGAATGGCGCATGTCCGGCGCCTGTCCTTTCAGTGCGGAATGGCGGGCCATCCCAGTGCGTGGCGGGTCAAAACCCCATCAATGGCAACAAGGTAACAATCCATCGGCCCGCCGCCAAGGGGTCAGTCGGTGGCCATGGCCCGGCTTCATCGCTCGTGAAAGCGATTGACCATCGTGGTGCTCAGAATCCAGTCATTCAGACCCTGCTTGTAGGGCGTCGTCAGCATCAGCGCGACCGACCCGATCTGCGGCAGGACAAAGACCATGCTGGCCGAATAGATCACCGAATGCCACAGGCAGGTCATGGCGTCCGGGCGCCTGGCATCCAGATGCCGCAACCGGATTGCGGCCACCATCATCCCCAGCGTCGCCCCGTATCGCGCCAGCATCACCGTGCGATAGGCCACGGCAACCGCGCTCCACAGCACCGGAAAGACCAGGACCAGCAGGAAGGCGCTCAGGATCAACGGGATCAGGACAAGCACCAGCGTGACGATCAGGTCGATGCACCAGGCCAGAAACCGCTTGGCGATGAGATGGTCGTAAAACGCGGGATCGTCCTGGGGATGGGGCAGGCTCATCGCGTGAACGCCGCCAGCCGCGCGCCGCAAGCCTCGATCAGCGCCTTCGGCTCCACCGCAAAGACATGGTCGGGCGTGCCAGCCGCGGCATACACCGTGTCGAAATCCATCAGGCGCGGGTCGGCGAAGATCGTCGGCGCGCTCAGATGGCCGATCGGTGCCACGCCGCCAATGGCAAACCCGGTGCGCGCACGCACGGTCGCGGCGTCGGCGCGTTCCAGCGGCTCACCCGCCAACACGGACGCCCGCGTCAGATCCAGCCGGTTGCCGCCCGCGGTCACGAACAGATAGATCGCGCCGCTCCGGCCCTGAAAGATCAGCGATTTGGCGATCTGATCCAGGCCGCAGCCACAGGCCTGCGCCGCCGCTTCCGCCGTTCGGCTGGGGCCCGGGTTCAACACCTCGGCCTGCAAGCCGCATTCCTCGATCGCCCGTTTGACACGCGCCAAAGACTTGCTCATTCCGGATGGTCCTGCCTGGGGGGCATGGGCTCAAGTTGGGCGCGCGACAGTCTCGAAACAACCCCGGACCCAGTCCCAAACAAGCCTGCCGACTTCATCTTGCCTCAAATACTCAACTTTCAACGCGTGCCAAAAGCACCGCCGGGCGCTACTTTCGAAACTGATCCAGAGACACCACTTCACCCGCCTTGGGCGGATCGATCGGCTCCTCGACATGCGCCATCGGCGCCTCCTCGTCGTCCGCGTCGTCAGCGTCCTCGTCCTCATCCAGGTGGGATTCGAACTTCAGGCCGAATTCCACCGACGGATCCACGAAAGTCGAAATCGCATCGAAGGGCACGAAAAGCGGCTCGGGCTGGTTGCCGAAATTCAGCGTGATGGCAAACCCGTCATCGCCGACCTCCAGGTTTTCGAACCAGTGCTGGACGACGATGGTGATCTCGTCGGGGTAGCGTTCGCGCAGCCAGTCGGCCATCTGCACGTCCGGGTGCTGGGTGTTCAGCGTGATGAAGAAATGATGCGCGCCGGGCAGGCCGTTTGCGGCGATCTGGTCCATGACCTCGCGGATGAGACCGCGCATCGCGCTGTGCATCAGGTTTCCGTAGTCAATTCCGCGGTCCATGCCGGCCCCTCGTGCGATCACATGTGGTCATTGCCAGCATAGGGGTTTGGACGTGGATGAAAAGACCGCAGCGCCCGTGCAGATGCAGAAAGTTGGGGCCACCACGCCAGTTGTGCCACCTGCGCGGAAGGCGGGGCGTCGCGGTCGCGACGCCGCGCCATCGGCGGGATCAGCTCGCGCAGCAGCTTGATGCGGATCGCGCGGGCGAAATCGGTGTGTTGCTGGGCGGTAATGACAAACCCGCCCGGCGTGACAACCCAGCGGCGATAGAAATTGGTGATCGCGGTGCCGGTCGCCGCGCCCTCGATCGCCAGGCCGTTGATGGTGATCGCGCGCGCCCAGGCCGCGCGGCGTTCGGCGCCGACGCTGAACCCCTCGTTCTCGTCGCCATCGCCGGACACGTCGATCACCCAGCGCGCACAGTCGGGGACCTGGTCGAACAGCGCGGCCGAGATCTGGATGGCCTCGCCGACCGCCGTGTTGCCCCCGGCGAAGGCACGCGCCATGGTGCCGATCCGCAGCGCCAGGGCGCGGATATCGGCGGGTTCCGCGATGCGCGTCCAGGGGACGGATACGGCCTGCTCGCTGGAGCCAGACCATTGCACCAGCGCCAATGCCGCGCGGCCCGATAGCAGCGCATCCGCCACCGCAGGCTCGCTCAGTGCCCGCGCCATGCCCTGCGTCTGCAAGTCGTATTCATAGGCATCGACCGATCCGGACACATCCATCGCCAGCACCAGCGCAACGCTGCAAGCCTGCGCGCCGGCGGCGGATAGAATGCTGGCGAACAGGCCCAGGATCAGATGTCTCGGTCGCATGCCCCACCCTGACATGGCGGCCTTCGGTCCGAGATCACGAACCCGTGATGCGCGAGGGCGTCAATGCCCCGGCGCACAGGACAGCGGCGCCATCACAACGAACCGCGCCAGCTCCTCAGGATGCTGTCGGGAAGGAAAGTGCAGGCTTCTGTTGCCAGGTGCCTGCGAACCCCGCCTTACGCGGCTAAGCGCAAGGGCTTGAGTTTCGGTTTAGGTCACTGCTTACGCAGCGACGGCCACCGGAGCACGGTTGTCATTGGCAACTGTACAAATCGGACCGATAACGGTGGTACCCCGCCGAGACAAAGCTAACCCCTTTAGACGTTCGTCGATCCTGTTTCGGCCCCAATCGCCGCCGATGACGGGTGTTTGGTGGAGCCGCCGGGTACCGCCCCCGGGTCCGATCCGCTTATGACGAGCGCGTTTATGTCCATAGCCCCGGTTGCCCGGAACATGTTCAATATAGTGGTCCACCGGCGCGGGCTCAAGGGGCGTCGCACAGGCATTCGCCAAAACGGGTAGGGCGGGGTTTCACCCCGCCATCCGGCAGCGCTGTCTGGATCAATGCCCGCCGACGGCCAGTCACTCCGCGCTGTCGTCGGCAGTGTCGCGCGGAGACAGGCGCTGAATCGGCGGCAGCCGCAGATCGCGCATGCGCGGCGGGCGCTCGATCTGTGCGTTGCCGTCCTCATCCGCCTCGGAATGGCGGTTTTGTTCAAACCCCCACAATTCGGTGAACGCGGCGCGCATGTCCTCGATTCGCCCGGCGGCGATGCCATTGGCCACGCGCACATGATACGACAGGAAACGCGCCCGCACCCGGGTTGGATAGCCGTCGGTCTCGGTGATGGCGAATTCGGCCTCGATCAACCCCTGCGCCAGCATCGCCATCGAAGGGTTGCCGCAAGCGGCGGCCAGCGCCAGATGCATCCGCCGGACCGAGGCCACGAATTCGGCGTCGCCGATCGAAAACTCGGATTGCAGGTCGATCTCGCTGCGCATGTCGCCGATATCGGCTTGCCTGAGCACCGCCAGTTCGGCGCAGCCCATCTGCAACTGGATGCGCGTTTCGGTCAGCAATGGGCGATGCGCGTTGCCCTCCAGCCGCGTCGCCAGGGCGATCAGGGTCGAAATCTGTTCGCTCGCCTGATCGACCGTCGGTTGTGTCACAAAGGCCCCGCCGCCCGCGCCGCGCCGCGCCACGATCAACCCGCGCGCGGTCAGGCGGCCCAGGGATTCCCGTATTGTGGGCCGCGAGACATCGAAATGCGCGCACAGGTCCGCCTCGGATGGCAGCCTGTCGCCTGGCGCGTAATGCCCGCTCAGGATGTTGTCTTGGAGAACCGACGCAATCGCGCTGACGCGATCACCCGCCCGCCCGTTGGGGGGTTGTTTTGTGCCCATGCCGTCAACCTGCTGCTTTTCCAGCGTTTTATTATGCGTCCGAAAAGAATGTCAGACAGTGGAAATCCTGTCAACAAAACAGAGGCACTGGTCGGCGGGGATTTGCCCGCATAGGGTCGCCCGAAGCCAGGAGACTCGCATGAAACTTGACGTTGAATTCACCCGCTCCCAGTTCCCCGCCTTCGCCGAATCCAGCCTTCAGGGGCAGGCGTTTTTCGAGAATGCGGGCGGCAGCTATACCGCCGGCCCGGTGATCGACCGGCTCTTTCGATATTATCATCAGCGCAAGGTTCAACCCTACGCGCCTTATGAAGCGTCTCGCCTCGCGGGCGAGGAAATGGACGAGGCGCGCCGCCGCCTGGCGCTGATGCTGGGGGTGGCCACGGATGAGGTGTCGTTTGGTCCGTCGACCACCCAGAACACCTATGTTCTGGCGCAGGCGTTTCGCCAGCATCTGCGCGCAGGCGACGCGGTCATCGTCACCAATCAGGACCACGAGGCCAATACCGGCCCGTGGCGCCGCCTGGCCGAGGCCGGCATCGAGCTGCGCGAATGGCAGATCGATCCGGTGACCGGCCATCTGCCGCTGGAGCGGCTTGCGGCGCTGCTGCCCGGTGCGAAACTGGTGTGCTTTCCGCATTGTTCCAACGTCGTGGGCGAGGTCAATCCGGTGGCCGAGATCACCCGCATGGCGCATGACGCCGGGGCTTTTGTCTGCGTGGACGGGGTCAGCTACGCGCCGCACGGGTTTGCCGATATCGGCGCGCTGGGGCCCGATATCTACCTGTTTTCCGCCTACAAGACCTATGGTCCGCATCAGGGGATCATGGTCATCCGGCGCGATCTGGGCATGACGCTGCCCAATCAAGGGCATTATTTCAACGCCGATTGCCTGTATAAACGCTTTACCCCGGCGGGACCGGATCACGCGCAGGTGGCGGCCAGCGCGGGCATGGCCGATTACGTGGATGTGCAGGCCGCGCATCATGGCGGCGCGGCGCTGGACCCGAAGGCGCGCGCGGGGTTGGTGCACGATCTGATGCGCGCGCATGAAACGGCGCTGCTGCAACCCTTGCTGGACTATCTGGGCAGCCGCAACGAGCTGCGCCTGATCGGCCCGCGCAAAGCCGCGCGGCGCGCGCCCACCGTTGCGGTTCAGGCCGAGCAAGGCGGCGAGGCGCTGGCGCGGGCCCTGGCTGTGCATGGCATCATGGCGGAGGGCGGTGCGTTCTACGCCGATCGCGCCTTGTCGGCCCAGGGGATTGATCCGAACCACGGTGTGCTGCGTATGAGTTTCGTGCACTACACCAGCCGGGCGGAAATCGACCAGCTGATCGGTGCGCTTGACCGCGTGCTATGAGGTATGAATGACACCCTTGATCCTGTGGTTCCGCCGCGACCTGCGGCTGGACGACAACCCGATGCTGGCCGCCGCCGCCGCGACCGGGCGACCGCTGATCGCGGTGTTCATCGCCGATGGCAGCGTCACCGACATCGGCGCGGCGGCACGCTGGCGCTATGGCGAGGCTGTCGAAGCCTTCACGCGCCGACTGGCGGAACGCGGCGGTCACCTGGTGTTGCGCCGTGGCCCGGCGCTGGCGGTGCTGCGTGCTCTGGTCGCGCAAACCGGGGCTGACGCCGTCTGGTGGGGGCGTCTTTACGATCCGCAGGCGCGGAACCGCGACACCGCCATCAAGACGGCGCTTGGCGCGGACGGGATCGAGGTGCGAAGTTTTCACGGCCATTGCCTGGTCGAACCCTGGCAGGTTGAAACCGGCGATGGCGGCGCTTTCAAGGTGTATTCGCCGTTCTGGCGGGCGGTATCGGCGCGCGGGGTTGAGCCGCCACTCGCGACGCCCGAACGTCTGACATTTCACGCCGGTCAGCCGCGCTCCGAATCCCTTGCCGGGTGGCGTCTGGGGGCGGCAATGAACCGGGGTGCGCCCGTGCTGGCGCCTCATGCGCAGGTGGGCGAGGACGCGGCGCTGGCGCGGCTGGACCGCTTTCTGGCCGGGCCCATCGACCGTTATCGCACGGACCGTGATTTTCCCGCCAGGAACGCGGCCTCGGGCCTGTCGGAAAACCTGACCTATGGTGAAATCGGCCCGCGCCGGATCTGGCATGCGGCCCGGGCAATCGAGGCTGCGCAGCCCGGCCATGGCGGCGTCGAGCATTTTCGCAAGGAGCTTGTCTGGCGCGATTTCGCGCAGCATCTGGCCTATCATTCGCCGCGGATACTGACCGAAGCCTGGCGCCCGGAATGGGCCGCCTTTCCCTGGCGCGGCGATGGTGACGTTGCGGAAACCTGGCGGCGCGCGCGCACCGGGGAGCCCATGGTCGATGCCGGGCTGCGGCAGATGTATGTCACCGGGGTGATGCATAACCGCAGCCGCATGATTGTCGCAAGTTATCTGACCAAGCATTTGTTAACGCACTGGAAAATCGGTCTGGACTGGTTTGCCGACTGCCTGACCGACTGGGATCCGGCCTCGAACGCGATGGGCTGGCAATGGGTCGCGGGATGCGGCCCGGACGCGGCCCCGTATTTCCGCATCTTCAACCCGGCGACACAAGCTGAAAAATTCGATGAAACAGGTGCTTATCGGACTATGTTCATCGCCGAGGGCCAAGCCGACCCACCCGCCGAGGCACAGGCTTATTTCGATGCCGTGCCCCGTGCCTGGTGTCTGTCGCCCGATGCCGCTTACCCGGCGCCGCTGATCGACCGGAAGGCCGGGCGCGAGCGGGCTTTGGCGGCATTGAAGACCATGAAAAATCGGATTGCGCCCTGACCAAGCGCCGCTAGAGTTTTGCAAAATGATAAGACAACACGAATATGTGACGACAGGGAGGGTATGGTCTTGGACCCATTGACCAGCGCCGACGGACAGACAGACTTGCCGCGCTATTTCAAGCCGGCCTATGCGCAGCTGCAGAAAATCAGTTTCGGGCGGCTCGATATCGTGTTGCCGGATGGGCGCCGCTTTCGCGCGCAGGGCGAAAACCCCGGACCATCGGCCGAAGTGCGTATCCACAACCCCGACAGCTTTGCCCGCCTGATCCGCGAAGGGGATCTGGGTTTTTGCGACGCCTATCTGGACGGGTGGTGGAGTTCGCCGGATTTGCAGGGTCTGATGGATGTCGTGTTCCAGGACAATCCCGAAGTGCTGGACGAATTCACCGGCATGGCCGTCATCCGTGCCTATGAACGGCTGCGCCACTGGCTGCGCGGCAATTCCAGACGTCAGGCAAAAAGAAACATCTCGTATCACTATGATCTGGGCAACGCATTCTACGCCGAATGGCTGGATGACACGATGACCTATTCATCGGCTCTGTTCCGGACCGGACAGGAGAGCCTGGAGCAGGCGCAGGAGGCCAAATATGCGGCCCTGGTGGATTCGCTGGGCGTAAAGGAAGGCGACCATGTTCTTGAGATCGGCTGCGGCTGGGGGGGCTTTGCCGAATACGCGGCGGGCAAGCGCGGCTTGAAGGTCACGGGTCTGACGATCAGCCAGGCGCAGCATGACTACGCCGTTGCGCGGATGCAGCGCGCGGGCCTTGACCAGCGCGTTGACATCAAGTTGCAGGATTACCGCGACGAGGCCGGGCGCTATGACGCCGTCGCCTCGATCGAGATGTTCGAAGCGGTGGGCGAGAAATACTGGCCGGCCTATTTCAACGCGGTCCGCGACCGTCTGAAGGATGGAGCCAGGGCGACTATCCAGGTCATCACCGTGCCCAATGACCGCTTCGAGAGCTATCGCAAGAATGTTGACTTCATCCAGAAATACATTTTCCCGGGCGGAATGCTGATATCGCCAAAGGTGTTCGAACAGCAGGCGAGGGCCGCCGGGCTGTCCTGGTCGTCGTCCATCGAATTTGGCGAAAGCTACAGCCTTACCCTGCGCCGCTGGCACGAGGTGTTCACCGCCCGGTGGGGAGTTTTGCAGGCGATGGGCTATGACGACCGGTTCAAGCGGATGTGGGACTTCTACCTGACCTCTTGCGCGGCGGCATTTCGCACGGGTATCTGTGACGTGACGCAAATTACCCTGCGCCGCCCAGGCTGATCCGTCTGCGGGGGCTCCCTTTGTGACGAGGTCACCATGTTTACCCTGATCCGGCCGGTCTCTGCCGTGCTCCTGGCGGTGTTCGCCTATTTCGCGGCCGTGGCCTATGGGCCTGTCTACGACCCCGAGGTCGATCTGGGCACAACCTATATCTGGTATGCTGTGGGGGTCAGCTTTGTCGTCGGCTGGGTGTTTCTGGGCGGGATGCTGGGCCGCGCGCTGTGGTTCAGCATTTACGCGGCGCTTCAGGCGGTGGTGTTGTCGGCAGTTGCCACGGCGATGGTGCTGGGGGTCGGAGAGATCTTCATCCGTGGCTACCGACGCCAATATACCGAGGTCATGGAGACGCTGCTGGGGTTCTTTGAAATCGTGCTGGACTGGCTGGGCCGCGCGCTGGTTGCCGATTACCTGATTGCCGTGGCGGTCGGTGCGACGGTTGTCGGCGTTTCGCTGCATGTTCTGAACGCCCTGTTTGAGCGGCGCCGCAATGAGCGTTGACGCGATGTTCCTGTATGGAACGCTGCGCCATCAGCCGTTGCTGGACTGCGTCGCGGGCGGGTCGGTTGCGGTGCAGAAGGCCGAACTGGCGGACCATGTGATCGCCCATGCGGTCTCGGGCGCGGGGCAGGTGCAGGATTTTCCCCTGTTCGCGCCGCGCAAGGGCAGCGTTGCGCGCGGGCTTCTGATCCGCCCGGATGCGGCTGCGAAGGCGCGGCTGGATGCCTATGAACGGGTTTTCGGGTATGATCCGGTGACCGTCACCGTGGCCACCGCTGACGGCCCGCAAGACGCGGCGATCTATCTGCCGCGCGCCGGCCGCTGGCGCGCCGGGGACGCATGGTCGCTGAAGGCCTGGGTCGACGGGCCGGGGCAATTGTCGGTCGAGGTCGCGTCCGAGGTCATGGCCCTGCTGGAGGTCGCCGCGCCCGAGGCGGTTTTCGAGCGGTTTCGCATGTTGGAAAACCGTGCGGCAAGCCGTCGGCGGGCGCGGGCCCGGCCTGGCCCGGCCACCCTGCGCCGCAGCGTGCAGGACGGCGACGTGCTGCTGAACGCGCTGCGCCGCCCCTATACCTGGTTCTTCGGGGTCGAGGAAGCCGATCTGCAATTCCGCCGCTTTGACGGAACCCACAGCGACAGCGTCACCCGCGCCGGGTTCATCATGGCCGATGCGGTGTCGGTCCTGCCCTATGACCCGGTGCGCGACCGGGTCATGCTGGTCGAACAGTTCCGCTTTGGTCCCTATGCGCGCGGCGATGCCAATCCCTGGTCGCTGGAACCCATCGCCGGGCGCATCGACCCCGATGAGACGCCCGAACAGGCGGCCCGCCGCGAAACCCGCGAGGAGGCGCGGCTGGACCTGCGCGCGCTGCACCCGGTCCACCGCTATTACCCCAGCCCCGGGGCGATCACGGAATACCTGATCTCCTATGTCGGCATCGCCGCGTTGCCGGACAGCGCCGAGGGCGTGTCGGGGCTGGAGATCGAAGCCGAGGACATTCGCGCCCATGTGATCCCGTTCGAGCGCCTGCGCGCGTTGATGGACAGTGGCGAGGTCGAAAACGCGCCGCTGCTGATTTCCGCGCAATGGCTGGCGTTGAACCGCGACAATCTTCGGGACGGGGTCGGCCGCGCCTGAGACTGCACCTGAGACTGGGCCTGAGACTGGGCCTGTGACTGGGCCGCGCTACGGCGCCCGCGTCAGTCCCAGCGTCGCGCGACCAGCATCGAGGCCAGCGCCATCAGCGCACAAAGCCCGACCCCGGCCACCAGCGGCGCAATCGTGCCGTTGTAAAGCGTGGCGATGGGGGCGGCGATGGCGGCGGATACCATGGTCGACACGCCCCCCATCACCGAACTGGCGGTGCCGGCCACATGGCCCAGCGGCTCCAGCGCCAGCGCGTTCAGGTTGCCGAAGATCAATCCGACGGTGAAAAAATGGCCGACCATGAACACAAAGAACAGCCAGAACGGGACCGGCGCGCCGCCCCAAAACAGCGCCGCGACGGTGACGATCAGGCTCAGTTGCGCCAACAGGGCACTGAAGATCAGCCGCCGCATCCCCAGCCGCATGACCAGTTGCGCGTTGACCAGGCTGCCAGGGGCGGACAGCAGGGCGCTGAGGGCGAACCACAGGGGAAAGCTGGCGCCCCGGTCATACACGTCCTCGAAAATCGGCGCGATGGTTGACAGCCAGACGAACATCGACGCGAAGCTGAAGGTCAGCGCGCTCAGATAGGCCATCACCTGTTTGTTGGAGAACACCTCGGCAAAGGCGTGGATAACCGGCCCGGCGCGCAGCGGAACCCGTTTTTCCGGTGGCAGGGTCTCGGGCTGGCGCAGCAAAAGCCACAGCGCGGAAACCGTGCCGAACACCAGAAAGCTCCAGAAGATCGCGCGCCAGCCAAACAGCGCGCCCA
>TARA_R110002073_G_scaffold68453_4_pt1 | contig 16665 bp, 13 predicted proteins | sample TARA_R110002073 | Tara Oceans TARA_R110002073 (sample SAMEA4397174) | marine metagenome | biome: Polar Biome; feature: [DCM] deep chlorophyll maximum layer (ENVO:01000326); material: water (ENVO:00002006), including particulate matter (ENVO:01000060) such as... | depth 40 m
AGGTCGATTTGATCAGGCATACGGTGGTGCGGGCGGGGGTGGCCATCCAGCTTCAGCCCCGCGAGTTTCGCCTGTTGGTGTACCTCATGCGGAATGTCGAGCGGGTCGTCACGCGCACCATGCTATTGGAAGGGGTCTGGGAGTTTCACTTTGACCCCAAGACCAACGTCGTTGAAACCCACATCAGCCGGTTGAGAAACAAGATTGATCGGCCTTTTGACCGGCCGTTGATCCATACCGTTCGTGGATCGGGATATAGCATGCATGCATAAGCCCGGCCGAACTTCGCTGCGTCTTTCATTGCAGTTCGCATTTCTGTACGCGATCCTCACTGCGGTCATTTTTGTGGGCGCGTATTGGTTCACCAACTTTGAAGTGCGTGGCTGGTTGCGCGGACAGATGGTTTCGGACCTAGCCATCTTGACAGACATCTATGAGAAGAACGGCAAGGAGAACTTGATCCAAAGCGTCAATATCATGGCGGCGGTCAACTTTGAGAATTCAAGAATACTACAGTTGCTGGCGGACGATGGCAGTATCTTGGCAGGTAATATCAACGCCGTTAGCGAACCATTTGCCGAGGGTTATGTGCCCGTTGATCAAATCCAGATCGAGGGCGATCATGCGACTGAGATTTCAGGGTACTGGGTATCAAGAAACCCTATCGGCCCTTTTGTTCTGGTGCAGGGTACTGGCAATCACGTAATTGCAGAAGTGCTCGAAGCGTTGGGTCTGACCCTTGTGGCGGGATTTCTACTTATACTGGCGCTAGGGGCTTTGGTCGGGGTGTGGGTGGGCCGTCTGACTGAAGAACGCATCGAAACGATATCTGGAACACTGGAGAAGGTATCCGCTGGGGTGCTTTCGGCGCGAGTGCCCACAAGAGGCGGGGCAAATGACGATCTTTCCCGTGTTTCCGTCAGTATAAACGAGACTTTGGAAAAGCTTGAGAATCTGGTCGAGAGCCAGGTCCAGATTTCCAATGACATTGCGCATGATCTTCGCACCCCATTGCAACGGTTGCGGCAGCGGCTTGAAAAGATGTCGAATGAAAAAGCCGTTGATCCGCAAAGCGCAGCAGCAGCGCTTGAGCAAACCGAGGATATCATCAGCACATTCAACGCATTGCTGCGCATTGCCCAGATAGAAGCAGGGGACCGACGCGAACGGTTTCAGCAAACCGACTTGGGCAAGCTGGTCACCAATGTCTATGAAGCGTTTGAGCCGTCCGCCGAGGAAGTCGGCCAGAGTATAGAGCTGGACGCCCCGCCGGTCCCGGTGTTTGTCTGGGGCGATCCTGACCTGTTGATGCAGCTCATCTCTAACCTTGTTGAAAACGCACTGCGCCATACACCGGCGGGGACAGCGATACGCATTGCCGTTTCAGGCGCAGCCGACAGCGCGACCTTTACGATTTCCGACAATGGTCCCGGCATAAGCCCCGTGGACCGCGGCAAGGTGTTCAGGCGGTTTTATCGGGGCGAAAAAAGCCGTACATCGGGGGGCAACGGGCTGGGGTTGAGCCTGTGTAAAGCCATCGCAGAGTTGCACCAAGCGACCATCCGTTTGAAAGATAACGACCCCGGCCTGCGGATCGACATACGATTTGCCACCAACCAAAAGTGAAGGCCGCCTTTGGTTGGTGGCAAATGTCACGCGGACGGGCACAGTAGCAAGGCCAGCATCACATCGTCAGCCGTGACCGTACTTTTGGGCGGCATGGTGTTTGTTTGCCGCCCGCTCGAATTCCAGCGTCGAATGGGTTATGCCGAACTCGTCTTCCAGACGCTGCTTTATCGATTGTTTGATATCGTCCAGATCGTCCCAGCGGTGGTCATCAATCACAACATGGGTATCGAGCGCGGCTTGGTCTTCCTGCATCTGCCAGAAATGGGCGTGATGCACTTCTTCCACGCCGTCTACATCTTCGACAGTGGCCAACACCGCGTCAATGTCGATATCGACCGGGCTTCCCAGCATGAGAGTGTGGATCGGCCCGCCAATTTCCGTAAACGCCAACCATAGAATATACGCCGCGATGCCAATCGTAATCGCAGGATCCACCCAGCGGATGTCGTACAGCAAAATCAAAACCCCACCGATGATAACCGCGACAGAGGCCAGTGCATCGCTCAGGTTGTGAAGAAACAGTGCGCGTATATTCACGCTGCCTTTTTGCATCGAATAGGTGAGCAGCGCGGTCAGGGTATCAACGGCCAGCGCCACACCGCCAAGGATAACAACAGCCCAGCCCACAACCTCGGGGGGGTCGATAAGGCGCATCACGCCTTCGTAGACTAGATATATGCCGATCATGATCAGCGAAGTGTAATTGATCAGGGCGGCGACGACCTCTACCCGGCGATAGCCAAAGGTCATCTTTGCGTCGGCGGGTCTTCGACCGATCTTGCGGGCACCAAAGGCGATGACAAGCGCCGCCATATCCGAGAAATTATGGATGGCGTCAGCGATCAGAGCCAGACTCCCTGATAAAAGGCCACCAATAATCTGAACCACTGTCAGAAGCCCATTGGCCCAGATGGCAATTTTGACGCGGCGGTCGCCGGAGGCCGGGTCTATACCATGGTCATGCGGCATTTTTTACCTCTTCGGTTGGATAATGTCATGCAGTGCAAGCGTGTCGGGCAAGTATTGATACGCGACGGCACAACAACGCAAGCGGGATCGTCTAGCAATGATAGCTCTGTGCCGGAATTAGGCCATAACTGCTGAACACAAAGTGATCGGGGCAATTCTCCCGCCCGGCCTGTCACGGGAACGCACGGAAGGGTGCATATACTTGGGGAAAATCCCTTGTCTAAGTTTTTCCAAACAGCGTAGTAATAAGCGATGACGGTTTGCGCGATCACAATGGTTTACAAGGACTACTGGGCGCTATCGCAGTGGTATGCGCATTACGGGCGACTTGTCGGTTTTGACAATCTCTATGTCGTGGCGCATGGGCGTGATGACATGATCGCCCGGATATGCCCGCATGCCAGTGTCATCACTATCCCCCGTGATCGGCTGAACGGATTCGACCGCAGCCGCGGCCAGATGTTGAACAGTTTCGCAGACGGTTTGGGGATTTCCTATGATTGGGTGATCCGCACAGACGCGGACGAACTGATTTGTTTCGATCCGGGGATCTATGACTCATTCGACGATATATTCCAGTCGGCCGCATCGACCGCGATGTTCGCATTGGGACTGAATGTGGCAGAGACTGTCGCGGACGATGTATTGGAAGACGGGGAGATGGCTTTGGGGCATCGATCCCATGCGGTTTTTACCGGCCACTACAGCAAGGCATGGGTATCCAAGCGGGGCACGGCGTTGTGGCGTCATGGTGTGTGGGCGGGGCCGCGCAAGCTTGGGTCGGCAGTGTTTGACCTGCCCCAAGGCGTTTACTTGGTCCATCTCAAATATGCCAATCTCGAAGCGCTGGAAATCGCAAATCGGCATCGCAAGGAGGTCGGCAATGCGGAGGGCAGGGGCTTGCCCGGACCGGCATGGAAAGAGGCTGACAAAGATGCATCGCGGTTTTATGCGAATTTTGCACGGTACAGCGAGAAAACCTGGTCGGCGGCACGAGACGAGGCCTATACCGCCATCGTGGCAGAGCCGATCAGGGATGACAAAGAAAACGTACTGCGAAGCAGGTCAACGATTTTCAAATACAAGGTGACATTACCGGACTGGTTCAAATCCGAATTCGGCGCGGGGCTGACCGCGAAAGAGAGCCCTTAGATCGCGTGCCCCTCTGGCTGATAACCTAGAGGGCTGAATTCTGTAATTAGGCCAGTTTCAGCGGTTCTCAAGATAAACACTTACCAATTCACTACGAACAAGTTAGGAGTGCTACGCGCGATGCTATGTCTATTTGCGCGGGTGCAAACCAAAGGGAACAACCCGCCTGCTGCTTCAATTTCAAAACACTTGAAAACGTGAATAGCGACTATATAAAAAACGACTAAGGATGGGCAAATGAAGATACTCGTTGTTGATGATGATCCCATGGTGCTGGAAGTTCTGAAACATTCCTTGGCGCATTCGGGCTATGATGACGTAACCGTCGCGCAAAGTGCTGTCGAAGCTTCACAAATAATCGCCAAGGCTAATCCGGCTTTTGAGTGCTTTTTGCTTGATATGAGCATGCCCGAGATCGAAGGGGACGATCTTTGCTATTGGGTGCGACAGCTACCACAATATGCCTCTACCCCGATCCTTATGGTGACCGCCCTGGCAAACAAACGCGATATCGACCGTGCCTTTGCGGCAGGTGCGTCGGATTACATCACCAAACCTATTGATATGTCGGATTTCGGCATGCGCATTCAGCAGATTGATCGCAAGAACTCTCAAAACGCATTTAAGGCCCCGGCAAGTATTTCGCTTTTGGATAAGCAAGATCAGGAGCCGGACAGGATAGACTTCAGCAAACCGGTGCATTTGGGGGAAATAACCGGAGAGGTCGATCTTGCATCGCTTGAGAATTACTTGTTGCAACTTTCCCGAAAAGGCATCGAAGGGCTGAGCGCATTTGCATTCACGATCGCCGATGCGGCAAAGTTTCATTTTGTTTGTACGACCGAGGAATATCTGGATATATTGAAATCGACCGGCCAAATCATTTCTGATCATTTAGCTGCCTCTGGGTTTTTCCTTTCATACGCCGGCAGCGGGTCATTTGTCGGTGTTGGTCAGAATGCGAACCTTCACCACGACGAATGGGAAAAAACAGAGCGAAGCATTCAGGAAGCTTTGGCCAAGGTCGCTGTCCCCTCAAGCTTAGGCCTGCCTTCAAAAATTCAGGTATTTTCCGGAGTGCCGTTGCGGCTTAATGGAAAATACGCCGAAAGATCCTTGGATATCCTGTACCGGACGATTGTCGAAGCTGAAGACCGCTGCGGCGATACTTCGTGGGCGCAGGTCTGACTGCGGCGCGCGAGGGGCGCAAGCAGTCCCGTCAGGGATTGTCACAAGGTTATTCAGCGGCCTTTGCCTGGCTAAGTTCGGTCCGGTAAAGATAATCTCGGGTCAGCGGCACCACATCGTTGCGACGTGCCAGCTGAAACTGGTATACTCCCTGCATCTGCTGCTCGAACGCTGCGATGCAGATCGCGAAATACCAGCGGAACATCGCAATGAAACGCTGATCGTACGACTGACGCAATTGGTCTGAATGGGCTTCGAAACGCTCGCGCCAGTGGCGCAGGGTTTTGGCATAGTGCAGCCGCCAGATCTCAATATCCGTTTGCCACAGGTCAGCACGCTCCATCGGGCCTGCAAGTTCCGATAGCGAGGGTACATATCCGCCGGGAAAGATATACTTGTTCAACCAGGCACTATGTGCGGCTGGCGGCGCACTGCGGCCAATAGTGTGGATCAGCGCCACACCATCATCTGCCAATAGACGGGATACGGTGGCAAAATAGGTATCGTAATTGGGGATCCCCACGTGTTCCAGCATTCCGACGCTTACAATCCGGTCAAAGGTTTCATCGACGTGACGATAGTCTTGCAGGCGGAACGTTATTTTGTCGGCCAAACCTTCGGCCCGGGCGCGGGCTTGCGCGGTCGCCAACTGATTTTCAGATAGGGTTATGCCGGTAACGTGCACATCATAGTCGCGCGCCAAGGTAAGCGCCATGCCACCCCACCCACAGCCAATGTCGAGAACCCGCTGACCGGGCTGCAAAAGAAGCTTTGCTGCGATATGCGCTTTCTTCGCCGCTTGTGCCTGTTCCAGCGTCATGTCTGGACGACTGAAATACGCACAGGAATATTGCATGTCCTCATCGAGGAATAATCGGTAAAGGTCGTCCGATAGGTCGTAGTGATGGGCAACATTGGACCGGGCGCGCACAGGTGCGTTTTTCTGAATTATCTTGCGCAGATGATAGCGGGTGCGGTTTGTCGCGTTCACCCACGTCGGCATGCGGCCCTTTTCACGATTACGCAGGATAATGGCAAGGAAATGATCCAGTGTGGTGTTCGGAAAGCTAAGCGTGCCCTCCATATAGGTTTCGCCTAATGCCAGCTCTGGGTTGACGCATAACGCGCGTAAAGCTTCGTCAGTGTGGATGGATATAGCAGCCTGTTCGCCGCTATCAGGGCCGTAAGTTTCTGTGTTCCCGTCCGGGTATGTTACGATAAGCCGGTCGCATACCATCATGCGGGTTAGGAATTGGGCAAATATTTTTCGCCACATGACACTTCTCCATGTGAGATCAACACTCTGTGAAATTAAGGTTAGAGGTGCAAAACGTCACGTCAAGCCGCAGATGCGGTCATGCAAGAGGTAAATTACACGAAGACATCCAATTTTTCACGCCTGAATCACCTGTTCGTTCGGCTGCAATCGGTGATGGCATACGCGTCTGGCCGATGTCGGCATGTCGACCAAGCAACTATCTTTTCGTAACCGCTTTGCGCATTCCCCCGGCAATCAGCGTAGCGGCGTCGGTAGCGATAAGGATGATATTTGCCTTTGGCGGGGCGATCAGGAAACGAGGCTGCCAGTCGGGGTCAAACTTGTCCTTGAAATTTCTGAGCCCGTCAAAGTTGTAGAAGTGCCCGCCGTGTCGAAACACCAAAGCGCCTAACTTCATTGTCCAGCGACTGCCGCGTCGGGTGGCCAGACCGGAGAGCGGCGCCATGCCCAGGCTGAATTCGCTGTACCCATCGTCTTTGAGGTGCAGGATCAGCTCGGTGAACAGATAGTTCATCAACCCTGTCGGAGCGTCATCGACGTGACGCATCAAGTCAATTGTGGCGGCTTGTTTCAGCTCCGTTGTCATGACATTGGCAAAGGCAACGATACGCGCGTTGTGACGTACCACCGCAATGGGAAACTGCCGTAGATACTCGGGGTCGAAGCGCCCGACCGAAAACTGCTTTTCCGAGCTTCTCTTGTCCTGCAGCCATTGATCAGAAATCTGCTGCAGAATGTCCATCGTCTCATCATTGACCGGGGCTGGAAGCATTTCAAAGCTTAAGCCGTCACGGCCGGCACGGTTGTATGCCGTGCGAAGTTTCTTGCGATGACTGCCCTCAAGGGAAAAAGAAGCAAGGTTGACGATTGCCTCTTCGCCCATCTTGTGAATGGCAAGCCCCATCTCGGCCCAAAGCGCCAGATTGGCAGGGCTCACCTGATAGAAAACGGGCCTCGCATTTGCCGCGCTGGCGGCATCGACAAATTCCCATGCCAGTTGCGCGGTTTCTGACGGGCTTCCCACCGGGTCACCCAGAACGATCCAGGATCGGGCCTGAACGCGGTACATGAGGAACGCACTGCCATTGTCCGAAAAGAGTAACGACTTATCTCCGGTCAGGGCAAAATTAGCATCCGGGTTGGCCTGTCCCGCGATGATCCTGCGGGCGCGTTCGATTTCTTCGTGTGTTGCGAGCGCGGTGGACACCTTTGGCGGGCGCAGCGCCGTTATGAGGGCAAAGAGCCCAACAAGCAAAGCGCCCACCAACCCTGCTCTTGTGGCGCGTGGGGCCGATTGGTTCGCCGCAAATTGCCACCACAGCTCTTGGCTGTATGGGGTGGCTTTGTTTGCGAAGAAATAGACCCCTGAACCCGCAATGATAATCGACATCAACAGCAAGACCCACGGTGCAGACAGGGGGTTTCGGGTCAGGCGGGCGCTTCTGTAGAATTCGCGTCGGCAAGGCAGAAGAATAAACACCATTATCAGCAGAATGACGGCGCGCTCATAATCGATCCCATGGAGCAGGGACGCGATTATTCCGGCGCTCAATGCGCCGACGGCGAGCCAATAGGCACCTTCGACGCGTCGCAATACCCCGTGTGCGATAATCAGCAGCGCCGCGCCGATCGCGCTGGATAACAACGCCCCGCCTTCGACAAAGCCAAGTGGCAACAACAGCTCCAGATCCTCTGCGACCTGACTGGAAGCAGGAATTACAGCAGAAACAAGCATGAAGATGCCCGAGGTGAAAATCATGGCTGACATGGCCATCGGCACGATGGAGCTGACCGCTTTGAAGACGGGCGCAAGCGCTTGCAGCTGTGGGGACTGGACCGAGAGCTTGGCCATACGCAATTCGCTGATTGCCAACAAGACAAGGGCCAGCGCGAAGGGCACAAGGTAATAGATCAGTCTATACAGAAGCAATCCGGCAGCGGCTTGGTCTACGGGCACTGAAGACGGAAGTGCCGTAATGATAATGGTTTCAAACACCCCGACGCCCCCGGGCACATGGCTTGCGACGCCGGCAAATATGGCTGCGGCGAACACAGCCAGAAACGTCGCGAAGTTCATGTCATTGGGGGGCAGCAGCAGGTATAATACGGTCGCGGCCATGACAATGTCGATCGCGGTGAACAGTAGCTGTCCACTGAGCAACCGGAAAGACGGGGTCGAAAAACTGTGGCCGCGCAACGTGATTTCCGATGTGCGAAAGGTGATCGCCGTCAGAAGCCCGAAAGATACAGCCAGAGCTGCGACGCCGGCCCACCTTAGAATAACCGGGCTTATCGACGTAAGGGATTGCAAGGCATATGGATGATAGACCAGCGCCCCAAACCCGACGATCGTCGCGCCCAGGCCGAACGCGACTGATCCGAAGATCGCGATTGCTGCAATGTCATAGCCTGTCAGCCCAAGCGACGAATAGATGCGATAGCGCACCGCACCACCGGTAACCGGACCTGCACCGACGGTATTGCCGAGCGCATAGCCAAGAAACCCCCCCGTCACGATAACAGGAAATGGCAGTTTTTTACCAAGATACCGCAGGGCGGACCAATCATAGCCAATCAGCGCGGCGTATCCTGTAAACGTGGCCAACAGCGACAACGCGATTATATGCCACGGCGTGCCCCGTACTTGGGTCATCACGTCTTTGAAGTTGACGGGCTGAAGTAACCTGTAGAGCGCATACGCCCCCAGCGTGAATAGGCCCGCAGTCAACAGGTAGGGGACGGCGGGTTTGATCTTTGCCCACATCCCGGTTGACGGCGATGCTTCGGTTTGTTGTGTCACGTCAACGCCTCGATTCTTGCCTTTTTGCCACTTTTACCCCGCTAAGATGCTGTTTGCATGGGCGTAGACTTTTAGCGATAGGGCCAGAATGCGATGTGGGCAAGCGTCGCGCCGAAATTCTCAGCCCGGATGATTGTCGTGGCGTTTGCTCAATTGTCGAAAAACGCGAAACAGGTAAATACCGATCAACCCAACGATGACGGCTGTGGAAACGGGGTTCATCCAAGAGGCGACTTTTTCGTACTGCGATTCCAGAAGGTATCCGGCAGCGGCAAGAAGCCCCGTCCAGACCGCACTGCCCAAGGTTGTGTAGAGAAGGAATGACCACAGCGGCATCCCGGCCACGCCCGCAGGAACAGAGATCAACGTCCGGACGCCGGGTATCATCCGACCGAAAAATACCGCGCGCCAGCCATAGGATTCAAACCATTTGCTGGCGCTTTCCACCTCTTTAGGGGTGAGCGTCAACCAGGCCCCGTGGTGTTCGGCAAAGCGGCATAACCGCTCTTCTCCGATCCAGATGCCTATGTAATACCAAAGCAATGCACCCAATACTGAGCCCGCGGTTCCCGCGACGATCGCTAACGTCAGGGACAGTTCCCCTTGTGCAGACAGATACCCGGCAAAAGGCATGACCAGTTCAGAGGGAATCGGTGGAAAGACATTTTCGGCAAGCATCAGGACAGCAACGCCCAAATGGCCAAGCGTGCTCATCCAAGATGTAATCAAGTCAAACATTTTTGGCTCTCCTGGCGAACCTGTATCCACAAATGAAAAATTTCTTCGAGCTGTGCGAACAGATAGGGCTGCCACCCCCTCGGACAACTAACCGTAAGATTACGGATTGGTAATAAAGCCGGATCGCACTGGTATCGGGTCATCGGCGGCAAAGGGGACGTGCCCGCCATCCGCGATAAGTGCGGATTTGCACCAAATCAGCTTGCCGATCTCCGATCACAATAAACATGGAATCGAAATTCCGAGTTGACGGCGGCTCAACTTACCCACAGTGTCCAACAATCGGACAATAGCAAGCTTGGGAGGGTGGTGCTGTGGAACGGGACCCTGGGGCGCGAGACGCAACGGGGAAGGAGGCCTTTTTCGCACATATCGGCTGCTGCCTGAGTGAGAATCCGAAAATCATCCTAGGGAGGAGAACAAGAAATGAAAAAGACTGGAATATACGGAGCCTTAAGCGCCGTTGGACTAGCGGCAGGTCTGGCCGGGTCTGCTGCGGCACAGGAAGACACGTTCAAGATCGGCATCATTACCTTTCTGTCGGGGCAGGCGGCAGAAAGCTTTGGCGTGCCGGCGCTGAACGGCGGCAAGCTTCTTATCGACATGATGAACAAAGGCGACGCACTGCCTGCCCCCTACAACACCAAGGGTTTTGGCGGGATGAACATCGAATATGTCGTTGTTGACGAAGCGGGCGGTGCCACCAAACAGGTTCAGGAATTCCGCAATCTGGTTCAGCGCGAAGAAGTCGATGCCGTGCTGGGTTATGTTTCGTCGGGCGATTGTCTGGCCGTTCCTCCGGTCGCGGATGAGCTGAAAGCGTTTACCATTCTTTACGATTGCGGCACGCCACGCGTGTTCGAGGATGGAAAGTTTGAATATGTCTTCCGCACCGCCGCCCATGCGACAATGGATAACATCAGCCTTGCCCGCTATCTGAAATCGCGCAACTTTGACGTTCCAACCTATGCAGGCCTGAACCAGGACTATGCGTTTGGTCAGGATAGCTGGGCAGATTTCACCGCATCGATGACGCAGATTTACCCTGATGCAGTGATCAAGACGGCGTTGTTCCCAAAGTTCGGGGCAGGGCAGTACGGGACGGAAATTTCCGCGCTTCTGCGTGAAAAGCCTGCTTTGGTACATTCGTCAAATTGGGGCGGTGACCTGCAAGGGTTCCTGATCCAGGCAACCGCGCGCGGTCTGGACAAGCGGTCTCAGTTGGTTCTGTCAGCTGGCGATCACGTTATCCCGCAATTGCAGGACAAGATGCCGGATGGGATCTTTCTGGGTGCACGCGGCGTCAACGGTTTAGCTGCCTATGCCCGGGGCGGTGAACTCAAGGAACTGACAGACACGATGTGGGACGCTTACGAAGCGGAATATGGCGTGTTTCCGGTACAGGCACCGTTTCGTATGTGGCAGGCGCTTTTCGGTCTGAAGACGGCTGTTGAAAAGGCGATGGCTGATAATGGCGGCAAGAAGCCCAATGACGAGGAATTGGTGGCCGCGATGAAGGGTCTGGAATGGGATGCCCCATCCGGCCATATCGAAATGGCACTTGCCGATGGCCACCAAGCAATCCAGCCCAATGCGATCGGAACGACAAAGTGGAATGCGGACGCCGGCAAGATGGAGCTGGTTGATGTGGAATACTATGCAGCGCGGTGTGTGAACCCGCCGGAAGGTACCAAGGCAGCCGATTGGATCGCCCAAGGCTTTCCTGGCGCCGAATGTGACTGACGTTAGCGACGTGTAACCAAGACCCGTCGCGAAACTCGCGGCGGGTCTCCTTCAAACACATCTCTCGGACATTCAATTTATGGACCTCTTTGCAACCATTGTCGTTGATGGACTCATTTATGCTGGCTGGCTTTTTATCGTCTCGGTCGGCCTGACGCTGGTATTCGGCGTGCTCAATATCCTCAATATTGCCCATGGCAGTCTCTATGCTATCGGAGCATATGCGTCCGCTTCTCTTGTTGGAGCCTATTTCGCGGCAGGGGGGGATGCGTTTCCCTATGGCAGTTACGCGGCTTTGATCCTTGCGGCAGTTCTTGTCGCGGTTGTTCTGGGGCCACTGCTGGAACGCGGGCTGCTCAAGTATTTCTATGGGCGTGACGAAGTTCTCAATGTGCTCGTGACCTATGCCGTGTTTCTCATTCTGGAAGATGTGATGAAACTGATCTGGGGCGTTAACCCCTATTTCGTTTATGAACCCTACACCCTGTTGGGCGACGTAGAGATCGGCCCGTTGTTCTATGTAGGCTATGATTTCGCGGTCATCGCTGCCGCGATCATCGTGGGGCTGGCGGTGTGGCTAACGCTGAACCGCACCCAGATCGGCAAGGTCGTGTTGGCCGTTATTCACGATGCAGAGATGAGCCAGACGATGGGCGTGAACGTTCAGCGCATCTATCTGGGAGCTTTCACAGCGGGCGCTTTTCTTGCCGCTTTGGGCGGAGCGTTGACGGCCCCGATGATATCGGTCACCCCGGGGCTTGGGGCCAACGTCATTATCGTCGCTTTCGCCGTGGTGATCATAGGCGGGCTTGGTTCAGTACCCGGTGCCGCGATCGGAGCGCTGATGGTGGGGATCAGCCGTGCGGCGTCAGTCCATCTGCTGCCGGAAGCGGAACTTTTCATAGTGTATTTCGTGATGGCGATCGTGTTGGTGTTCAGACCCGAAGGCCTATTCGCTAAAACCAAGGCGAGGAAGATTTGATGCGGTACGTTCTTTTCTTATATGCTGCGATCGCATTTGTCGTTCTGGCCGCAGGGTCAATCATCCTGCCGGATTGGGCGATGTTCCTGTTCGCCATGGCATTGGCCAAAGGATTGGTATGTCTGGGAATCGTCGCGATGATGCGCGGCGGGGTCGTATCATTCGGACAGGGGCTGTATTACTGCATAGGAGCCTATACCGCGACGCTTGCCGCAAACATGTGGGGCCTGTCGGATATCTTTCTGCTCACGCTGCTAAGCAGTGCTGTCTGTCTGATCGTCGGGGTCATCTTTGGGCCGATGTTGGCGACATATCGCGGCATCTTCTTCGCGATGCTGACGCTCGCCTTGTCGATGGTGCTGTATGGCACCTTGTCCAAGATGAGCGTTCTGGGCGGATCTGACGGGTTGAATATCGCGCCGCCAACCTTTCTTGGCTGGGCACCCGAAGGGCGCGATCTGCAAACGGCGCTCTATATTTATGTCGTCGCCATTGTGGTCATAGCCGGGACGCTCATGCGGATCTACTTTGACAGTGAACAGGGACTAATCACATTGGCCACGCGTGACAATGAATTGCGGGTCGAATACCTGGGGGCATCCGTGCGCAAGGTGATGGCCTATAATTACATCTTCGCGGCGGTTCTGGGGGGGCTGGGAGGAACTATCGCGGTTCTCGCCTTGGGCCACGTAGACCCTGAGTTCGCATTCTGGACCACATCTGGTGAATTTGTGTTTGTCGCTATTCTGGCGGGCTATATGTCGGTCCCCGCGGTGTTCGTGGCGGCGATCATTCTGGAAGTGGTTCGTTCATTTTCCAATCTATACTTCCCCAACACATGGCAGCTATCGCTTGGTATCTTCCTGTTGATCGTCATCGTCACCTTGCCGAATGGCTTGGGTTCACTGCTAAGCCGCAGAAAAGGAGGCAAAACATGAGCGCTTGTGTTCTTGAGGTTCGCGACGTCCAAAAAACGTTCGGCGCTGTGACGGCTGCAAAAGATATCTCGGTTTCCGTGCCCAAAGGGGCGATTTATTCCTTGATAGGGTCGAACGGGGCCGGAAAGACGACATTCGTCAACATGGTAACCGGGTATATCAAGCCGGATTCCGGTGAGATAAACTTTGGCAGTCGAAATATTGCCGGGCTTGCGCCGCGCCTGATCACGCGGCTGGGTATCCACCGCTCTTTCCAGATCGCCCAACTGTGTAACGAACTGACGGTCGAGGAAAACATGCTGCTGGCTGGGGCCATACACCACGACGAACGCCCTTCGTTCTTTCGACATGCCCACAGCGCGGCTGCCCGTGAACGTGCGATGGCGACGCTTGAACGTTTTCATATTGCAGAGCACCGTAACCGCCTTATTCCTGAACTTTCAGGCGGCGTCAAAAAGCTGCTGGACATCGCCATGGCAATGGCTGGGGAAACTCAGGTCATGCTGCTGGATGAGCCAACTTCCGGCGTGGCGGCAGACGAGAAGTTCCCGATTATGGATCTGGTGATCGAAGCATTGCGGGCCGAAGGGGTGACCGTGATCTTTGTCGAACACGACATGGATATCGTTACCCGTTATTCAGAGCGGGTCCTGGCGTTTTACGATGGCCAGATCATCGCGGATGATACGCCTGATGAGGTTCTACTGGACGAAAAGGTACAGCGATATGTCACAGGAGGCCCAGCATGAGTTTGAAGCTTGAAAATATTCAGGTCACGATCCAGGCGGCTCCGATTTTGCGCGGGATCAGCCTTGAGCTGGGGTCGGGTGAACGCATGGGATTGGTGGGTCGCAACGGTGCAGGTAAAACCACCGTCATGCGCACAATCACTGGCTTGGCCGATCTGGCGGGTGGGCAAATATTCTGGAACGGCGAAGACATCACGCAGATGTCGCCGCGGGATCGTGCACGATTGGGGTTTGGCTATATGCCCGAAGACCGGCGTCTGGTACCTGATCTTACCGTGGAAGAGAACATGCTGTTACCGGCTTGGGTCAATGATGCGATCGACGGGCCGCAACGGCTTCAGTTCGTTTATGACCTCATGCCGGAACTGACAAAGATGTCGAAGCGCAAAGCCTTGCTGTTGTCGGGGGGGCAGCAGAAAATGGTGGCGTTGGGGCGTGCATTGATCGCTGGCGAAAAGTTGTTGCTGTTGGATGAACCGTTTGAAGGCGTGGCCCCGGCGCTGGCCAAACGTATTTCCGATGTCATCACATCGTTGAAAGGTGATGGGCTATCTGTCTTGATTGCGCAGTCGGAACTAAGCCATTCCAGTGACCTGCTTCAGCGCGAAAGCGTTATTGAACGAGGTGAAATCATCAAGGTAAACGTGATTGACCCGGCATTTGCGCAGCGGGTCCCGGTCTGAATGGGTACAGATGCTATGTGCTTTTTCGTCAACGTTTCTAAAGCTTTCAGGGGGACAGGGCCGATATCATGGCGCTGAAAGTCAAACCATTGCGTGTCCAACACGCCTATGCTCAGGTGTCTGACCAGATCGAGGCGCAGATCATGAAAGGCGTGCTGAAACCCGGTGATCAACTTCCTGGTGAAGTTGAGATGGCGGCGATGTTCAATGTCAACCGATCCACGGTGCGCGAAGGCATTCGACGGCTCGAAAGCGAAGGTTTCGTGCGTCGATCATCTCCGCGCAAGATGGTGGTGTCGATTCCGCGAATGGCGGAACTTTCCTCTCGTCAGACACGCGCGCTCAGCATGCTGGATGTCAGCTTTGACGAACTGTGGCATGCGGCGATTGCAACCGAACCTCTTGCCGCTGAACTTGCGGCGCTCCACGCAGACGCGAAAGACTTGTCTACGTTAACCGATATCCACACGGCGCTTGTTGCGGCCGAAGGTAAGGGAAAGACCACGATAGAGCTTGATACGGCGTTTCATTCGCAGGTTGCCAAAGCGAGCAAGAACCGGGTGCTTCAGATGGCACGCGAACCGATCGGGTTTCTGCTTTATAGCGGATTCGAGGCGCTGATTCCGCAACTACCGCAAGCCATGTCGCGCCAGATTGTCGCGCATAATCACGTGATTGAAGCCATCCGCAACAGGGATCCATCGCGGGCACGGGAATGGATGCATAGGCATATAGACGATTTCAAACGTGGCTATATCCAGGCCGGATTACCGCTGAGCACGCCGATATCGGGTGTCCCCGGGCGCTTGGCGCATCTGGCCACCGATAAGGGGCCCAGTGCCGGTTCGAAATAGGAAACAGTATATGGAACACAATTCGGTCGACGCGCGCGAATTGCGAAAAGAATATCACTATGGCAGCCGTGTTCTTGAGTGCTATGTGGATCGGCCGCGCAACGTGCATGCGCTTTTGGCGGAAACGGTGGCGCGCTTTGCGCAAAAAGAAGCGGTGTTCTGCGATGAGGTAAGGCTCACTTTCAGTGAACTGGACGACGAAGTTGCACGCGTGGCGGCTGGCCTTGTCGGTCTTGGCATCGGAGCCGGTGACCGGGTCGCCATGCTTTTGGGAAACGGCGTGCCTTTCGTGGTTCTGACATATGCCGCCGCGCGGATCGGTGCGATCACCGTACCGCTGAGCATACGGGAACAGATGCCGGGAATTCGCCACGCCCTGGTGAATTCTGAAGCCAAGGCACTGGTGGTCGAGGCGGCATTCAGCACGATTGTCCCAGAGCCAACCGAGACACCATCGTTGACCGCACGCATATCTGTCGGACCGGCCCAAGGTTTTGAACCATACGAGAACCTCAGACAAACTGCACCTCTGACACAACCCGCTGACGTGGATGAAGAGGACACGGCAACGATCCTTTACACGTCGGGAACCACCGGCGTGCCGAAAGGTGCCACGTTATCGGGTCTGGGGATCGTCCATTCAGCCACGAATTTCGTCAAGACCATGTCGCTCGGCCCGCAGGACTGTACTATTGTGGTGGTACCGATGAACCATGTCACCGGGTTGGTCGCAGGTATTCACACGCTTGTGCGATGTGGCGGACGTGTTGTGATTATGCGCGAATTCAAGGCGGAAAAATTCCTTGAACGCGCGGCAAGCGAAGGCATGAGCTATTCGTTGATGGTTCCTGCGATGTATAACCTCTGCCTGCATCAGGCGGATCTTTCCAGATATGATTTGTCGAAGTGGCGGGTAGGCGGCTATGGCGGGGCTCCGATGCCCGCCGCGACCATCTCGCGG
>TARA_R110002073_G_scaffold3467_5_pt1 | contig 16648 bp, 15 predicted proteins | sample TARA_R110002073 | Tara Oceans TARA_R110002073 (sample SAMEA4397174) | marine metagenome | biome: Polar Biome; feature: [DCM] deep chlorophyll maximum layer (ENVO:01000326); material: water (ENVO:00002006), including particulate matter (ENVO:01000060) such as... | depth 40 m
TGAAGTCGCGCGTATAGACGGGATCGGGATATATGAAAAGACCAAAACCGCACGGAGCTGCCCATTGAACAACCCCGTCGCGATGTTTTTCGCTGTCTGAGATCAAGGTTCCGCTTTTGGTCAGAACCTTGACCCGGATTATTCCTGCCAGTCGCCTTCAAAGCCCTTGGGGATAAGCAGGTTGTGCTTGCCCAACCCCTCGATCGACGTTTCGCCGCACAGGGCCATCGTCAGGTCCAGCTCCCGGTGGATCACTTCAAGTGCCGCGGTCACGCCCGCTTGGCCCATGGCCCCCAAGCCATAGATAAAAGCGCGCCCGATATAGGTGCCGCTGGCCCCCATCGCCATCGCCTTGAGCACGTCCTGACCTGACCGGATACCGCTGTCCAGGTGCACTTCGATCTGATCGCCCACGGCGTCCAGTATCGACGGCAATGCGCGGATCGAGCTGATGGCACCGTCCAACTGCCGACCGCCGTGGTTGCTGACGACAATCGCATCGGCCCCGACCTTCAGCGCCATTCTGGCGTCCTCGGCGTCCAGAATACCCTTGAGGATTACCTTGCCGCCCCACTGTTCTTTCAGTTTGGCGATCTTGCCCCAATCAAGTGTCGGATCGAACTGTTCAGCCGTCCAGGCACCCAGGTTGGCGGTATCATCGACACCGTGCACATGGCCCACGATATTGCCGAAACTGCGGCGTTTCGCCCCCAGCATGCCGATGCCCCAGCCCCATTTGGTGCACAGGTTGGCAACTGTCTTGGCCGTCAGCTTGGGCGGGGCGGACAGCCCGTTTTTCAGGTCCTTGTGTCGTTGACCCAGAATTTGCAGATCAAGTGTGATGACAAGGGCCGAACACTTGGCATCCTTTGCCCGCTGGATCAGGCGTGCGACGTAATCTTCGTCACGCATGGTGTAGAGTTGAAACCAGAATGGCTTGGTCGTGGCCTCTGCCACATCCTCGATCGAGTTTATCGACATCGTGGAAAGGGTGAATGGCACGCCAAAGGCTTCGGCGGCACGCGCCGCTTTGATTTCTCCGTCGGCGTGTTGCATGCCGGTAAGGCCGACAGGGGCAAGCGCCACAGGCATCGCTACGTCCTGACCGATCATCTGTGTGGTGGTCGAACGGCCGCTCATATCGACGGCCACGCGCTGACGCAGACGGATCTGGTCAAAATCCGACGTATTCTCGCGGAACGTCTGTTCGGTCCAGCTACCCGATTCGGCGTAATCATAGAACATGCGCGGCACGCGGCGTTCATGCATGCGTTTAAGGTCGTTGATATTCGTAATCACGGGCATGGCGAAGATATCCTATGTATTGGTCAGTTTACCTAACCAATACGCCCCCGGTAAATCAATCGCTTTGCGCTGCCGGCAAGCTCTGTCAGAGGGCTTAGGCGCGATGGGCCCCATCCGACAGGGTTTTGACGAATTTCAAAACATCAGCCACCGGCAGGCCATCAGCGATTTTCGAGACGATAGCCGAGCCGACGACCACACCATCCGCCACCGACGCAATTGCTTGGGCTTTGTCTGGCGTGTTTACGCCAAAACCCACGATAACAGGCAGACCACTGGCAGACTTGATGCGCGCCACTTCGGGGGCGACATCGCCCGCTTCGGCTTCGGCAGACCCGGTGATGCCGGTGATTGACACATAATACACAAAACCCGAGGTATTTTGCACAACGCGCGGCAGACGTTTGTCATCGGTTGTCGGGGTGGCCAGACGGATGAAATTCATACCAGCCTTCTGGGCGGGCAGGCAGAGTTCGTTGTCTTCTTCTGGCGGCAGATCGACGACGATCAATCCATCCACACCGGCCTTTTTCGCCGCCGCCAGGAATGTGTCCACGCCTTTTGAATAAATCGGGTTATAATAGCCCATCAGAACAATCGGAGTGGTATCGTCCTGCTCGCGAAACGCGGCGGCAAGCGCAAGGGTTTTGTCCAGTGTCATCCCGGCACCCAATGCCCGTTGCCCGGCCAATTGGATAGCTGAGCCGTCGGCCATAGGGTCGGTAAAGGGCAATCCCAGCTCGATGATATCGACGCCAGCGGCAGGAAGACCGCGCACAACCTGAAGCGATGTGTCGAAATCCGGGTCGCCCGCCATGACATAAGCGACAAAGGCTTTCTTGCCGTTGGTTTTCAGGTCAGCGAATTTGGCATCGATACGTGTCATGAAGGTGGCCTTTTTACGTTGCCCTGTTGCAATGCCGAATATGACGCGGGAAATCAATGCGACATCAAGAGTGAGCTAGCGGATATCAGAAAAAACCATGCGAAAGGTTGGAATTCTGCACCGACTCTCACATATCTATCCTTTAGATCCTTCTGGAACAGCTTAGGTAAAGATTATGAACTACGTACTTGCTCTGCTTTTGCCGCCGCTATCGATCCTGCTGACGGGCCGGATCTTTACCGCCATAATCGTGTTCATAATCTGGATTCCAGCTATCATTTTTTCCGGCGGTCTGACCCATCCGATGTTCATCGTCCTGGCGTGGATACTGATCTACCAGTCTCACGAGGATCGGCGGCAGCGCTAAGACTTGCGCAGACGTCGCTGAGACCATAGGACAGCGCCAACTTATAGAGGATGCTTGTCATGGGCTTTAAGATGGGAATTGTGGGTCTGCCGAATGTCGGCAAATCGACCCTGTTCAACGCGCTGACCAAAACTGCCGCGGCGCAGGCGGCGAATTTTCCGTTCTGCACGATCGAACCCAACGTGGGCGAGGTCGGCGTTCCCGACGCCCGGCTGGATAGACTGGCCGCGATTGCGGGGTCAAAGCAGATTATCCCGACGCGTATGACATTCGTCGACATCGCCGGCCTCGTCAAAGGCGCGTCGAAAGGCGAAGGTTTGGGGAATCAGTTTCTCGCCAACATTCGCGAGACAGATGCAATTGCCCACGTGCTGCGGTGCTTCCAAGACGGCGACGTGACCCATGTTGAGGGGCGGGTTGATCCGGTTGCGGATGCCGAAACGATCGATACGGAATTGATGCTGGCAGACCTCGAAAGCATCGAAAAGCGTCGCGCAGGATTGGTCCGCAAGATCAAAGGCAATGACAAGGACGCCGCCCAGCAAGATCGCCTGCTTGCACTTGCACAAGCCGCAATCGAGGACGGCAAGCCGGCCCGTACCGTCAAGATCGACGAAGACGACGCGAAAGCATGGCGTATGCTGCAACTGCTGACCACCAAGCCGGTGCTCTATGTGTGCAACGTCGGAGAGGACGAGGCCGCTGACGGCAATGCGCTGTCTGACAAAGTGGCAGAGATGGCGGCCGCTCAGGGGAACAGTCATGTGGTGATCTCGGCGCAGATCGAAGAAGAGATCAGCAAACTGGACCCCGATGAGGCCAAGATGTTCCTCGACGAGATGGGCCTGAAAGAGGCTGGGCTGGATCGGTTGATTCGTGCCGGTTACGAGCTGTTGCACCTGGAGACTTACTTTACCGTGGGTCCCAAGGAGGCGCGCGCCTGGACGATCAAGTCAGGGACGTCGGCACCCAAGGCAGCAGGCGTGATCCATGGCGATTTTGAAAAAGGTTTCATTCGGGCCGAAACGATTGCTTATGACGATTTCGTCACGCTTGGCGGCGAAGGGCCTGCCAAGGAGGCGGGTAAAATGCGATCCGAGGGTAAGGCCTATACCGTCAAGGACGGCGACGTCTTGCACTTTTTGTTCAACACCTAAAGGCGTACGCCCTATCATTGCGCAGGTACCGGCTTGCGCAGTTTGATCGGCATGATGTCAAGAAAGGGCCGGTGAATCCGGCCCCTCTTGATCGACTGCCCTGAAATCAGTTCGTTTTCTTATCATCGACGATGTTCATCGACGCCACGCCGCTCTCGCCAAGGTCAACCGCTGCGAAGGGGCCGCCGTGGTGCATTTGTCCTGGGTCCTTCAGGTCCACGGGCGGGGCGTCGGCCAGAATCTGCTCTGCAAATTGTTCGGCGTTATCCTTGGGGCGATAGCCAAGAAAAGACGCTTTGGCGTTGTCCACCGGCACACGGTCGTTGTTGGACACACCGTAAACGATGCTGAACCCGACCGATGGTGTGTCGATGGCCCGTGTAACAAGCTGGATCAGATCATCATAAGACAGCCAGGACCCAAGCGCGCGCGTGTTGTTGACCTGGGCACAGCTCAGGATCCGCAGACAAACGGCCTCTAGCCCGCGTTTGTCCCAATACATGCTGGCAAGGTCTTCGCTGAAACATTTGGCCAGACCATAGAACGTATCGGGTTTATGGGGCGCGTCGATGCCAATGAAATCGGCCTTTTTGTGCATCCCGACCGCGTGGATTGAAGAAGCGTACACGACGCGCTGCACACCGTGTTGATAGGCTGCTTCCCAAATGTTGTAAGATCCGACAAAGTTGGGCCCCAGAAGTTCTTCAAAGGGTTTTTCATCGACGATGGCCCCGAAGTGGACAACCATATCGGCCCCTGCCAACACGGGCGCGATTTGGTCATAGACCGCGATGTCGGCCTGGGCGTATGTCTCGGTCGGGTAAAGCGCGCCAAAGTCTTCGATGATATCCGTGCTGACCAGTTCTTCGCACATCTTGCTTAGCGGTTCGCGCAGATAAGACCCCAAACGACCGGCAGCTCCTGTTAAGACCAGTTTCTTCATCATATGTGTATTCCTCTGTCGGTTATTTCAAATTGGTTTTGACCTGGGCCAAAAGGGCGTCGGCACTTTTGGCAAGCAACCCAACATCACTGCCGCATGCCACAAAGCTAAAGCCTTCGTTTAGCAGTTCGGCAGCGAATGACGGATCAGAAACCAAGGTACCCACAGGCATTCCCCGGCTCATTAACGCTCGGGCGGCTGGGCGGATCAGTTGCCATATGTCTGGGTGCATCGGCTGGCCGACGTGACCCATATCGGCACCGATATCCGCTGGCCCGAAAAATATGCCATCCACGCCTTCAACCGTCGCGTAAGCGGTGGCGTTTTCGACCGCTTGAACGGTCTCCAGCTGGATCAGTATTGCGGTCTGCTTTTCAACCTCGGTAAAATAGTTTGCGATGCGTCCAAACCCGTTGGCTCGTGTGGTTCCTGCGACGCCGCGCTTGCCCCGAGGCGGATAGCGACAGGCCGCGACTGCCGCATGCGCTTCGTCCACGCTTTCGACCATCGGAAACAGCAACCCCGGCACTCCGAGGTCCAGCAGGCGTTTGACCTTGACCGGATCATTCCAGTCCGGGCGCACGATCGCGGTTGTATCCGTCGCGGCGAATGCCTGAAGCTGACCAAGTAACGACGCCAGTTCGTTCGGCGAATGCTCCATGTCGAGCAAGGCCCAGTCATAGCCAGAGGGCGCAATCACCTCGGCGGCATAGGCATGGCTGAGGCTGATCCACAGCCCGACCTGTTGCTGACCGGCGCGAATTGCAGAAAGAAACTTGTTTTCTTGCAGTTTCATATGACGGCCTTTTCGATCATCGCCTGATTGGTTTCGATCCGCCGATATTCAAACGGCGACAGATCGAGGCTGCGATATTCACCATAGGTGATCAGTTCAGCGATGCCACGCCCCAAAGCCGGAGATTGTTGCAACCCGTGCCCCGAAAACCCATTCAAAAAGACAAAATTGCTGACCACGCTGTGACGCCCCAGAATGGCGTTTTGATCCAATACATTATACGCATAATGCCCGACCCATTCGTTGATGACCTTGACTTGATCCAACTGGGGCACGCGGGCAGCGACCGCCGGCCAGACCTTGTTTTCCCATAACCCGTGATCAAAGCCGAAGTCATCGTAGGCCACTGCAGGGTCATCTTCCGGCGGGCATCCTGCCATGTAATACTTTCCGTCAGTGCGGAAATGCACCCCGGACGGATCAATGGTCAGCGGCAGATCCCGGTCCAATGGTTTGGCGGCGTCGAATATGAACGTATAACGCTTACGGGGCTCTACGGGCAAACTGAGCCCCGCCATCTGCGCGGTTGCCAAAGCGCGGGGGCCGGACGCGTTTACAACCGTGCTGCACCCAACCGTAGAGCCGGATTTCAGGCTCACGCTGGTGATCGCCGTGCCATCCGAGGATTTGGTCATGGCGACGACTTCGTCGTGGATATATTCGACACCGTTGCGCCGGGCCATACGCTTGAACCAGTCAAACATGGTGCCGCCGTCAAAATAGCCTTCGTCATGGGTGTTGTGGTTGGCAGCCAGAATGTCATCAAGCTGATAGAACGGATATGCTGCAGCTATCTCTTCGCGGCCAAGGTGCCGGGTGTGCGCACCAAGCGCCACTTGCACCTGTTGGTTTTGCTTCAGCGTTTGTGCAAACTCGGGGGTATCCGCCAGATACATATACCCGAAACTGTGCAGCGCAAGATGCGGCACCTCTGGGTCGTCCCCCATGAAGCGACGGAAATTCTTGATAAACTCGACCCCGAATTGCGATACTTTGATGTTTATCGCCGCGGTGAACTGCTGGCGGATGCAACTGTTGGTATGGCTCGTCGAGGCGAATTGATAGGTCGGGTCACGTTCAACGACCAACACCGTGCCGTTGAAACCCGGCATCTGCGTCAGCCACCATGCCACAGATGACCCAAAGATCGCGCCGCCGACAATGACGACGTCATAGGATGCATGTTTAGGCGTCATTCGATCTCTCCTGTTTTGATGGCGCGCAGCACTGCGGTTATGTCGGCCTCGGCCAGGCCATAGTCGAGGGCTGCGGACCGGGCCGAGATATACCCGCGGGCAAGGTCGCGTTTTACCATTTCAGGGTCGCGGTCGGCGGCGGGTCCATATCCGCCCCCACCGGGGAATGCCAAAGCCACCCGCGCACCATGCGGTACGAACTGCTTGCCCTTGCCCCGCATCGCTTTGCCGTCGCTGCGTTTGATCGTGGTCGGTGCCCCCTGACCGGCCCCCTGACGGCCCCGTGCAGGGTGGTGGACACGGTCAAACATCGCGGAAAAGTCGAACTCGTGCCCCTCTTTGGCTCCTACTTCCATATATTGGCCCAAGCCCCCGCGCATGGCCCCCGCACCACCGCTGTCAGGCCTCAGTTCCTTGCGCCAGATGATCACCGGGCCGGCGTGTTCTGTTGCTTCGACGGGCATTGTCATCACGCCGGACGGGAATGCTGTTGCGTTCAACCCATCAACGCCAGGGCGCGCACCGGTACCCCCGGAATTGAACGCAAGCACTTCGGACCGTCGCGCCGAGGCCGGGGCAGGTGCATCGCTGCGCGGGCGCAAAGATACCTGAAAGTTGCACAGGCACCCCGCGCCTTCGGCCGGAACGGTCGCCGGAAGAAGCTGGTCAAGAGCTGCAAAAACGGTATCGGGGATCATGTGGCCGATCACATGCCGCAGAGCGACCGGGGCAGGGTGCACCGCGTTCACGATGGTATTTTCCGGTGCGGTTATCCTGAACGGCTCCAGCGACGCGGCGTTGTTGGGAATCTCTGCCGCAACAGCGCATTTAAGCGCGTAACAGGCATAGGCCTTGGTATAGACCAGAGGCACGTTGATTCCTTTGGGATCCGGACCCGAAGTGCCAGCAAAATCGCACGCGATATGATCGGCAGCGATCGTGACCCGACACCGCAGATCAATCGGCGTGTCGTACCCATCTATGCGCATCTCGCCCGATGCTGAACGGCACGGTAACTTTGTAATGGCTTCCAGCGTGGCGCGGCGCGAATTGGCAAAGATGTAATCGGCCACGCTTGTCAGGTCATCCAAGCCGAATTCGGTCATCATTTCGGACAGGCGGCGCTGTCCGATTTCGTTGCAACTGGCAAGCGCATAGATGTCGCCGATCAATTGATCGGGTTCGCGCACGTTGCCGCGCAGCATCGCCACCAGCGTTTTATCGACAGTGCCCCGCGCGGCAAATTTCATGATCGGAATATAGATGCCTTCCTCATATACCGAGTTGGCGTCCGCGCCGAAGCCACGCCCTCCGATGTCGACGACATGTGCTGTGCACGCAAAGAAACCGACAAACCGATCGCCATGAAAGGCCGGAGACACAATGGTGATGTCATGCAGGTGGCCGGTGCCCTCCCATGGATCGTTGGTGATATAGACGTCGCCGCGGTGGATGTTGTCGCGCCCGATGCGGCGGATGAAGTGGGCAACAGCGTCCGCCATGGCGTTGACGTGGCCCGGTGTGCCGGTGACGGCCTGCGCGATCATCAGACCGTCGGCGTTGTAGACACCGGCGGACAGGTCGCCTGCCTCGCGGACGGAAGTTGAAAAGGCCGTGCGTACCAGCGCTTGTGCCTGTTCTTCGACAACCGAAATCAGTCGGTTCCACATGACTTGATAGGCTACGGAAGCGGTGTTCATGCTGGTACCCTTTCAATATCGACTGTTCCATCATTCTGTACGGTCGCACGACGGCTGGCTGGAATGATGATGGTGGTTTCGTCTTCCGTAATGATCGCCGGTCCGCAGACGCGATCACCGGGCCCCAGCCCACGGCGCGCCGTAACCTGCGCGGTGGTCATATGGCCCAACGCCGCATCAAACATTTGCCTTTGGTCAGGAGATTCAGCGGCCACTAATTCAGTCACGGGATGTACCTGCGTCACCGTGGCAGTCGGGGTCGCGGCATTTACCGACCAAACGGTTATTTCGATGTCCAGTCCGTCGACAACACGCCCGAACAACCGGGTATAGTCGGCTTCAAACAGCTTCAGATAGGTTTCGGCATCCGGGTTTGCGGCTTGCGCAGCGGTCAGGTTGACAGGGATTTCCCACCCTTGCCCCACGTAGCGCATATAGATTTTGTGTTCCGCCTGTATGGCAGCGGTGGCGTCGCAGGACCTTACAAAGCCGGTTGCCTCTGCCTCGAGCTCGGCAAACAGGCCCTGAACGGTCACGGGTGACAGATCCGACAGGCGCATATAGACGCTGCGGTTGGCCTCGAAGCTGAAAGGGGCACGTAGAAAGCCGATGGCAGATCCTACGCCGGCACCCTTCGGGATCAGACAGCGCGATATGCCAAGCTTTTCACATAGCCGTGCGGCATGTAAAGGCGCGGCACCGCCAAAGGCAATCATGGTGTATTCGGCAAGGTCCTCGCCGTTTTCGACGGCATGAACACGTGCGGCATTTGCCATGTTTTCATCGACAACTTCTGCCAGACCAAACGCCGCCGTGACGGCATCCATATCCAGCGGTTGGCCAAGCGTTTCGATCAGCGCTGTTTTCGCATCTGCAACAGAAAGGCCCATCGACCCGCCGGCGAAATTGTCGGGGTCAAGCTTTCCAAGCACCAGATCAGCATCGGTGACCGCCGGACGCACACCGCCGCGACCATAGCATGCGGGGCCAGGTTCAGAACCTGCGCTTTCCGGACCGACCCGGATTTGCCGTAATTTGTCGACATGAGCCAGCGAACCACCCCCCGCGCCGATTTCCACCATGTCAATCACGGGAATGGAGATCGGCATGCCCGACCCTTTCTTGAAGCGATAGCTTCGGGCAACTTCAAAGACCCGCGCGGTTTTGGGCATCTGGTTCTTGATCAAGCAAATTTTCGCGGTGGTGCCGCCCATGTCAAAGCTGAGCACCTTGGTCAGCCCGTATTGCGACGCCAGCGTTGCGGCAAACACTGCACCGCCCGCCGGACCGGATTCAACCAGCCGCACGGGAAATTCAGCAGCCGAAGCGAGCGATATGATCCCGCCGCCCGAATGCATCAGAAAGATCGGGCAGGTGGTTCCCGCATTCTCTAGCCGGTCGGCCAGCCGGTCTAGGTATGATTTCATCAACGGCTTGATGTAAGCGTTTGCGATCGTGGTGTTGAAGCGTTCGTATTCGCGCATCTGGGGGGACACGTCAGAGGAAAGAGACACCATCATGTCCGGAAGCTTCCGGGACAGGACATCGCGGACCATTCGTTCATGAGCAGGGTTCAGATAGCTGTGCAGAAAGCCTATGGCGACGCTGTCATATCCGGCCAAGGCCAGTTCATCTGCCAAGCTTTCTATGTCGTTTCGATCCAATGCAACTAATACATCACCGTCCGCCCCCACACGTTCCCGCAAGGTATACCGCCGCTGACGTGGCAAAAGTGGTTCGGGAAGGGTCAGGTTAAGATCGTATTGTTCGAAGCGCGATTCCGTCCGCATCTCGATCACGTCGCGAAACCCTTCGGTGGTGATCAACGCGGTTCTTGCACCCCGCCGTTCAATCAACGCATTGGTTGCCAAGGTGGTGCCGTGGATGATCTGGGTAATTTCCGCCGGGTCGATATGCGCCTTGCCGCACACCTGCGACAGACCGTCCAATATCGCGTTTTCAGGGGCGTCATATGTGGTCAGGACCTTGGTGGAAAAAACTTCGTTCCCCCCCTCAAGCACAACATCCGTAAACGTGCCGCCTATGTCTACTCCCAAGCGCCAGTTTGATCGTGCCATGTTTCGTCCTTCCATCTTGCCACGACAGACTAAAGCCCCAAATTCGTCCGGCGTCTATTGTCTGTGAGGCCGCAAGACATAATTGATTTCGATACCGGCCAATTTCCAAGCGATAGCTGAGAAAACGTTTTAACGGCCACGATGGGTAGCCATGGCGACGTCAATGTAGTGCTGGACAATTGCAACTAGTCACCTAGTTTATGCCGAAACGCATCCCGCATGTTTTCCTATTGGAGCCTGGACCATAGACATGGACCGACAAGAGATCGAAGATTTAATTGCGCGTGTGGCGTTGCAAGATCGCGCGGCGTTTGAACAGCTTTATGATCGTGTGTCCGCGAAACTTTTCGGAGTTTGCCTGCGTGTGTTGAACAGCCGCGCCGCAGCAGAGGATGCAATGCAAGACACATTCGTCAAAATCTGGAATAATGCCGACAGATATAATTCCAATGGCCTCAGCCCGATGACGTGGTTGATTACCATCGCGCGCAATACCGCGATCGACCGCCTTCGTGCGCGTAAAAAAGGGCACCAGAATCTCGATAGTCCCGGCTTCGAGCTGGTCGCACCCGGCCCGACCCCGGAACAATCAGCCGTCAATGCATCAGAAGCAGCAAAGCTGGCGGGATGTCTCGAGACTCTTGAGGGGGACCGGGGGCAGGCCATTCGCGGGGCCTATCTGGATGGCGAAACATATGCCGATCTGGCGGTGCGGTTTAATGTACCGCTAAATACGATGCGTACTTGGCTCCGCCGTGGACTGATCGCCTTGAGGGAGTGCATGAGCCTGTGAGCGATGTGAACGATACTGCCCCTGACGACGAAATGCTGGCTGCTGAAATGGTGCTTGGGCTTGCGTCCGAGCAAGACACAGCCGCTGCCCGTCAGCGAATGGCGTCGGATGCCGCGTTTTCGACGAAGGTCGTATTTTGGTATGAACGAATGACCGCCCTGACTGACGACATCGATCCGGTAAAGCCTCCGGCCCGGGTCAAGAAGAAGCTGTTCGCTCAGGTGTTCGCCAGGCAGAAAGTGTCGATATTGCAGCGTGTTTGGTTATGGCAAGGCGTTGCCATGGCGTCGCTGTTGTTCGCCGGCTATCTAGGTGTCCAGTTGCTGAAGGTGACAACCCATCCAGACATTCCACCACCGGTCCTTGCCGCGCAATTGGACAGCGATTCCAGCCCGCTTCGGGTATTGGCGGTCCTGGAACCCGTCAAAAACGAAATTGCGTTGCGACGGGTGGCTGGGGAACCTGTCCCCAACAGATCATTCGAACTTTGGGCGATCCTGCCCGACCAAGCGCCGGTATCTCTTGGCGTTCTGCCCGACAGCGAAACCACCCGCGTCGCGATACCGCCCTCGTGGCGTGATCAGACAGCCCAGATGACGCTTGCCATTTCCGACGAACCAATTGGAGGGTCGCCAACCGGTGCCCCAACAGGTGACGTGTTGGCCATCGGGGCGATGACAAATCTTTGATATCGGGGGAACTGCGGCCTGCTGTATCACATGATACATGCGAGCGTGTCGAAATCGTTCAATTTCTGATAAATTCAGCCTTTTTTTCATGCTGCGCGAAACTATTTGTAACCTTCCCGCGTGCATATTCACTGTCAGCCACAAGTGCTTTCACCATCCGCTGGGCGGTAAGCTTGGCATGGTGGGAATGCGGTGGCTGCCGACGCGATCCGCAGTGGGCGTGATGTGGTGTCACTACTTGCGGTAGTGGTGGTCAATTGCCATCACGCGACAATTGTTTGGAACGATGTTATCGAGTCCCTAGTTTAACCATTGTAAGCACTGCGGTGCAGTTAACGAGTTCCGCCAGGTGTTTGGGTTAGCCCAACACCTGGCAGTTTTTCTCGCCGGGTATCGGTTTCTCGTAGTGAGCGCAGATTGTTTTGTCCTGAAACGAGCCTTCAGTAATGCATCAAATCACATTCCATTGCCTGCCTGTCCAACGAGGCGGCGATTGTGGCAAGATCTGCGAAATTTACGCGACGCGCTTCATGGGCCATGAACTGGATCTCAAAGGTAAACTCGGTAACATCAGCGCATGTGCCATGGCTGTCCGTGCCGTGTTACAGTCATGAAAGCATCCGTAAGCGATGTCGCCCTGACGCTCGGGCGTTGGCTGCTGGCGTCGCTGTTTTTTGCGGGATTTCTCCAAAAACTGATTGACCCGTCGGCTGCCCAAGCCCTGTTGGCGTCGTGGTATCTTCCTGGGGCGCTGGTCTGGCCAGCCATGGTCTTTAACGGTGTAGCTGCGTTCATGTTGGTGACGGGCATTTGGGTTGCGCAAGTCAGCTTTGCCTTGGCGCTATATTGCATGTTCACCAGTATATTTCACCTTATCCCCAGCGATCCTTGGCAGATGTCTATATTCGTGAAGAACTGGGCGATTGCCGGTGGATTGCTTGTCCTTGCGGGGCACGCGTGGGAACGCCGCAGATGCTAGGTCCCCTTTGGTTTCACCCGCAGCGTCGGGTTTGCCTGCGTCGGGTCCTCGGGCCACGGGTGGCGAGGGTATCGCGCCCGCATATCCTTGCGCACATCAGCATATGATCCGGCCCAAAAACCCGGTAGGTCGGTGGTGACCTGAACAGGGCGCTGGGCGGGGGACAGCAAGGTGAACTGCAAGGGCTGTCCTGCGATCATCGGGTGCTGGGTGACCCCGAACACCTCTTGCAGGCGAAGAGCTATCTGAGGCTGAGCTGCGGTATAGTCGATAGGTAGTTTGCGCCCCAGCGGTGTTATGAAATGGGCCGGAACGGATGTGTCCAAGTCCTGCCGGGCCTCCCATGATAACCGCGCCTCCAATGCCGGTAGCAGGTCAAAGTTTTTCCAGTCTCCGGCACTGCGCACACCGTCCAGATACGGAAGCAGCCATTCATCTATCGTGGCCATAAGGTGATCGTCTGAAAAGTCAGGGAAGTTGTCCGGCATCAACCGCGCGCGCGCCAGGAAAAACGCCGCGCCCTTGCCCGGGGCGAGGCCCAACTGGCGCACACCGGTCAGCATGGCGCGCGCTATATCCTCGGAAGGGGCGTTCGACCAGAGGCGGTCATCCAGCACCAATGCGCCAAAGCGTTCTTGCTGCCGTGCCAGAACGCGACCCTCGCGGCGTGACCACTCGCAGACGTCATGCCAGACGATCTGGCCTGCAAATGCGTCTCGCAAGTCCGCTTCGGACAGCCGTGCAGCCTGCCTGATGCGTGCCTCGCGTGGGTCACCGTCCAAATCGGTGGCGACCAACAGGCGTTCATTGGCCATAGGGTCGCTGTCGGGCAATATGGCCCCCTTGCCGCCCGACATCACAAAGCGCGGTGCATCGCCCTTGCGCCGCAATGCCACGCGGTCAGGATATGCCAGCGCTGCAAGAGCCCCCAAGCTGTCAGGGCCATGATCGTTCCGCGCGCGTGCCAGCCTTTTGGCGTCTTGTCTGATCCGCGACACGGCCGCGTGATTTACTTCGCCTGATGTGCGTTTGCCCGCGACGGCATCCATCCGCAGCGCCAAATCAACCGGGGCTCCACGCAATGGATCCCGCTCGGCCAGGATCGCCGCAAGCAGCGGGGCAGAGGGCCCGCCTTTGGTCACCATATGCGCCAGACGGGGATGGAGCGGAAGCCGGGCCAAGGCACGACCATGCGGGGTAACGTGTTTGGTCTGGTCAAGGGCACCCAACATCTGCAACACGCTCTGCGCCTCTGCCAGCCGCCCTTGATGTGGCGGGGTAACAAAGCTCAGGTCGTCTGCCTTCGCACCCCAGATCGCAAGCTCCAACGCAAAGGACGAAAGGTCGGCGACCTCAATCTCGGCAGGGGGGAAGCCCGCCAGTGCCCCCTCTTCGCCGCGCGTCCAAAGCTTGAAGGCTACCCCTTCGGAAACCCGTCCCGCGCGCCCCGCCCGCTGTGTGGCTTCCGCGCGGGTCACGCGTTCGGTTATCAGCCGGGACATGCCGGATGACGGGTCAAATTGCATCCGCCGCGCACGCCCCGAATCCACAACGATCTGGACGCCTTCGATGGTCAGGGAGGTTTCGGCGATCGACGTGGCAAGAACGACTTTGCGACCCGTTCGGGCTGGCGTGACTGCCGCACGTTGCGCTTTAAAATCCATCGCACCGAACAGGGGCGCGACAGTGCAATCCGGCGCAAGCCGACCCTGCAATGCGGCTTCTACCCTGCGAATTTCGCCTTCGCCGGGCAGGAATACCAGCGCCGACCCATGAGAGCTATCCAAAGCGTGAAGAACCAGGTCTGCCACTGCTATTTCAAGGCGCTGGTTGCCCACGGGGCGATCCAGCCACTTGGGAACGACGGGAAAGCTGCGCCCTTGTGATGTCACGATGGGGGCGTCCATCAAAGCCGCAACGGGTGCCGCATCCAACGTCGCTGACATGGCGACCAGCAACAAGTCACTGCGCAGTGCTCCGGCGACCTCAAGGCACAAAGCGAGCCCTAGATCAGAATTGAGCGATCTTTCGTGAAACTCGTCAAAGATCACGGCACCCACGCCCGACAGTTCGGGGTCTTGTTGCAACATGCGCGTCAAGATGCCTTCGGTTATCACTTCGATCGCGGTCTCGTTGCTGACTGCTGACGCGCCGCGCATGCGGAAACCGACCGTCTGGCCGACGTCTTCACCAAGGGTCGCCGCCATGCGGTCGGCGGCTGCGCGCGCGGCAAGGCGGCGCGGTTCCAGCATGATGATGCGCCCCGGGGTAAGATTTGCGTCCAGCATTGCCAACGGCACTCGGGTTGTTTTGCCAGCCCCTGGCGGCGCTTGCAACACAACGCGGCCTGTTGTGCGGAGCGCCGATATCACCTGCGGAAGGACGTCATCTATGGGAAGGGTAAAGCTCATGCAGCCCGTTATGGGGGAAACCCATCGTACAGCCAAGTCCCGCCTTGGTCTGGACATTTGCGGCATTGCGCCTGACAAGATGATGCCAAAGACCAAGAGGGTGACGCATATGAATATCGACGATCTGGTCAAGGGTATCGCGGCAGGCGAACGTCGGGCGCTGGCACGCGGAATCACGCTGGTTGAATCGTCCCGAGAAGATCACCGGGCGCAAGCGACGGCCCTGTTGGCGGCGCTGCCCAAAGAGCGCGAGGCGCTGCGGATTGGGCTTTCCGGTACACCGGGGGTCGGAAAATCCACGTTCATCGAAAGCTTCGGGATGATGTTGATCGCACAGGGGCTGCGTGTCGCGGTACTTGCGATTGATCCGTCTTCGTCGCGGTCAGGTGGGTCGATATTGGGGGATAAAACCCGCATGGACCTGCTGTCGCGCGAAAAAGACGCATTCATCCGACCATCGCCCAGCCAGACCCATCTTGGCGGGGTTGCGCGACGCACCCGAGAGGCGGTTGCCCTATGTGAAGCGGCCGGATTCGATGTGGTGCTCATCGAAACTGTTGGTGTTGGGCAATCCGAAACTGTTGTTGCGGAAATGTCGGATGTGTTCCTGCTGCTGCTGGCCCCCGCCGGAGGGGACGAGCTGCAAGGGGTGAAACGGGGCATCATGGAAATGGCCGACATCATTGTGGTCAACAAAGCCGACGGCGATCTGAAACCCGCGGCGTCGCGAACCTGTGCTGACTATGCAGGGGCGCTGCGGTTGCTGCGCAAGCGACCCCAGGACCCTGACGGGTTCCCCAAGGCGATGATGGTGTCTGCTTTGCAGGAAAGCGGGTTAAGCGAGACGTGGCGCGAGGTGCAGGCGCTGACAGACTGGCGCCGGGCCAATGGGTTTTGGGCGCGCGCGCGCGCAGCGCAGGCCCGGTATTGGTTCGAGCAAACTGTCAAGCACACCTTGCTGGCGCAACTGGAAGCACCGAAGGCCAAGGCGGCCCTGAGCGAGCTGAGCGATCTGGTCGCGCAGGGGGCGATTGACCCGACAAAAGCAGCACAGGATTTTGTCGCGCAATTGGAACGTTAAGCGACAGAGGTGCGTGCGACGGCCCGGGTGGCGGTTCTGGCAGTGAACCGTTTCGTCGGCCAGTCGACCTAGCCGGCAGCCTTTGGATGGGTGCGGTTGTAGACGTCCATCAAGCGGGCGGTGTCTACGGCCGTATAAGCCTGGGTGGTCGAGAGAGACGCGTGACCCAGCAATTCCTGAATCGCCCGCAAGTCGCCACCTGCATCCAATAGATGCGTCGCAAAACTGTGCCGCATGGCGTGGGGGGTGGCAGTGGCGGGCAGGCCC
>TARA_R110002073_G_scaffold324881_1_pt1 | contig 16636 bp, 14 predicted proteins | sample TARA_R110002073 | Tara Oceans TARA_R110002073 (sample SAMEA4397174) | marine metagenome | biome: Polar Biome; feature: [DCM] deep chlorophyll maximum layer (ENVO:01000326); material: water (ENVO:00002006), including particulate matter (ENVO:01000060) such as... | depth 40 m
AAACACTAATAAAAATCCAACAAAAAACATAACTATACCCTAATAATGAGCCAATTGGTATTAATGCTGCAAGACCCAGGGCAAGATCATCTAAATTTTAAGAAATAATCGACAATATATATCAACATATGATCTAATAATCTTTTTGAAAACCTACCTGATCCTAGAGTGGACAGAACTAAGCATTATCCTTTAATTGAAATTAAGAAAAAAGTAGCCACCCACCTATGCTGGTTTTTAATCAGGGGTGGGTGGCCACATTGCTATATTTGATTATCTTTTTGATATTTTTATACCAATTAGTTTGAAATAGATAATATAGGATCTCCATAAATATCAGAAATGCCTGGTATACGTGTTGTTTCACCTAATACAATGTTTTTGTCTGTATCTATAATTTTAATGCAACTACAGTCATAATTTTTAACATAAATTAAGTTGCTAAAAACAGCCATATCTCCATCTAAAGAGCCTGTATCTATATAAGAATCTTCTTTATTTGTATTTAGATTTAATATTGATATGCCTCCATAATTTTTTATAAAAAGCTTTCTTTGATCTTTGGACAATCTAATATTATTAGTTGTGCGATGTAGATCAATTTCTTCATCAACCTCATAATTTACCGTATCTATTTTATCTATTGAACTTCCATAATCATATGATACATATAATTTCATGCCGTCATTAGATAAGGCAAAATCTTTTGGTTTTTCATATAATTCAATTAATTTAATTAAGCTTAAATCTTTTGTGTTATATACCCCAATTTCTTTATACCAAATTACATAAATCTTTTCTCCATCTGGACTTAACACTGTTTTTTTAGGCTCATAAAAATCGAATATTTCATTTTTAAAAGTCATAGTAATTGTGTCAAAGACTAGTACTCTTCCATGATCAGTCGAGATATATAGTGTCTTTGCATCCTTAGATATAGTTATATGCTTTAAATCGTTATTTTTCACCTCAACTTTTGATGTTTTTTTATCTTTATAATTAAATATAAATAAATAGCTTCTATTATCAAGTGAGTATCCATTAACACTTAATGTATAATAAAGTTTTTTATTTATATTATCTGCAACTGCATGATATATCTTACCTTTATATTTTTTACTTATAGGAGTTTTAAATATATCAGATATACTGTTATCCTTTAAGTTAATTGAATATATATCATTATTTTCTCCCCTAATTAGAAGGAAGTTTTGTTTATTATCAGCGTATCCTTCATAAGATGAGCAAAAAATAACTAATAAGAAAATTAGATTCTTAAACATAGTTTTTTTATATGTTAACATCACTTAGCATCCATTAAATAAATATTAAAAAAAGAGCATATCATTTTTCTGTTTGTTTTAAAATATAACTAGACTTATCTAAAAAAATCATATTAGAATTATTTAAATACACCTAGAAATCTATCTTATAATTCCTTGTATCTAATTAAAGAAATGGAGTTTAATAATATAAAGTCGACACAATATAAAGTCACAATATAAAGTCGACACGACCTAAGTCTCCCCCACTAAGGTTGTTGCGACTCCACTTTGTTGTTAATAAATATAAAAGTAAAGATATTCAATCTTTAACCAATAAAAAACTTATTTCAATTCCCAAAAAATATGAAAAGATTAAAATCAGAAGTTTATAATTTATTAATGTGTCATGCCTGGAAATTAAAAATAATATAAACTACTTTATTAATGCTCTTGAGCTTTATCATTTGATATTATTTTTAAAAGAGGTCTTCACATTTTTATTTTTTTGTCTGATATTTTTTATGCGCCCAGTAATACAACCCAGGTAATACTAATAAGGTTAAAAATGTAGATGATAAAATACCACCAATAACTACTGTTGCCAAAGGACGTTGTACTTCAGCACCGGTGCCGGTAGACAAAGCCATAGGCAGAAATCCTAAAGAGGCAACAAGTGCTGTCATTAATACCGCCCTTAACCGAGCAATAGCTCCACGAATAATGGAATAAACTAATTGATTAGTTTTTTGACGTAAATTAGTGATAAATGTAATCATAACAAGACCATTTAAAACAGCAACACCTGATAAAGCAATAAAGCCTACACCTGCTGAAATTGATAATGGAATACCTCTTATCCACAAGGCCAATACACCACCAGTAAGTGCCAACGGAATACCGCTAAAAACAACTAGGGTGTCATGTTTACTTTGTAAAGCTATATACAAAACAATTAAAATTAACAGCAAGGTTAATGGAATAACAAACATTAATCTATTGGTTGCTGATTCTAATTGCTCAAATTGTCCACCATAAGTAATCCAATAGCCTGCTGGTAATTTAACATTCTCGCTTATTTTTTGTTTTATATCCTGCACAAAAGAACTCAAATCTCTGTCTCTAACATTAGTTGTAACAAAAATACGTCTTTTTCCATTTTCACGACTAATTTGATTGGGACCAATACTTTCTTTTAGACTAGCTACTTCACTCACCGGTATAAAATGCTTGATATTATCATCTTTGAGCGGAAGCTCAATATAAATTTTATTTAAAATTACTTTATCTTTTCGTTTATTTTCATCAAGTCTAACTACTAAAGCAACGCGTTGATCACCTTCATAAACTAATCCAGTTACTGAGCCACTAAGACTAGTTTCAATGGCATTTTGAACGGCTGACATTTTAAGTCCATATAAAGCCAATCTTTTTCTATTAATATCTATAGTAATAGTTGGTAACCCTGAAACCTGTTCAATCCTCACATCTTCAGAACCCTGTGTTTTATTAACTACTTCAAAAACATCTTTAGCACTTGCAAGCAATTGGTCTAAATTGTCACCATAAATTTTAACAGCAACGTCCGCACGAACCCCAGAAATTAATTCATTAAATCGCATTTGAATAGGCTGAGTAAATTCGTAATTATTACCAAGCTCTTTGGCAAGCTCTTCTTGCATTTCTACAATTAAATCTTTTTTATTTTTTTTAGGGTTGGGCCATTTATTTTTAGGTTTTAAAATAATAAACGTATCAGCAACATTTGGAGGCATAGGATCAGTTGCTACTTCTGCTGTACCTATTTTTGAAAACACTTGCGCTACTTCAGGAAATGAGCTAACACGCTTTTCAACACGTTTTTGCATCTTAACAGATTGAGTTAAACTAGTTGATGGTATACGAAGTGCATGTAATGCAATATCTCCCTCATCAAGGCTTGGAATAAATTCACCACCCATATTAATTGCCAAAAATAAGCTACCTACAACCAACAAAAAAGATAAACCAGTTACAATTGAACGATATTTAAAACAGCCTATAAGCAAAGGTTTATAAGCTGCTTTAAATGCACGCATAATTATGCTTTGTTTTTCTGTCACTTTACCTGACATAAAAGCTGAAATAGCCGCTGGTACAAAAGTAAGCGATAGAATAATCGAAGCAACAAGCGCAAGAATAACGGTTTCAGCCATTGGTTTAAACATTTTTCCTTCAACGCCAGTTAAAGTCAAAATTGGTAAATATACAATTGTAATAATAATAACGCCAAAAAGACTTGGCTTAATAACTTCTGTTGCACTCAAAAAAGTAGTATTGAGACGTTCAGTTAAAGAGAGCTTGCGACCCAGCAGTATTTGTTGGCTTGCAAAATTTTTAATACAATTCTCAACAATAATAACTGCTCCATCAACAATTAAACCAAAATCAAGTGCCCCTAAACTCATAAGATTGGCACTTATTTTACTTTCAACCATCCCTGTAATTGTTATTAACATTGCTAATGGAATTACCAGAGCAGTAATAAATGCTGCTCTAAAATTACCAAGAAATAAAAATAATATAACTATAACTAAAAGTGCTCCCTCAAGAAGATTATTTTTAACTGTATTAATTGTTGCATTAACAAGATCCGTGCGGTTATAAATAGTTTCCACTTGAACGCCATCAGGCAAGCTGGTATTTATATTATTAATTTGTTTATGAACATTTTTTGAAATAATTCGACTATTTTCCCCTACCAACATCGAAACAGTACCAATAACTGTTTCTTTGCCATCTGCAAGTCCAGCGCCTTGCCTTAACTCATGTCCAATAGAAACTGTTGCAACATCAGCTACTCTAATAGGAATTCCTTCCTTGGTTATAATCACAACCTGCTCAATATCAGCAATTGTTTTAAGTTGTCCAGGAGCGCGCATTAAAAACTGCTGACCATTTTTTTCAATGTAGCCTGCACCCACGTTATCATTATTGTCTTTTAAAGCCTCCTCAATATCTACTAAAGTAAGTCCTAGCTTGGCTAATTGTTTAAGATCTGGAGACACCTGGTACTGTTTGTTAAAACCACCAATAGCATTGACTTCTGCAACTCCAGATATGTTTCTAAGCTGTGGTTTGATAATCCAGTCTTGAATTGTTCTGAGTTTTAATGGTGTAAATTCATCTGGCTTGGTAGTTATCAATTTATACATGTATATTTCACCAAGCCCAGTTGAAATAGGTCCCATGGCCGGACTCACCTTACTCGGTAAATCATTTTTTATTGATTGCAAACGCTCGGCAATAAGTTGTCTTGCAAAGTAGATATCAGTTCCTTCGTTAAAAACAACTGTCACCTGTGACAACCCGTAACGTGATAATGAACGAGTATAATCTAGCTTAGGTAAACCACTCATAGCTATTTCAACTGGATATGTAATGCGTTGCTCTACTTCTAATGGTGTGTAACCAGGTACCTCCGTATTAATTTGAACTTGCACATTGGTAATGTCTGGTACTGCATCAATTGGTAGTTTCGTCAAATTATAAACTCCCAATAAAGCAACCATAAAGGCAGCTATAAGAATTAACCATCTTTGGTTTATGGAAAATTTTAAAATGGATTTAATCATGTTGTACCTTTAGTGACTATGTGAAGCACTTTCCTTTTCTAAATGTGCCTTTAATAAAAAACTATTACTAGCTACATATTGCTGACCAGCAGTAACACCTTCCAAAATCTGAGTAAACTCAGAGTCTTGTATCCCTAATTTGCATTGCACGGGTTTAAAGCCATCTTTTGCTTTAATAAAAACAATATTTTTTCCTTCTAGTGACTGAATAGCAATGGTTTTAATAGCAACCGGAACCGTTTTATTTGAAATAATAATTACTCCATCAACGTATAAACCAGGCAACCAATTTAAATTATCTGAATAATTCGAATTATTCGAATTATTTGAAAAAACAGCCCTGGCCAGCATAGTTTGATTATGCTCAACTCCTAATGGTGAAATATAACTAATCGTGCTTGAATAAGCATGCTTTCCTCCATTTTCTTTATATATAATAACTTTTTGGCCTTTTTTTATTAATTTAGCGTTTTTTCTGTAAATAAATAAATCAACCCATACATCTGATAAATCAGCTAATTGATAAATAGAATTGTTATTTTTAATATGCTCACCGAGGTTTACATTTTTTTTAACTATATATCCTGAAAAAGGAGCCTTTATAGTATATGTTTGTAATGTTGTATCACTCTCAATAGTTGCTAATACATCATCCTTTTGTACCTTATCACCTAAATACTTAGTTAGTGACTTGATAATACCGCTATAGCGGGGATATATATAAATAGTTTTATTAGCATTAGGCACTATTTTACCCAGAACATCACGCGAAATTTTAATATTTTTTTCTTTAGCTACAAGGACTTTTATATTATTATCTTTTATGACATCATCTGATAGTTTTATGATTTTTATTTCATTATGACTTACCTCGTTATTACTGGATAACTCGTCATGATCACTGTGCTCCTTATTGGATTCAGATGAAAAAAAACATGGAGTAACTGTTATAGTTACCAGCAATAAAACTACCTGATATATTAATTTCATAATTAATCCTTATTAAGCAAAAGTCCTAAAATTTTAATTTGTGCTTGATCAAGCTTTGCATGTGAATCCTGATAATGCCGCTCCTCTTCAAATAATCGATGCATAGAAGTGGAAAGTTCTACATAAGAATACAGGCCCTTATTATAACCACTTGTAGCAATTTCCACTGCTTTTTTTGCGGTAGGCAATAATACATTTTTAATTTTGTGAAGCTCTTCTGAATACTGCTCAACATCGAGAAAATCACTAAATAATTGTTGTTCTAATTCCAATTTTTTAGAGAGTAAATTTTTCATAATACGGGTATGGTTAGCATTTGCTGAATAAATTTTCCCCTGATTTTTATCAAAAACTGGTAACGGTGCAGAAACAGATACCACCAAGGCATTCTTATTATCATCAGAAAAATGTCTAGCTCCAACTTGTAGTGCCAATGTTGGCCAAACATCTTTTTTAGTTGCTATAATAGCCGCTCTACTTGCTTTAAGTTGCAATTGCTTTTCAGCTAAAATAGGACTATCATCAATACGTTTTTTTATAACACTCCAAAGAATTTTTTGATGTGGAAGACCGTTATCTGATAGATTTGTACTATCCAATATTTCTGTTCCAAGCAATCTAGATAAAAAAGCATATGCTTTTTTTATTTGGCGACGCGCTTTTGATTGTTCAATCTCTGCTTCACCCAAAGCAATTTGAGAAAGTTTTAAATCCAAATCAGCACTAGCACCAGATATTTTTCTTTTTTTAATATCAGAAACAATACCTTTATTTAAGTTAGTAAGCTTTTTAGCGACTTGATGCCACTTTTCAGCGTATAAAGCATCAAGATATGCTTTGCCAACTGATATATACAATTTGGATTGTTTTGTTTTAATAGAAGCTAGCATAGCTCTATATTCAGCATCAGCTGCCTTTTGCTTGTAATGCAATTTATCTCCTAATGGAATTGGCTGCATTATTGATAAGGTAGTTTCAGCTGATTCAAGTCCTTTATAAGCCCCAGAACCACCAATATTTTCTCCTTCTAACATTAAAGATGGATTCCAAAACTGTTTACTTTGAATAAACATCCCTTTTACTTCATTTGCTTTTTGGATTTGCGCTTGCAAATCAGGATTATTTTTATAAGCTGCTTCTAAAGCTTGTGGGAAAGTCATTATTTTTTGGGCATAGATAACGCCAACACCAAAACTTAATAAAAAGATCATTAAGCATCCATTCTTAATTTGCATTAAATTAACCTGCGTATTTTATTATTGATTAATATTAGCAGTTTTTATAAAACTTTTAAATTTATATTTATATTTATATTTATTTTATAAATTTTGCCTTTTTAAATCTTTTTGTGCGCTATTAATAATTCGAAACGCCCCACTTAAAGCAAGAAATACAATTATAAATGCAACCAATAAATCAGGCCATCTAGTTCCAGTATAAAAAACACCAATAGAAGCCAATATTACGGCAACATTACCTAAGGCATCATTACGGCTACAAACCCAAACAGACTCACGATTACTGTCTCCGCTACGGTATTTATACAATAACACCGCACTAATAACATTTACTATCAATGCTAAAGCACCAATAGCTCCCATTACTTCTGCTTGAGGAACCAAGTAAACAAAACTTTTATAAATAGTACTGGCAAGAACATACAGGCCAAACATACTCATAATAACTCCCTTAAAAATAGCTGTTTTGGCGCGCCATACAATAGATCTATTTAATACATATAATGATATAGCATAATTACCGGAGTCGCCTAAAAAATCTAATGCATCAGCTAATAAAGATTGTGATTCAGAATAAATTCCAGCAATAAATTCAACTACAAACATAATAATATTCAAAATCAAAACAACCCAAAGTATTTTTCTATATTTACAATCCCAACCATGCATGTCATAAATATTTTCGCAACATTCATTATCATTTTCTATTTTTCTAATAGGGCTCATGCCTAATTCCTTGTTTAAATTAATAAATTTAGCTGTCATTTATATAAATATATTACTTATAATAAGGATTTACGTCATCTTTATTAAACTTATATTTCTTTATAATGAAATGAGAGACTTCCTTTTTATTTAATAATATAATCATGTTGCATTTAGTTAAATTAATAATATCGATGTTTGAAATTAATTTAATATTATTTTCTTGATAACTAAAAGATTTATTCTTATTATACTTACCAAAAGAATTACCACTAGAACTAGAATCTCCTTTACTCAAAACAGTTGTACTCCCAAAAACATCAGACAAATAATTCTGAGTAAACAAATCAGAAGCCCCAACATTAAAAAACTGTACAAACTCTGCCATACCAAGCATAGCATCAGCGACATATTGCCCATAAACTTCATAAAGATCTTTAATATTCTGCGTAAATCCCCAAATAGAAACACCATAGCCAGCATTTAAATTAAAAGCTTTTTTAATCTGTGGGATTTTACCTAAAGATGCCATTTCATCAACCATCATCAAAATTCTTTCTTTAGGTCTTTTTCGGTATAGTAATTCTATGGGCAGAGTTACCCAAAGTCTTGCCCAAGGTTTTAAATCAGTCGTTAAATTACCAGGTATAACTATAAATAAATCTGTTTTACCTTCTAATAAATTCTCCATATCAAAATCAGATGTTTTAAGATGATTTATCATCTCTGGATATTTTAAATAATTTAAAGCATTAGTAACAGTTGAAAAAAAAGAGCCTCTTTCTCTTGAGTCTATATTTAATAATAAATTAGCAGCATCTTGCGGAAGTCCAAAACCAAAGTCATAATCAGCGTTAGACATAGATTGTAATAATTCTAAAAGTTCATCCTCAGGCTGATTAAATAGCTCTTTTACTTTAATAAGATTTTGATTACACTTTGGCTCAGTTGCTATAACCCATGCAATAAACCCTGAAATAATGCGTCTAGCACCTAATTGAAAATGCTCCGCATTATCAGATGTTGTGTTACTTGATGGCTCAATTAGAGCATCCATTAACGCCCCAATATCTCTTACCATCTCAGAGCCTTCTCTTATAAAATCCAAGGGATTAAAATTATAAGTTTTAGCATTAGTTAAATAATCAATATTAGCATTTATACCTAAATTTTTAACAACGTTAAATGGGTCTATGAGTATTACCTTATGCCCCATCTTTTCTCTATGCCTTGCCCAAACACTATATTCTTCACCTTTAGGACCAATTGATACAACAGGACCATGCCAGCCAATATCTTTTGTTGCAGCTAAATTTGGGCTTATGCAAGATACAAATTTACCAGATCTTGGTGGTGCAATTGTTAAACCATGCCCTTCTATTGGTATTCTAATAATTTCATCTTTTAAACTAAATCTTTTAGGAATTTTACCCATAATAAGCCCTTTGCCATGGGTTAATTTTCGCATCTCTCTAATTGTCATAAATCTTGCATTACCTAATGATTGTCTTTTAGATAAATATTTCTTTTTTGGAAGCCCTGTGTTTTCAAAATATTCTTGGAAAGATTTAAAATAATATTTACCAAGAATTAATAACATTATTATATTTAATAAAGACAAATGTAAGGTTTTATGATTTATAAATATTTTAAATGTTAATAATAAAGAGTTTGTTTTAATTAATATTAAATATAAAAGATATAATAAGTTATAAATATTATTTAATAATACAAATGTGATTATAATACCTGTTGCTATATTTGATATTTTACTAAGCTTATTTAAAATAACTACTGATACTAAAAATAAATCTATAAGCATTAGATTATAAAAATAATTTAGCTTTAGTGTTTTTAGAAAGTAAAAAAATATTACGCTTATTAAAAATAATTTAAGATTACTTTGAAATTCCTTGTTATCCAAAATATCTAACTTCTGACACATATCTTTTAACTTTTCCTGTTTTACTGTCATAATCTCTATTTAATTGAATAACAACTGGAATTAAAGATTTTATGTGTTTTATTAACTCATCTTTTGTTAAATTGCTCATATAACCTCTTTGAGCTTTTATAGCCAATTGTGATATAGCAAGCTCAGGGGTTGATGCATGTATTGTGCTAATTGTGCCATCATGACCTGTTGCTATTGCTTCTATAAAAGATGCTGCTTCATTACCTCTTATTTCACCCATAACTATTCTATCAGGTCTTAATCTTAAGCTAATTTCTAATAAATCAGTCATGGAGATATTACTGCTTTCTTTGCTAGCAATTAAATTTACTTGATTGAAATGAGACGTTTTTATCTCTTTAGTATCTTCAAGAGTAATAATTCTTTCATTTGTCGGTATTTCTTTAAGACATGAATTTAAAAAAGTTGTCTTCCCTGTGCTTGTGCCACCTGATATTAAAATATTTTGTTTTTTTTTAATAGCATCTTTAATAAATTGATTAACATTACTTGATAGATTTAATTTAAATTTATTTTTTTGAGTTTTGTCTTGAGCTTTAAAATCATAATCATCTAAACTTACATCTTTTGTGGTATCTTTTCTTATAGATAAAGCAAATTGATTATTAGCAACTATGGGTTTTGTTATAATTTGAATTCTTGCATTATTTGGCAATATCCCTGATATACTAGGGCTGTTTTTATCTAAATCTTTTTGATTGAAATTCGCAATAAGCTTTGTTAAAACTTGTAGATAATTATTAGTAAGTAAGTTATTTTCAATTCTATGCATTATGCCATGCTTTTCAATAAATAATTCTTTTTCATTATTTATCATGATTTCAGATATGGCATAATCATTTAAATACTCGTCTAGAATTTTAAGATGATGATTTAGTGTTGTTAAGTTCATATGCTATCTTTATTAAATTCTATATCTTTAGCAACAAATACATTAACTTTTGAGCCTGCTTTAATACTAATGGTCGGTTTTATATTAATATTATCTTTTATAATTTCTTGAGCACTGTTACTTGCATTTTCCAATAAAGATTTTTTAAATAATTCTATTTTTTTTATATCATCTTTATTTGATTTTGCCATACTTGTTATATTAATAAGAGATGATAAAACAGCCTCTGAGAATCTAAATATATGATGATTATTTACATCCCCTGTAAGCCCTGCTTGACCTTTAGAGTCAACACCAAGTGATAAAAAAGCAATATCTAAGCCATCTGGAGTAATTATTCTATTCCATTCTATAAACACCCTACTTTGATTCATTTGAATATCAGAGTTATATTTACCTATTAGCCTTGATCCTTTGGGTATTAAAATATTATTATCGCTTTCAGAATAAACATTATCATTAATAACAGCTCTTATCATACCTGGTAAATCAGAATTAATTTCAGTCTCTAGTATTGCTGAAATTATTTTACCTTGTAAAATTTTATTATCTAGATTATCAATTTTCGTTGTTTTTATAATATTGCTATTGCTACTTACTTCTTTATCATCAGATTTAGTATTTTGATAAATAAGCATATCAGATTTAGCTCTTACTTGAATACTATCGTTATACTGATTATCAAATTCAGAAAAATAAGCTTTAGAAAGAATACTTTGATTATTTGTGTTTTTACTTTCTTGATTATTCATTTTTAAATCTTGCATGTTTTCTTGTGATTCAATATTACCAACAATACTTGTTAATAAATCTTTTAATGAATTATTATCAGTTTTTAAATCATCTTGCGTACTAACATCATTACCAGTTGGTGAATTTGCTGATGATAATAAATTTAGCGTAATTAACATTACAGCAATAACCGCTAATGCCATTATGCTGTAATATTTTTTAATATATTTATGATTTGCTATAGATATAAAAGGTTTTTTACTCATTATACTTTCCCTTGTTCATTAAAAATATGGGTGATTTGATTTCCATATCTTATAGTAAATTTTCGAGCTAGTTTTTCTACAACTATATATGGCGGTTTTACTTTATAATTGACAAGCTCATCAATGCCGTTATTGTTAATATAAATTGCTGGTATTTCTTGGGTATTATTAAATTTAAAATAAGTAAATTTTTCTTTATCATCAAAAATAAGTTTCGGGGCTATGTTTTTATTGCCTATAAAACTATATTGCCAGTTCCAGCTATCTGGGTTATTTTTATAATAATGATTAGGTTTATAATTTATATAAGATAAACTATTAGTTACATTAGGGTAATTAAATTTTAAATGATATATAGCATTATATTTATCTATTTCATTTGATGACAAATCAAAATGATATGTGTTTTTATCAGTAATAACCGTCATATTAGTATTACTATTTATCATATTAGGCTTTATAAAGATTATATTAGGTGTATTTTTAGGAACATTAATATTCCAAGCAGTACTATCACCTATTGATATATTTTGAATATCTTCATTTTTATTAAGCTCTATCATAGTATGCATTAGCGTATCTGATGATAGCTTTATAATATTATTTTCTGAATATGTAACTGTTTTAATTTTACTAGTCATGCCATAACTATTACTTAAAATAAGTGTTAATAAAGATGCTGCTATTAGTTTTTTATTTATCATTTAACTATCCTCTTATCTACTCTATACATTGTTACCATAAACCCATTCCAGTTATCCCATGCAAGATCTAAATCTTCTGGAGTTCCCAAGTACTTCCAAGAAATAGTTGCAACAAAGTAATCAGTATCTACTTTGTTATCAATAATAGTTGTAGTCATAAAATCAATTTTGGCTAGATTTTGATGATTTGCATCTTCTTTTTGTAAAAATATTACATCTTGAATATCAACTGATCGAGTGCCTTTTTTACCAAGATTATTAATTATAGAATTTAAGCTAATATCATTATTTTCTTTTCTAATATTATTAAATAAATTGCTTTCTGTCGTAATCTGCAAATATCTTAATCTATAATTTAAATCTTCAAAATTATATGTTTCTTTACTTTTAACATATCTTATTAAATCACTTTGAATCATAGCTTCATTCATTTCAAAGTTAATTTTATTAGGGTTTTCTATTTTAACAGTATTAAGTGATTCATTAATTCTTATAGGAATAGCGACCAAAGTTTGTTTATTTAATAAAACTATAAATGCAATTAATAATAAAAATATAATTATAAACTGGGCTATAATGCCCAATAAATATTTTTTAGCTTTAATATTACTGGAATAGTATTGATCATAAGCCCAATTTTCAGCTTTTTTTAAAACATCTTCCTGCTTGCAATAATCCATTTTAACTCCTGTTATTTACTTTTATTTATTAATTGCTTAATTGGTCTTAAACTTATATTACCCATAGATTGAACTGCTCCTTGTGAGCAAAAAGCAATACCAGAGGTAATACTTGCTGCTAAATCTTTCATTTGCCTTAATACTGGCAAACAAATGATTCCTGTTAAAATAAACGATACTGTGGTTTTAAAGTTAAACCCATGAGATTTCATTGCAGCTGAGCTTATATCTACGCCATAATTAAAAAATGTCATTATTAAAAGTAATGCTGCATAAATAAACGTAGGTGTTATGGCAAATCCCGCTAGATGAGCAACTGCTCTTTCTGTAATGCCTTTAGTTTCTTTAAACCATGTAAAAACTATAAATAATGGCGCAAGAGACAATAAAACCGCAAGCCCCATTTTGGCAACTATTAAATATCCAATTGCCGTTCCTATGGTTACAATATTTAAAAGAAAGGCAAATAAGATAATAAATAATGGCCAAATATTTGTAATTGATAACCCTTGCTTTATCTCTAAAATAACCTGCATATTTCTATCAAATGCAAATTGCATAGCTTCACTTAAATTCTGACCATTATAACTGCCAACTTTTCTAACTAGAACATTAGCTATTTCTTCGCCACCATTAGTAAACAATAATGCAAAATGCTCACTAAAAAAGCCCCAATATTTTATAGCAGTAATGCTAAATGCTGTTTTAATTGCTATATTAACTAATTCATTTAAAGGTGTATCTATATTGCCTTTTAAAATATTCCATAAATATATAACTAGAACTAATATAAAAAGCAGTGTGATTTTAGGCAAAATAAAATCTGCTAATGCATTATATCCTTCATAAATATAATCATGACAAACTTTATCAGCAAGATTTAATAAATTAGTTATTATTCCTTTACTCATTGAGTTAACCATTTTCCTATTTTGACTTTTTGACCACAAGTATCAGATTGTCTATCACACGTATTAAAACTGCACGCTGAAAGCGATATTAACACCATACTAATAAGTAATATTTTTTTCATCATTTAGCTCCATCTATCAAAATTTTTATCAAATTGCATCGCTGTATATTGATTTTGCGATGTATAACTATTTCCCTGCATTTGCATAGCAAGTAACTTTACAGTTTCTATTTGTAACAATGCCATTTCACTGGTGATACGATTATTTAAATCTTGTGATGCTTTAATATTTTCTGTTTTATCTATTTCATGAATTAGCTTTTCAATAGTCTCTAAGTTCTTATCAAGTTTGTTATAAATTGCAGCAGAATAAGCAAAAGCTGCATTATTTGCTCTTTGGGAATCCATATAATTAGTTTTAATATATTTTAAAAGCTCCGCAGATTGCATTACATTATCAACCGAATTTTTATTATCATAATATCTTAGTAAATTATGATATAGACTATGCCCTGCATTTAAGCTCATAGAATCAGCAATATTAGCAGGACTTGCTCGTCTTAGATTTCTGTAATATTCACTATTATATAAATTAGATGCGCCATAATGACCTGATAACTCTCTTGTTAAGTTATTAAATGATCTTTCCGTAATAGCTTTTAAATCGGTCTGCACTAAAATTTGCTTATGTAGGCTTTGTGATTGAGATAATAATTCATTTAATTGCGATTTTAAAAATCCAAATAATAAACCAGTAATTGGATCAGCATGTAATGATTTTAAACAAAATATATTTAATATTAAAAATATACTTAAATATTTTCTCATAAATCACCTCTTTTAATATTTGGTGAAAACACATCTAAATATTTCTTTAAATCTTTTAAATCAAAATTTAATATATTTACATTATTATCTTGCTTAATTAATATCTCTCTTTTATTTGGATTTAAGCTTTTAAGCAAATCAACTTCATTTTTAGTTAAGCCAAAATTATTTAAATATAAATTTTCATCAAGATTATTACTTGCCATATAAATTTGAGCTGCTATATTTTCAGTTATTGTATGCAATAATGATGAGTTTGCTATATCATGCGGATTTTGAGTTGCAAAAAATAAATATGCATTTAATTTTCTAAATGTTTTTAGATATTCATTTATTTTTATATCCCAATATGGGTGATTAAAAAACTGCCATGCCTCATCAAGATATATCCCTGTTAAATTACCATCTAGGCTGCTTTCTATTCTAAAAAACAATAATTGCATTAATGGCAACAATGCTTTTTTGTTATTTAAAATATGCGTAAAATCAATACCAATAATATTATTAGTTAAATCAAACTCATCTTCATTATTATCAAATACCCAAGACAATAAACCATCAGAGCTTTTAAGCCATATATTAAACCTATTTAAATACTTCCAATTACAACTAAAAAAAGTAACTAGATTACTTAAATTTCTATTGTTGATATCAAGACTATATACGCCATCTATAGCATTTTTTATTTCTTCACTATCAACCTCATCTATTAACTCATCAGTAGCAAAAATTAAGCTTTTTATAAATTCATATAAGAAAAACCTATTTCCTCTAGTATCATATTTAGGAATAGGGTTTATTCTAGTTGCATGATTAGGATTAATAATAAAATAATGACCTTTTAAAGTATCTACATAATTTTTCATACCTAAATTTCTATCAAAAAAATATCTTCTCCCACCATATTGTTGACTAAAGGCATCTATAGCCAACATTAAAGTAGTTTTGCCAGAACCTGTTGGTGAAATTAACAGGCTATGCCCTTTACTGTTATCGCCAATTGAATGAAGGTTAAATTTATATAAATTATTATCTTTTTTCTTAAACGGCATTAAGTAATGCCCTAGATGATTTTGATCAATATAACCAGTATCTGAATATTCTAAATTTAATAAATCAATAAAATTTTTACTTGATATTAAATATTTTCTGGTAACAAAGTAAAAGTTAGCAGGTAAAATTGATATATAACTTGATTCAAGATTTAAAGCTTCCCTTGTTACAATAATTCCTGAATCTAAAAATATTCTAGATATTAAATTTAATTTTTCATCTAGAGTATTGATATTATCTTCATAAACTAAAATTGTATTACTATGATACCCAAAGCTTAATCGTTGTGATTGCAAATCATCTAATGCTGTATCAAGCTCTTCTATTTGTGAAATAGCATAATCACCAACCTGATTTAATCTATTCTTTTGTTTTACTATTAAATCTTTGGCAGAATTTATATTTACTGGCTGAAATATATGAGTATTTACATATGAACAATTAATAGAATTTAACTTATGTAAAAAATTATTATAAGTCTTATCAGAATAATGCTTTATAGCCAATATTGCAGCATATTTTTTATTATTTATGCCTTGTATCTCTATTAGATTATCAACAAAAAAATGCTTTTTATAATTAATGATTTTACTTATATCTTTTTTATCTATTGCTATATTCTGATATTCAAAATTTAAAGAATAGCCAAGAAAACTCAAAATCTCTTGATTTACATTATTACTTAATTTTAATAGTCTTGGATTAAAACTACTTAAAGCTGATAATAAGTAATCTTTTAACCTCAGTTCGACCTAAGAAATAACCAAATGCTCTCTGTCATCTA
>TARA_R110002073_G_scaffold7815_3_pt1 | contig 16632 bp, 16 predicted proteins | sample TARA_R110002073 | Tara Oceans TARA_R110002073 (sample SAMEA4397174) | marine metagenome | biome: Polar Biome; feature: [DCM] deep chlorophyll maximum layer (ENVO:01000326); material: water (ENVO:00002006), including particulate matter (ENVO:01000060) such as... | depth 40 m
CGCTGTGCGGTGCGCGGCGCGCAAGCTGGCTGACGGCGACCTGGCGCACAACGGACGCTGTATAAACGCCGTGGCGGCACCGGAAACGCTTACGTGCACCAGTTATTGGCTGGGGGCAGCGCGCCTCAGTTCGGCTGGTGCATGCCGAGTGCCGGATTTGCGGGCACTTCGTTGCCGAAATAATCACCCTGCTCGGGCGGATTCTGCAGCCCCATCCCCGCCGCAGTAGCGGGTGAGCCGTCGCGGAGCTTGAACGCCCGCCCCGCGTTGAGTCGCCCGGAACCGCGCCAGGATGCGTCCACAAACAATGGATCACCGATGACGAAGTGAGTGCCAGACGAGGGCATATTGTAGAAAAGGTTATTGCTGCAGAAATCGCCGCAGGGTAGAGGGGCATCGTGTGGCGCGGTCGCGTAGACGATATTGTTGGCAAACTGCATTGTACCAGCGTTAGTGATTTCACGGAGCGTAACCGTTTCAAGCGCGGTTATTGGCCTGGAGGAAACGAATGTGTTGTTGTAGATGTGAATATCGTTGAATGTGCCGACGATGGGCGCCTTGCACGGGCTGACATTGAGTACTTTGCCATCGTCTATGCTGAGGTTGAAGCGAACGATACCGGTATGCGGTTCGTCATCGCTGCACAGCAGTATGAAGCCACCCTCGTTGTTGTAGCTGTAGTTGTATTGAATAACCGTACCTTCCTGCTCGTTGTCGATATCAAACGCGGTGCCGTCACAGCCATCAGTCTCGCTCTGCCCGAAACGGTAACCTGAGACTTCGTTTCTCTGGATCACGGTATTGATCGAATTCCATGTCCAGATACCCGCGCTGCAGTTTCTATCCGCGCTGAGCCAGTCCCTGCCCGCAAGGTTGCCAACACTGACCACGTTGTCCTCGATCACAGCCCCGGCCGTGCCATGGGCCACGATGGCGTCTCCCTGCAGCCGCTTCAGGACGTTGCCACGAATGACCACGCGCTGGCCGGCGGCGGGCCAGGGCTCAAAGGCCCGGGGGCGATCGCCGGTACCGGCGCTAGTACCATCGAAATAGATGCCGCTGCGTGCCACGTCCTCAATACGGTTGTTCTCTATGAGTACGCCATCAAACTGGGTCTCCGTGGTATCGAAAAGTGAGTTGCCGATGATCCCGCCGCCGCGCTTGGCAGTACCGTTGAATCCCACTGGCCCGCTTACATCATGAATGTATAAATCCCGCACCTCGAGGTTGGTCATCCTGGATTGCACCGGTGTCAGGTACACGCCCCGGTGTGGTGTGGTTTCGTCGCCGGAATTGGTGAGTTCGAGATCCTGTACAACAACGTGCGACATGTCCTCGATATGCACGGCCGCGGTGTACATTCCCTGTGCATCGATGTGCGGCAAGGCGCCATCGCCGTAGGCACCGATTCGGACTCGATGCTGCTGCGTCCCGGATCCGCGGGGTTTGAGCATGCCGTAGCAGACAGTGCCGCGGCGCAGGAGCAACTGGTCTCCCGGTTCCAGGGTTATTGCATTCACCGCTTCCAGATCGCTCCACGGCGCGTCTTTGGTGCCATCGCCCGGGGTCGCCGCGCTGCAATCGACATGGTAGGAGGCCCCGGTGAACTCGCTCGGGATACTGTCAGAACCGTCGCTGCATGCACTGAGAATTGCCGCGAGAAACAGGGATAACAGCACAGGGCATGAGCGAGACGAGGAGGGACTCCTGGCGATTTTCATGGACTTCTCCGGAATTACTTGTCGGTGAGCAGGGGGTGATCTTCGGGTAGCTGTCGGGAAATCCACATTGCCAGCTTGTGTTCCATGTTGGGAACACTGATATCCAGCTTGGCCAGCGGCTGGATCAGTTTGTCTTCCACCAGGGCCCGATAAACATATTCCACCTTCAGTTTATGCGAGTCAATCGCTTCAAACTCGCCGTATCCGCGCTTCTTGACATAGACAGCACCCACGGCGAGGGCTTTTTTCACCAGTTCAGCTTCGCGTTTCCTGTCAGTCACGGTCGGTTCCTGTTGTTATTACGCTGCAAGTATAGCTGTTCATTAACCTATAGGTATTCCGTAATCCGCTGCACACATCACCAGGGATTTCGGGTTCGTCTGTGCTTTCCGGCAGCAGGCACAGACTTTGTGTTGTGCGTGTACGTTTCGGGCTACGTTAATGGGGCAGGATCCCAGGGTTGTACCGCCGCGACGGTGGGATAGACTGTCGGCTTCCAGCCCGAGAGTGCCCCATGTTGCATCCTGCCAGCATTGATATCGTTACAGACACCGTCCGGCACTGCATGACCGTGACCGAAGTCGAGGATGGCGGGTTCTTTGCGGGCCGGCTGTTTCATACCAAGTACGGGCATCCAGTGCCGGATTTCGGCCGTCATGTGGTGGTTTTCTACCGGGATGAACGTGCCGCACTGCATGTGCTTTCCTACCTGCATTTCTGGCGACAGGATCGGCTTGGTTTGATCGGCGGGGCCTGTACCGACGGTAATGTCATGCGCGCAATGCCGGATGAGCATGCGCGAGCGATCAATAGCTCGGGCGGCGCCCTGCACCATACACTCCTCTACGCATTCTCACGTTTCTCAGCCGGCATCGACGCGTTCTTCGGACATGCGGGCGATGCCAGGGCACGAGAGGTGGATCTAGCGTCGGGTTTTCAGGAAACGTCAGATGAATACCTGCTGATAAAACCGGTACGGCCGTTGGCGGCACAGGAGCAAACCAGCCTGATTACACAGGCCCTCGCACTGGGTAGTTTCTGATGCCCGGCATGGTGCTCGCGTATCACTCGTAGAATTGTGGCGGCTATGAGTATGCGAACAATGATCACGTGGCTCTGGCGGCGGATGTTGCAGCAGTTGTCGCAAGCGGGTTGCCGATCGTATCACTACGCGACATCGCGCTCGCACTGGCTTCCCCCGGTGAGCACGAGCTTCCCGAGCGCTTTGTTGCGTTCAGTTGCGATGACGGCACCTTGCTGGACTGGGCGCATTATCAGCACCCGGAGTTTGGCGAACAGCGTTCATTCGCCTCCATTTTCAGGGAACTGCTGCCGCAGGAGTCGCGTCTGCGCGGCGGGCTGCTGACGGCATTTGTCATTGCCTGCCCCCGGGCGCGGGCCGCCATAGACGCCGGGTGCTACAACGGCATCCCACTGAGTGACGATAACTGGTGGGCGGAGGCGGCGCGGGAAGGTCTTGTCGCCATCGAAAGCCACGGCTGGGATCACGTGCACCCGGTGTTGCCGGATGAACTGCAACAGTATGGCCGCGCCGGTGATTTTTTCAGTGTCGACAGCCACCCACGGGCGCAGCAACAGATTGCCGCCGCGAAACAGGTGATAGACGAGGTATTGGCGCCAACCGGGCACCAAACACAACTGTTTGCCTATCCTTACGGGCATGTCAGCCCTTACCTGCTGAACGAGTATTTGCCGCAGAATGCCGGAGAGCTGGGCTTGCTCGGCGCTTTTTCGACCGAGGCCCGTTGGGTTGATACCGGGTGTAACCCGTTTGCCATTCCGAGGTTGGTGCACGGCGATGCGTGGGTGACCCATGAGCAGTTCACGGCGCTCATCAACAGGCTGAAGACCGAGTGAGCAGGCGCGGTACCGTGTAGCGGTCTTGCGGCCCGGCGACTTTCAGCTCGACAGCGAGGTGGCCGCCGTGCCATTGAGAAGGGTGCGGCGGCGCAGATGGTTCTGCTGGGACATGTGGTTGTTCTACTGAGAATCGTCCGCTTTTGAACCGCCAGGAAACGGGGCAACCCGCGTGTGACAGACTCACTGAGCCTGGCTCCGATTGATGAAGTTGTCATGACAGCCGTATCAATTCATTCGTGCTATGGCACCGTGTAAGGGACCAGGAGTGGCGCAAGCATATGTAGCATCTGAGGGGGTAGGAGAAAGCGGTTGAATGGCACTAGACTGCTTTGCGAAACACGAATCAGGTAGTCAACATGGAACTGCTCGCCATTGCCGCACTCGCCTTCCTGGCAACGCACCTCGGCATTTCAGGCACCCCGCTTCGCGGCCTGCTGGTGAATACGCTGGGGGAGCGCCTCTATCGGATACTTTACTCACTCGTCGCAGTGGTGACGCTGGGGCTAATGCTCTACACCTACGGGGGGGTGCCGCACCACAATTACCTCTGGCACCCGTCACCAGCACTGCACCTGTTGGCATCGGGTTTGATGCTGGTCTCTTCAGTGTTGCTGGCCATGGGCTTGTTGTCAAAAAATCCCACCTCGGTCGGCATGGCTTCCGCGGTCAGGCAGGAGATCGCCGGTATTTTCCGCATCACCCGACACCCGGTGCAGTGGGCGTTCCTGCTCTGGGCGATAGCCCACATTCTGGCGAACGGCGATGTCGCCACGCTGATCCTGGCCGGCACCATCGGCCTGGTCAGCGGGTTCGGTATGCTGGCCATTGATGCGCGGCAGCGGAGGGTTGATGATCCGGCGTGGCAGACGTTCTACCAGACGACCTCGACTATGCCTTTCGCTGCATTGATTGCTCGCCGGGCGCGCTTGTCCCTAGGTGAGCTCAACTGGGTGGCGTTCGGCGCAGGCCTCGCTCTCTACGCGGCCTTCTACGGACTGCACGGTTACATCGCGGGCGTGCCACTGCGGTAATCGGCGCTCGCTTGTGTGCACGCCCGTCGGTGAGGCCTAGGGCTCACATTGCGCGGTCCGTCTTGGCTGGTGTGCGCAGTAACGCCTTACAAGCCCCAGCCTTGGGCGGGGTTCATGCTGCGGTTTTCGGCGCCTTGGCCAGCGTTACACAGGCCGATGCCGCCACCACCAGCAACGCCCCCGCACTCGCCAGCCAGTCCAGCGGTTCCGCGGCAATGCCGGCATCAAACCAGTGATTGCCGATCCAGGTGAATAGCAGCGTAAACAGCGGCGTCAGTGGAATAATCGCGCTCACGCGCGAGGCGTCCCAGTAGCTCATCGCCAGGCCGAAACAGCCGTAGGCCACAATCGTGTTCAAGCCGCAGAACACCAGCATGCCGAGTTCGCGGGTATCCAGCGCCAACACTTGCGCCGGCGAGGCGAAGGGCAGTAAGAGCAGGCTGCCGCCGACGCATATCAACAGCAGGATGTCCTTTGCGTGGTGCGACACCAGCAACTGCTTCTGCGCGATGGCGTAGGCTGTCCAGACGATGGCTGCGCCAATCATCAATATCAGGCCGACAAGGTAGTCGCTATCCGTCGCGACCTGATTGCTCAGGCGCTGGTGAAAAAACAGCAGAAGCCCCACGGGAAACAGGCCAAGCCCCAGCCACTGCAGGCGAAACAGGCGTTCGCCCAGAATCAACACGCTGGCCAGTACCAGGAGCAGCGGGGCGAACTGCACGATGATCTGCGCCGCGCCGGGGTTGAGAAACTGCAGGCCGGAGATGTACAGCAGATAGTTGCCGATAAGCCCGAATACCGCGAGCAGCGCCCAGCCACGATGCCGGTTGGAAAGCAGTCTGCGAAGCGCTGCGCCGCTGTGCCAGCCGTACCAGGCAAGTGCAATCGCGGCGGAGAGGGAAAAACGGTACCAGGTGATCGTTGCCGCATCCATGCGCCCGAGAATGAGCTTCATCGCCAGTGGCAACAGGCCCCACATCAGGGCTGTGATCAGCGCAAAGACGAGCCCCAATATCCAGTTGCGGCTCATGCGCGTCCCGTATTATTCAGCCGCCGGTGTGGCGGCCGAAGGCGGTGCTTTCGCCCTCTTCGAAGATCTCTTCCAGCCGGTCCGCCAGGTAGTTCTTCATGCGTTTTACCCGCGCAGCCCGATTGGTCATCAGGCGGCTGGATGCCAGGCCTTCCATCATGAACTTGGTCACGTCCATGGCCAGCAGGAAACGCTCACCGCGGTCTGTCCACTCGTTGAACAGTTGTTCGTTCGATTCGCGCACGTGGCGCTCGAAAAGCTGCTGCGAGTTCTGCAGAATCGCGGCCAGCTCCGGGTCGGTGCGGCAGGCCACGCACAGCTCGTGGTACACCACGAACAGGTCGCCCACCAGGTGATCCCAGTAGGCCTCGATACCGGCCCGCCGGCGGTGCTTGCCTTTCAGCGAAGGCGGAATGGCGTTCACCCGCTCGGTGTAGTCTTCCAGCAGTTTGTCGTGCAGGTATTCCACCGCGGCCTGAATGAGTTCGGTCTTGGAGGGGAAGTGGTGCAGCATGGCGCCGCGGGAGACCCCGGCCGCCTGCGCGACCTTCGCGGTGGTGACATTGGTGTAGCCGAGTTCGATGAAACAGGCGATGGCGGCATCCAGGATCTTGTCGCGTGTCATGGCGCTTTTCTGCGCCTGCCAGCTAATGTCCTCGCCGCTGGCGTCCGCTGGCCGGTTGGCTGCGGGTTGTGCTTTTTTGCTTGCCATGGAAGGGCGCTGCCTCGCTAACTCGTCTAAAAACAAGCCTGACTGATTTAAACAGGATGTCTGTGAAAGCAGTATATACGAGGGCGCCGGGATTGTATCGGGAGATTTGCGCGCGCGGACAGCCGCACTTGACCCGGGTCAGTCGTCGATGCCGCCCATGCACAGGTATTTAATCTCGAGATAATCTTCAATGCCGTACTTCGACCCCTCGCGACCGATACCGGATTCCTTCACGCCGCCGAACGGCGCCACCTCGGTGGAGATCAGCCCTTCGTTGATGCCGACGATGCCGTAGTCGAGCCCCTCACACACGCGCCAGATACGGCCGATATCGCGCGAATAGAAATAGGCCGCGAGGCCGAAGGGCGTATCGTTGCCGATGCGGATTGCGTCTTCTTCAGTTTTGAATTTGAACAGCGGCGCCACCGGGCCGAAGATTTCCTCGCTGTAGACCTGCATGGAATCGTCCACGTTCACCAGTACCGTCGGCTGGAAATAATTGTGTGCGGCATCGCCGCCGACACCACCCTCGAGCACCTTGGCGCCCTTGCCAGTGGCTTCGTTGACGATGGCAGTCACTTTCTCGAACGCGTCGTCGTTGATCAGGGGGCCGATGTTAACGCCTTCATCCATGCCGTTGCCGACCTTGAGCCCTTTCACCGCGGCCACCAGTTTTTCCGCGAAGGCGTCGAATACACCTTCCTGCACCAGAATGCGATTGGCGCACACGCAGGTCTGGCCGGCGTTGCGGTACTTGGAAACCATGCAGCCGGCCACCGCCGCGTCGAGGTCTGCGTCGTCAAACACGATAAACGGTGCGTTGCCGCCGAGTTCCATGGAGGTTTTCTTCACCGTGCCCGCGCACTGTTCCATGAGCAGTTTGCCAACTTCCGTGGAACCGGTGAAAGTGAGCTTGCGCACGGCGGGGTTGCCCGTCATCTCGCCGCCGATGGCGCTCGCTTTTTTGCCCGCGACCACGCTGAATACACCCGCCGGGATGCCGGCGCGTTCGCCGAGTTCAGCCAGCGCGAGTGCGCACAGCGGCGTTTCCGTGGCGGGCTTCAATACGATGGTGCAACCGGCGGCCAGCGCCGGCGCGACCTTGCGCGTGATCATGGCGATGGGGAAGTTCCACGGTGTGATCGCCGCCACCACGCCAACCGGCTGCTTCAGGGTGACGATGCGCTGGTCCGGCTTGTTGGCGCTGATGGTATCGCCGTAGATGCGCCGCCCCTCTTCGGCAAACCACTCGACAAAGGCGCCGCCGTAGGCCACTTCGCCGCGCGATTCCGCCAGCGGCTTGCCCTGTTCGGCGGTCATCAGGTGTGCGAGATCCTCCTCGTTGTCCATTATCAACTGGAACCAGCGTTTGAGTACCGCCGAGCGTTCCTTGGCCACCACGTTGCGCCACTCCCCAAAGGCGCGTTCCGCCGCTTCGATGGCGCGGCGCGTCTCGCTGGCGCCCGCATCGGGAATAGCGACGATTTCCTCGCCCGTGGCCGGGTTGAATACGCCGAGGGTGGCGCCGGAGTCAGCGTCTACCCAGGCGCCGTCGATGTACAGTTGTGAACGCAGAAGGGATGGATCTTTGAGGTTCAACATGAGAAACGCTCGTCATTGAATGTGCAGAGAATGAACCGGATAGTCTACTTGCCACTGAGACGGGCGACAACGGGAGCGAAGGCTTCCACCATATTGTTCTCGCCGTCGTCGAGCACCGCGATGTAGGAAATGCCGTACTCCTCGCGCCGCTGTTGCAGGGTGTCACAGATATAATCCAGGCTGCCGATCAGGCAGTGCGGGTGGTTGAGAATGTCGTCGGCGGGCATGCCTAGCGCGTCGCCGATGGCGCTGGCGGTGGGCGCCTGATGGTCGGTGATGATCGTGTTGTAGGCGCCGATTTCCAGCTCGATGTCAGCAAAGCGCGCGCCGGCGCCGGCTTTTATCCAGTCAATTTTCTGCGCGGTTGCCGCAGCCAGGCCCGAGGCCATGCCGTCCGGCCCGAGCATGCCGGCGCGGTTGTTGAAATTCAGGCTGACGATGTCGGCCTCGGCGCCGGCAAACTGCAGGATTTTTTTGCTGCCGCCGCCGATCATCAACGGCGGGTGCGGCGTTTGTGCCGGCGAGGGCGTGCCGTGAAAGCCCTGCCAGTGAATGTATTCACCGTTTAGCGTGAGCGGTTCGCCCGACATAAACGCCTTGTAGGCCTGCACCGATTCGGCAAAGCGCGCGAAGCGCTCCCCGAACGCGTCGAATGTCAGTCCCGCAGCGTTGTACTCGCGTTCTATCCAGCCCGCGCCAAGCCCGAATTCCAGGCGCCCGCCCGAGAGGTAATCCATGGTGGCGGCCTCTTTGGCGAGCATCACCGGCAGGCGGTAGTCATTGCAGAATACCCGGCAACCCACGCGCAGCGTGCTGGTCTGCTCCAGCGCCATGGCGATGGCGGGCACCGCCGCCAGCATCTGCGGTGGATGATAGGTGCCCTCCAGCGCCGGCCCCTCACTGAGAAAGTGATCGGCGAGGAAAAACGTGGAGTAGCCCAGGTCTTCCGTTTTGCGGATCAGGCCGCGCCAGGCATCTGGCGAGGTGGTGTTAAAGCTCTGCAGGGAAAAGCGGAACGGCTTGTGCGTGCTCATGCTGTGTGCTCCGGACGTGCGGGATTTTCTGGCTGGGCAACTTGTCAGTGGCCGGGTACCTTGCCGACGGCGACAGGGATGCAGCTTTGTCGGGGAATGCCGGAGTAACGTTCGGCATTTTCCAGGTTGTTGATCAGGCGGTTGGTATTCGCGCCAATGGCGCGAACCCGCGCATCTGCCTGTGCGGCCGGGTCTGGCGATGCGCCCCAGCAATGCGACATGGAGACGACGCCCGGGCGCACGTCTTCACTGGCCGCGGCAACCGCCGGAATCACGCCATGGGCGGAGCGCACTTCGATGATGTCGCCGTCGGCAATATCCAGGGCCTGCAGTTCACTCGGGTGAATGTGGGCCGGGTTGGTGGTGCCTTTCCTGCCCAGCAGCGTGAGTTCAGGGCCGGTTGAGTTGTAGGTATTCTTCATGCGGCGGCTCACCAGCAAGAGTGGGAACTCAGCGCTGCTCGCGGCGTCCAGGTCGGCGAAGGCGGATTCCAGCTCGCGCTCCAGGCCTTCGGGGAAGAGCTCCATGCGCTCGGCAGTCCGCGGGTCTGCCGGTGACAGAATGATGTCGTCCACCGGGTAGATGTGGCCTCCCTCGCGCGCGGCGATCTCGCTGATGGGCACGCGTGAACCGCGGGTGATATTTTCCAGCAACTCGAACTTGGAGGGCTTCTGCTGCATGTTGATCGGGCCGTTGTCGGTGGCAAGCTCAAGGCCGAGGCGCTGCGCCAGCTCCCAGAAAATTTCCCATTCCTCGAGCTTGTCGCCATCGGCCTCCAGCACGTTGCGCGTGTACTGGCTGTAGGGCTGGTCATGCCAGATATCCGTCAGCAGCGTGACGTCTTCACGTTCGAGGCAGTGTTTGGGCGCGAGCACGTAATCGGCCATCTGCGCGGTGGCTGACATGCGTAGATCGACGCACACCAGCAAATCGAGGGATGCCAGCGCCGCGTGGGTTTTTGCCTGATCGGGCCAGGCGAGCAGCGGGTTGCCGCCGATGCACAGCAGCGCGCGTATCTGGCCCTCGCCGGGCGTGAGAATTTCATCGCTGATCACTGCCGTGGGCATTTCGCTGCGCGGCCCGTAGGGCGTGAGCACCACCGTCTCGCCGATGTCCGGCGAGACCCGGCTGCGCACGCCGTCTTCCAGCCAGCCGCGTTGCGGCCCGCTGGCCTGCGCGAAGCGCGGCCCCGGTGGCGTGAGTACGCCCGGGTTGGGCATGCGTTCGCCGGCGCGGCAGTGCCGCCCGCAGATGGCATTCAGTGTTTGCACCAGATGCTGCAGCAGATTCGGGTGCGGGCCCATCTCCGGGCCGGTGCCGGTGACGGCGGTGCCGCGCGGCCCGGTTGCGAACACGCGCGCAGCCTCGATGATCTGGCTGGCATCAATGCCGGCGGCGGGCGCCACGCGCGCCGGTGTGAAGCGCTCGAGTGCCGCGCGCAGCGTGTCGAGACTGCTGAGATGCTGTGCGCAGAACTCATGATCGTGGCGCTCTTCCGCAAGGATCACATGCAGCATCGCCGCCACCACGGCGGCGTCGTGTCCCGGCCGTACCTGTAAATGCAGATCGGCGCGTCTGGCGACCTCGGTTTCACGCGGGTCGATGCAGATGATCTGCATGCCGCGCTGTTTGCCCTCGCGCAGTGCGCTGTGCGGGCTGAAGGAGGGGATGCCGCCGGGAATGGAAAAATGCGACACAAGCGTATTGTTGCCGATGATCAGCGCCACGTCGGCGTCGTTCCACATGTGGCCGCCGCCGTGCCAGAAACCCATGCGCGCGGGTCCGATCGCCACCTTGGCGGGCTGGTCGATGGTGACGCTGGTGTAGAACGAGGGCGAATCGATGGCCGCGTGGAAGGCGCGCGCCACATCGTGCGCGGCGGAATTCTGGAACGAGTAGGTGCCGTTGTAGCTGGCGACGCTGCGCGGGCCGTACTGTTCGATAATCGACCGCAGCTGCTCGGCGATTTCATCCAGCGCGGTGGCGGTGGCGAGCGGCGCAAAACTACCGTCTTCCTGGCGTTTCTGCGAGCGCTGCACGCGCCCGGGATGATCGATCTGCTCGATCATCTGCCGGCCTTTCACGCAGGTATAGCCGCCGTAGATCGGATTTTCCGGGTCGGGCCGCAGTTCCAGCAGGCGATTGTTGTCCACTACCGCTTCCATCGGGCAGTAGGCGTGACAGAAGCGGCAGTAGGTTTTGCGGGTTTCAGCAGGCATGGTGAATACGCGGGTGCCTCAATGTTGTTATTCGGTGAAGAAATCCGCTCGCGGACGCCCCTCGGGATCGTAGACGGGCTCGGCGTGGGCGATGCGGTATTTGCTGACATCGGCATCCGTCACGCCGAAGCCGCCCAGTGCGGCGAGCATGCCGCTGTAGCAGGGGCCGGCGAGATGGCGGGCGAGATCGTCGATTGAGGCCCACTTCTCGAATACGTAGACGCGGGTGTCGGAGGTGGGGTCGGCGGCCCACACGTAGTGTTCGCAGCCGGCCTGTTCGCGGGTAGTGCGCACCAGTTGCGCGGTATCGGCCAGCGCTTTATCCCGCTGGTTGGCGGGGAGGTGCACGGTGCCTGCGATCAGTACGCTCATGTTGTTGTCCTGCGTGCCTTTGAGTGGGTTATGCAGCGTCGAGCTCGGCGCGCTCGTACCGCAACTTGGCCATGATTTACGGTTATGGTCCACGCGCGATCCACGCACCATCCCGCAGCCTCGAGCGCGGGGCACACCTGGCCTCGGAAGGCTGAGATACTCGGCCCGGCGCGCCCCGCGCTCGATGCTGCTCGCGTGCTCTGCCTCACCACTGTTTCAGTCTCGACGTGCGCCAGTTTCCCGGCATTTGTCAACGCCGTTTTAGCCGCCAACTGCGCAGCTAAACCCCGCAGATTGAACTATCCAGGCCAGCACCGATACCCGGTTCAGGGCGAGTATCTCAGCCTTCCGAGCCCTGTGCCGGGTAGCGGTGCTGGCCGATGAACTCCGCGCCAGAGCGCCCAGCTTTTCCCACCCGGCGCCGTTACTGATAACCGCCTTGCAAGCAAGCTGATCGCCCCACACCGATACAGCCTAGAACTTAGCAGAACGCTCTGAACAAAACAATCAGGGTTGACTGCTTTTTTATATCCCGCTATGTTGCGGCGATGACGACACTCACCAATCGACAGTATTACCTCGCTGCACGCCCCGAGGGCGCGCCCACCCGCGCCGACGTACCCTGTCGCGATGCACCGCTTGCCAAGCCGGGGGAGGGAGAGGTGCAACTGCGCAACCTGTACATCTCGCTGGACCCCGCCATTCGCGGCTGGATGGGGGACGACCCCAATTACATCGAACCGATTGCCATCGGTGCCGCCATCCGCAGCACCGTGATCGGGCGCGTGGTGAAAAGCAACAGCCCCGATTACAAGGTGGGCGATGTGGCCATGACCATGGGCGGTTGGGAGGAATACACCACGGTGCCCGCCACCGCGCTAACCAGACTTGACGAACATATGGGCGTGCCGCTGAGCAGCTTTCTCGGCGTGCTCGGCCCCACCGGGCTCACCGCCTATTTCGGCCTGCTGGACGTTGCGCAGCCGAAGGCGGGAGAAACCGTGCTGGTGAGCGCGGCGGCGGGTGCGGTGGGTTCCATTGTCGGGCAGATCGCGAAAATGCAGGGTTGTCGGGTGGTGGGCATGGCCGGCAGCGATGAAAAGTGCAGCTGGCTCACCGGTGAGCTCGGCTTCGACGACGCCATCAACTACCGTAACTGTGGCGATTACAAACTGGCCATTCGCGCGGCCTGCCCGGAAGGAGTGGACGTGTACTTCGATAACGTGGGTGGCGAAATTCTCGATGCCGGACTCGCCTGTCTCAACAAGTTTGCGCGGGTGGCGGTGTGTGGCTGGATATCTACCTACAACATTGCCGATGCGCCCGGGCCCCGCGCGCGCAATCTCTGGCAGCTGGTGGCCAACAGCGTCACCATTCGCGGTTTCGTGGTAATCGACTACGCAGAGCGCTTTGGCGAAGGGGTGGCGCAGCTCGCCGAATGGGTGCTCGCCGGCAAGCTGCTGGCGCGCGAGGATATAGTGGACGGGCTGGACAACGTTCTGCCGACGTTTCTCAAACTGTTCGACGGTTCCAACAACGGCAAACTGGTGCTGCGCATCCCCGAAGAACAATAGCGATCAACGGCTCTGACCCCTTTGATCGCAGCAGCATCAATGGGGTCAGAGCCGTTGATGCTGCTGCTATCACACTGCCGAAGGCGAGGCCGATGGCGACAATCAACCCGCCAGAACCGCAGCAAACATTATCATGACGGGGCCGTCCATTCCCGTGGATTGACACGATAGTACGCCGCGAGAGCCTCGTACAGTTCGGGAGCGTGTTCGGCGAGCGCTGCCGGCCGTTCGTAGAAGAGCTCCGTAAGCACCGCGAAAAATTCCGCCGGCTCGGTGGCGCCGTAGGGATCAATCAGTGTGTCTTCACCCGCGTCGAGCGCCGCGCGCAGGCGCTCGAACTCCCGCCCGAACACCTCCGACCAGTTGCTGTAGTCATCGCGTTTGTAGAGCAGGGGAGCGCCGTCGGCGCTGCCATCTTCCTGGTCCAGCTGGTGGGCGAATTCGTGCAGCACCACGTTGTAGCCGTCGTTGTCGCGCTGCATGCCGCGGCGCACGCTGTCCCAGGCGAGCACGACCCGGCCGTTCTCCCAGGACACCCCGGCCAGTGAGCCGGAGGCGTGCGAGACCACCCCGGTGTGATCCCGCTCGGGAATGCGCGAGCGGAACTCCCCCGGGTAAAGGTATATCCAGTTGAGGTCGCTGTAGCCGGTGGTGGGCCGGTTGAGCAGCAAAACGCAGGCCTGTGCGGCAATCAGCACGCGCATTTCATCTGTCACTGCCAGGCCGTCGCAGCCGACGAAACGCTTCTCATGCAAAAAGGTTTTAATTTTCTGCACGAGTTCCCGCTGCAGTGGCTCGGGCAAACGCTTATACAGGGGGAGGCGTTGCAGCATTGCCTGCCACTGCGCGGGGAAAGGCCTGTTTTGCGCACGCTGCAAGCGCTGCTGCGGCAGGTAGACCAGCAGCAGGTAGGCCAGGGCGCTGCCCGAAATCACCAGCCCGACAAAAATCCAGAAGAGCATGCGAGGGGTTGCCTATACGCCTCTGTCAAACACGCCGGAGAGATCCGGCGGGCCGTTGTAGAGAATGTGGTAGTCGCGCCGGCTGAACAGCCAGCGACCGTTTTCGCGCACGCAGATGTCGTCGTAGCGGCTGATCAATGCGCTGCGGTTGCCCGCATGATCGCGGCCGTATTCCCGCAGGTACCAGTGCCCGTGCGCCGTATCGCCTTCCACCTCGTACAGGGAGGAATTTGGCAACAACAATGCGAATTCGAAACTCTGCATCATCTGCTGCCACAGCGCGAGAATGTTGTCGCGACCGCTCACCGGGTTGCCGAGCAGATTCCACACACCATCCGCAGCCCAGGTGTCGATCCACGTGTCGGCGTCAAAGCGGTTTACCCCGTCAACGTAGCGTGCCATCAGGTTGCGCAGGGCGAGATCGTCTTCGAAAGTCAGCATGTAGGTATTCTCAAGCGGGGGCGAGCCCACTGTAACGGGGGCCGCGGGCAAAAGGAACCGTCGGCCACAAAAGAAACAGACGAGACTGTTTTTTACAAAATCGCTCTGCTACTATCCCTTTCTTTCCACGTTTTCGTGCTCGCAGGCGCGCAGCGGGAAGCGCCACAACAACCAGGAGGGCCAGCGCATGGATCTGAGTGCATTTCCGTATCTGCAGGGTAACTACGCGCCGGTGGATGAAGAGCGCGATGTTGCCAACGGTGAACTCAGGGTGGAGGGTGAAGTACCGCGGCAACTGACCGGGGCCTACATGCGCGATGGCGCCAACGTGGCGTTTCAGCCCAATCACTATGTGTACCCACTCGACGGCGACGGCATGATCCACGCCATGTATTTCAACGACGGCCGCGTGCACTATCGCAATCGCTGGGTGCAGACCAGCCATCTGCAGACCGAGCGCAAGTTCGGACGCACCCTCTATGGCAGCGTGGGCAAACTGCTCGAAGTGCCGCAGGAGGTCGTGGATGCCGGGGGTGAACCGAATCCGGTGCGCAACACGGCGAATACCAATGTGCTGTACCACGGGGGTAAGTTGCTGGCGATGTGGGAGGGCGGCTTTCCGCATCTGCTGAACAACGATCTGTCCACCGTTGGCCTGTACGATTACGACGGTGCATTGCAGCCCGGCGATGCGCTCACCGCGCATCCGAAAGTGTGCCCGGACACGGGTCAATTGATCTCCTGCACCCAGCGCTGGGACAGTCCTGCCTACAACGTGCAGATATTTGATCGCAACGCGAAACACCTGCGCACGATTCCCGTGGAATTTCCGCGCAAGGGCATCATTCACGATTTGCAGATCACCGAAAATTATGTGGTGATTTTCTATGCGCCGGCTTTCCACAGCCTGGAGCGCGCCATGCGCGGTGAAGATCCCTTTCTCTGGGAGCCGGAGCAGGGCACACGGATCGTGGTGATTCCCCGCGACGGTCGCAGCGAGAACATCGTATTTGAAACCGATGCTTTCTTTAGCTGGCATTTCTGCAATGGCTTTGAATCCGGTGGGCTGATCGTGATCGATTACATCTGGATCAACTCGATTCCCTTTACACAGGCGCAGGGCACGGGCGTGGAAAAGCAGCCGCGGCGCATGTTTCGCATGACGCTGGATCTCGCCAGCAAAGCCGTGACCAACGAACAGTTCTCAGACATATTCAGCGAATTCTCGCGTGTGGACGAGCGGCGTATGGGCAAGCACTATCGCTACGCTTTCGCGGCCTCTTCCAACCGCGACTGGGGCGACGCCCACGGTTACAACTGCACCGGCCAGTTTGATTTTGAGCGCGGCAGCACGCAGCTCTGGGAGTATGGCCCCGAGGCCAATGCGGGCGAGCCGGTGCACGTACCGAACCCCGATAGCGAGCGCGAGGAAGACGGCTGGGTGATGTGCTTTGTGCACAACCCGGGCGAGGGCGCTTTTCTCTCGGTGTTGAGTGCCGGCGACGTTAGCCGCGGCCCGGTGGCTAAAATTCACATCCCCGGGCGTGTGCCCAACGGCTTCCACGCCAACTGGATGCCCGGTGTAACGCTGCGGGGGGGCAGCGCCTGATGGCGCAGCAGGTCGCGATTGCCGAAGGTCTGTTTAGCTGGCCGGCCGCGCAGCCCGCGTTGCTGGGCAGCCGCTGTGACGACTGCGGTATCGTCAGCTTTCCGGCCACGGACGCCTGTATGGCGTGTAGCGGGCGCTCGGTGCGCGTTGAGGAACTGCCGCGCCAGGGAACGCTCTGGACGTGGACGATCCAGCGCTTCATGCCGAAAACGCCCTACAACAGCGGCGAGACGCCAGAGACCTTCCAGCCCTATGGGGTGGGTTACGTGGAATTGCCCGGCGGTGTGCGGGTGGAAGGCCGGCTGACGGAGAACGACCCGTCGAAACTGCGCATCGGCATGCCGATGGAAGTAGTGTTTGCGCCCTATCGCAGGGATGCAGCCGGCAACGAGGTGGTCTCTTTCTTTTTTCGCCCGCTGGACTGAAGCGGCATGTCGGCTC
>TARA_R110002073_G_scaffold65408_17_pt1 | contig 16630 bp, 15 predicted proteins | sample TARA_R110002073 | Tara Oceans TARA_R110002073 (sample SAMEA4397174) | marine metagenome | biome: Polar Biome; feature: [DCM] deep chlorophyll maximum layer (ENVO:01000326); material: water (ENVO:00002006), including particulate matter (ENVO:01000060) such as... | depth 40 m
CCACTCCGATGATCACCCCGACAATCGCGCCAATCGATCGATACGTTTCTTGAGTCATGTGAAGGTTCGTTTCAGCAGAGAGTGTGTGGGGGAAGGTCCAGCGACCAGGATCGAAACGCCGAACATCTAACGCAACGAGCATTGCGGCAGCGAGAATTCAGCAAGCCTAAGGTTTTCCGAGCGATTGAACATAGCGGACCAAATCCCAGACTTGATCCGGTGTCAATCCTTTGCCGCTCTCGGTCTCGGTCACCTCCAAGCTTGGCATCGGGGTTCCTGCAACGCCTTGGGTAATCCGTCGATAGAGTGTCTCGCCATCGCCCCCCCCACGGAATACGCCGCCTTGTAATCGCCGCGGAACAAGGGGGCGTGGTTTTGGGGCACCCGCTTTGCGGAACGGTTTCATCGCATCGCGATCGGTCGGCGTTAACCCCAATCGCGTCGAGTACTCTTTGGTCCAATCATCGTAGTCCAGCGTCACTGCGGCGCCGTTCCCCTGGGGGCCGTGGCAACCGACGCAGTTCGCGATCTGGCCATGGAACAGTTCACGGCCTCGTTCGATCGAATCGCCGTCACTTGTCGCGGCAACGCTTGTCGTTGCGGGCACTTCCACCACCGTCTCGTCGGCGCGGGCCCAATCGTTGACGACATCCTGAATGATTTCGCGAGTGGCCTCGGCGCCTTCGCTTGCGGTTTGAGGATCGCTTGCCGATTCTACATTGCTGGCGTTCGCCACGCGGATCCGTAAATTCTCTTCGGGAGGCGCCGTGTCGTAGCCCAATTCGACCGCTTCGGCCAGCAGTTCACGTTCGACTTCGCCACGAATCGACAGATAGATCACATAATCGACCAGTGCGTCGATTTCCTCATCGGGCAGTACTGAAAACGAAGGCATTGCCGTGCCCGCTTCGCCATGAACGAGTGTGCGACGAAGGTCCGCTCGCGTCGGTTTGGCATTCCGTCGTGTCGATTTCCATTTAAAAACGCCATGCCGAAAATCGCGAGGGTAGGGATTCAGTGCCAACGAAGTGGGGCCGAACCCGTCGCCCGATAGCCCGTGGCAATGGACACAGTGTTCGCGATACAGTCCCAGATGGCTGCCGTCTTGCAAGCTCGAAATGGGGCCTGCTGACCTCGCCAGTCGGTCAACATCGATCAGCGATCGGGCCGATTCACTTAGCAGTTCGCTCGGCCATTTTGGCTCGTTCGGCGTTCCAAACACCTGTTCCAACACCGCCGACGTGTCGGTTTGGGCGGCATCCATCTCCGCCGACCGCGATTCAGCGAGCGTCAGCGAATAAAGCGTGTTGGGCTCAAATTGTTCAATCTTTGCGTCACATCCGGTGATCACAGCCAGCAGCGGCAGCGGACAGAGGATCAGCACGAAGGAGCGGACGAGAGGGGGCATATCGAAAACGGTCGCAAGTTTTGGGAAAGGATTCGTCCCCTATTGAACCGCGTAAACCCGTTCGCCGTAAACTCCACGGATTGTCGCATCGGCAAAAAAAAATGGCAGGCACATCAAGGATGGGCCTGCCACGAATCGTTGGATTGGGATCGATCGCGATTTGACTCGCGTTTCCCTACTCGCCGCTCAACTACTCAGCGCTCAACTACTCGGCGCTCAATGCCCCTGCAGGAACCACAACGGTTCCAAGGTCATTCACGCCAGCTTTGATGGTGACGTCAAAACGGCTTCGCGACCATTTTTCAGCTTTGCCGTTAATGGTGACATCGTCAATTTTGCCCGCTTCGTGGAAAACGCGGAACGTCAATTCCTCGCCTTCAGGCAGGTCCTTGATGACCAGGTCACCGTTTTCGTCGCTCTTAGCAACGTAGGGGTGTTCCAGGACCACGACGTAGGCTCGCATCCAAGGGTGAATGTTGCATTCCACTGGGATTGGCGCAGGTTCGGTTTCTTCGAGAACGACTGATTTGTCTTGCCCCGGTGGGATCAAGAAGTTTTGGGCCGCGTTCTTAAAGAACGGCAGGTTCGCATTGTGGCCCACGGCGTCGGGGTTGGTCACTTTCAGCGTGTCGCCGGTTTGGCAAATCACGATGTGGGGTTCAAAGCGACAGGCATTGTTTTCCAACACATGAGTGTTTTTCTTTTCAGGGACATCGTCGAGTTTCGATCCACCGCGGCCGGTGTAAACGTAAACCACGACATCTTTGATGCCCTTGTTCTCTTTGTTGACCAGCAATCGTTCGTTGAAAATCTGGTGTTTTCCACAGAATTCTACGTCTTTGTTGACAACCAGGGCCGAGGGATCCTCAGCGTCACCTGCGTATTCGAAACGCAGTTTCAGATCGGCAGCGTTGGAAACGGCAGCAGTCGAGGCCAGCAGAGATGCTGCGGCGACACCGCAAAACATGTGAGTTAATCGAGTTTTCAAAGCTTGTCGTCGAGTCTTCAACGTTAATTCTCCCAAGCAGGGTTAGAGGATTTCAATCCTTGGCGGTCATCGGCCGCAGGATCATCAGCGTGGTTTCAGTTCTCAAATCGTAACGATTTTTGGTTTTAATGCCGCCCCATTAGACAGCCAGAAATTTGGTCAGCGTGTCCGTTTAGCCTCAGCATGATGGTGACCTATGTCGAGTCGGAGGATCAGGAGACCGAGGATCAGGGACCGATTGTCTTGCGTGACGGGGGAGCATGCGGCAAACAGCGAATTCTAGTTGCCGGTCAGCAGAACGCACGCAATTTAAGCGATTTTCTACCGCCGATTTCAACCATCGCAAGCCACGAGATTCAAAGGGAGGGAAGGACTGTTTACTGGCGAGGTTATCGCAGCGACTGAGCTACGGTGGACGTAAACTCAGTCGCTGCTTCTAACCAAACTAGTTTTTTGCGAAGAATGTGCCGTCCTTGGGGTGGGGGTTTTAGCGGACAGCAGAATTTCATTCTTCGGCAGGACACTACCCATTTTAGCTGCTATTGGAAAATTGTCTACCGCTTACGCCCGCTTAAGCTGGCCAATTCCCACAGTGCGATCCGCCGGGGGGAATCGGTGACACTTGGTGGGTCCGCCAGGCTTTCGCAGCGAGAATTTCTTGTCCGTGCCAGCCGAGATTGTGGTTCCCACCGTGGCGATTTTTGATTGGTTTGCTAATTTACCGGTTGGGTTTTGACTTTTCCTTTCTTGAATCTCTGCGACAGTGTGGTCCCGCGATGAAATTTTTAATTGTTGGTAACGGCGGACGTGAACATGCGCTCGCTTGGAAGATTGCTCAAAGCCCTCGTGTGGAAACGGTCTACGTGGCTCCCGGCAATGCGGGAACCGCGATCGACGCAATCAATGTTCCGATCGAAGTCACCGAGACCGCAAAGCTGGTCAAGTTTGCCAAAGAAAACGAAATCGACATCACTGTCGTGGGCCCCGAGGTTCCTTTGGTGGCGGGGCTCGTCGATGCGATGCAGGACGAGGGACTCAAAGTATTTGGCCCCTCCAAAGCCGCCGCCGAACTCGAAGGCAGCAAGGTGTTTTGCAAGAATTTGCTGCACATGGCCGATATTCCCACCGCGGGTTACCGAACCTTTCGCGACGCCGAGGATGCGGCTCGCTATATCAAGGATCGCTATTCCGAGCCGAATGATCCGGTGCATGTGGTCGTCAAAGCCGACGGTTTGGCTGCGGGCAAAGGGGTGATCGTTTGTAGCACACGCAGTGAAGCACTCGAAGCGATCGATCGGATTGCCCACCAACGCGAATTTGGCGAAGCCGGCAAAGAGTTGATCATCGAAGAGAAATTGATCGGGCAAGAGGCAAGCGTGTTGGCGATCACCGATGGGGAAACGATCATGACGCTGCCCGCCGCCCAGGATCACAAACCAGCCTACGATGGCGATGCCGGTCCCAACACCGGCGGGATGGGCGCGTATTGTCCGACGCCGATCGTTGACGAAGCGATGATGGAAAAAATCGAAGCCGACGTGCTGGTTCCGATCGTGCACGCAATGAAGCGTGCTCGCCGGCCCTTTAAAGGTGTGCTGTACGCGGGTTTGATGCTGACCTCGGCCGGCCCGAAAGTGCTCGAGTTCAATGTGCGGTTCGGCGACCCCGAGTGCCAACCGCTGTTGATGCGTTTGAAGACCGATTTGGTCGATGTGATCGAAGCGACGATCGACGGACGCCTCGGTGAACTTGAACCACTGCAGTGGGACGAACGCCCCAGCATTTGTGTCGTGATGGCCAGCGAAGGTTACCCTGGCGACTACGAAAAAGGCCGCGTGATAACCGGGTTGGACCGCGCTGCGGAGCTAACCGACGTCAAAGTATTTCATGCCGGTACTGCACTGCAGGATGGGGACGTGGTCAACGCTGGCGGCCGTGTGCTTGGCGTGACCGCGATCGGAAATTCGATCAGCGGTGCGAAACTGCAAGCCTACAAGGCGGTCAAAGAGATTCGCTGGCAAGGTGCCTGGTGTCGCAAAGATATCAGTGACAAGGCGCTCGAACATTCCAAGTAATCGCATCCTCGACCGACGCGAAGTCCGTCTCACACTCACAGGCTGGCGCAGCCTGTGAGTGCGACTGTCGCTCAGCCCGCCTGATAATCAGCCCGCCTGGTAAAACGTAAAGTCGCGGACATCGACACAGTCCATCGAGGCTCGCGCGGCGGCGTCCAATCCGAGCGGCGAATCTTCGAAAACGAGACAGGTTTCCGGCGCGACCTTCAACAACTCTGCGGCCTTTAGGAACACGTCGGGTTCCGGTTTGTGTTTCTTGGTGTCCTCGGCCGTGACGACGGCGGCAAACAACGATTCCATTTGCAAGTGTTTGATTTGGGCCCACACGCCTTCGCGGTCACCACCGCTGGCCACCGCCATCGGCACGACGTTGTGGTAGGCACGTGCAATATCGCAGACGCGTTGCAGTGGCGTTAGCCGCGGGATCCGCTGGCGAAAGGCGAGTTCCTTTTCAGCGCCCGCCACCTCGGGGTCAACGTCGACCGATTGTTCGTCTGCCAAGACGCGAATGATTTTATCAGTGGGCATGCCTGCCATGCTGTAAAACCGCTGTTCGGTAAACTCGATGCCAAAACGGGCCATCGTTTCACGCCATGCTTCGAAGTGCAGCGGCATCGAATCGGTGAGCGTTCCGTCACAGTCAAAGATCAGTCCGCCGTAGCGGCTAAGGTCGTTCACTTGTTGGTCCGTCGTATTCAGGAAGTATCCAATAACGAAAGTGGCCAACCTCTTGCGAGATTGGCCACTGAAAAACGTCACTCTCGTTTCATCCGTTAGACTAGCGGGTCGTGATGGTTTCGAACAGCGAGTAGTATGCGTCTTCAGTTGGACGCGACGCTTGCGCTGGCGAGGGAAGCGAGTACGGCTGGGGGGCTTCCGGAGCCACCTGTTCCGCAGGCATTGGAGCTGGCGGAGCCGGGGCGTGTTCGACCGGAGCGTGTTCGATGGAGTGATGTCCACCGTGGCTGTGTCCGCTGTGAGTGTCGCAGCAGGTTGCTTTCTTCTCGGCCGACCACGAGTACTCGCACTTAGGGCACTTGTAATCTTTGGTCTTCAGCACGCAGATGCGACGTGTTTTCGCACCGTTGTTGCAGACCGCGTCACAGTTTCCCTTTTGCCAAGGAAACACGACTCGCGGGATGCAGATCACCTTGGATTCGACTTCGAAACAAGTCTTCGTTTCGTCGACGACATCGACGGAAAAATTGCAGGCGTGGTCACATGCGGGGCATTTGGTGCAGCAGCCGGTTTGGTCGACCAGTTTGTGGCCAAATCCAGCAGCCGCTTCGTTAGCGACAAAGGGGATCGTAGCGATCGAGAGCAAGCCCGCAGCGAGCGTCATTCGGAGTTTTTGGTAGCACATTTTTGGGTCCCTTCCTTGGACAAATGATTGGATCAATTTTACGCGGTGGGTAAGAGGACGATTTTCAAGCGAAGCTTAGAAATCGGCCATGAAGCGAAAGCCAAGTGCGGTGAAGTCGCCATCGACGCCTGCGGCCAACGGCACCGTGGTGCCGCTGGGGCCACTGTTCTCTTGGCCTTGCCCACCGTTGTTGATCGAACCCCAAATCAAGTTGGTTTGAACTTTCGAGTAGGCGGTCCAGTACCAATTAAGTCCGGCGGTGACCGCGTGGCCATCGCCCCCACGAATGTCTTCGTCGCTAAGATCGAGGTAGTCGTAGCGAAGGGCCACTGCGACTGCACCCAACCCGGAACCCGTGCCTCCGGTGCATCGATCAACCAAGAAGAAGTTTTCAAATGGCTTGACCCGGTCAATCGTTCCCGATACTCGGTCCAGCGGAATGTGTTCGCCGGTGAGGAAGTACGATGCAAAGATGTAACCGCCATGGAAGAACAAGTCTTCACCCGAGAATCCACCGACTGCGTCGCGTCCTACCCAGTTGCCGTAGTATTCGCTGGTGATTTGCAAGGCACCGATATTGAGCATGAATTCGTAGCCGAGTTGTTGGTAGTCCTCGGCACCCAGGATGCGATTGGTGTTCCACCAACGTGAATCGGATCGCGCTAATGGACGCGTGCGGAAACGAGCTTCGTTGCTGTTTTGGTCCGCGTCGGTTTGGCCGTCGGGATCGGTATCGTTTGCGGATCCAGCGATTGCCAAGTGCAAATAGCCGCGGCCGCCACTGATTTCGTCGTACCAGGGGCTCGCCGCCAACCGGCCATACACGCCGGCCTGCATGTCGTCACCGCGGTAACGGCCATCGGTGGCAATGTTTTCTAGCAAGAAAACACCGTATCGCCAGTTGAACATTTCGTCGTCGCTATAGCCGTACATCGCTGCACCAAGACGACGAGCGTCTTCGTTGAACGTTTCAACCGCCAATGGACGTTCGGCGAACACGTTGTGACGGCTACTGTTTAGATGGTCCAAGCCGATCGGACGTTTCTGGTTACCCAGCAACAGTGTGTGATTGCCAGGTAGGTTTTTCCAGCCAATGTAGCCGTCTTTGAGTTCGGGCGCACTTGGATTGTTAAAATCGACCTGCAACCGGTACAGCATGTTGTTAGGGATGTCGCCGGACAATTCGATCCGCAAACGACGGAAATCCCAGCGGTCCTCGGGATCATCCAACGGATCGCCGGTTTCCAAGAAATTGGTACCCGCGTCGGACTCAAGGAAGTTCCAGTTGTCCAAGTGCACACGACCACTGATCTTCATGGTCGGCTTCTTTTTCTTCTCCGCCGATTCCTCAGCGAGCTTGTCTTGGTATTTCTCCCATGACGATTCCATGTCGTCGACGCGTTCAAGCAGCTTTTTGTAGTCCGCTGCCGGTACCGACTCGACGATCGGTTCTTCGACTGGTTCGCTTGATTCTTCTCGGCCAATCTCCCCGTCATCTAACAGACCGAAAGGTTGGTTGTAGTTCGTTGCCTGAATTTGACTTCCGCTCATCGTTGGGAACGTGAGGGGGCCGTCGCCGAACACCACTCCGGCACTGTTGGTCACGAAAGCCAAGAAGACTCCCGCGGCTGCAAGTTTGGCTTGCAATTGGTTGGTACGAAACGTGATTCGCATCGCCTTAAACTTCCATGTAATTGTAGTGGCAGTGCTGGCCATTCCGTTGGGGTGGGGACCTGCGGAAAGGGCCAGTCACTTATCTGCCGTTCTGAAAAGCCAACCTCCTGTTGGCACTTGGAAACACCCTTTTCCCCAACCGCGGTGTGGAAAACGCAGTCGCGGTCAATGAGATTCCCGGCACTAGGGTTATCGGACCGGGGCGATTGACTCACCCATTCGAAGTGTGCCAATTCGCATCTGCCGGAAAATTGCAACTTTACGATCGATTCAGTTTTTCTAGTGGGATCAATGCTGTGTATGCTTAGAACCACTACAATCGGCAAGACATTATGAAGTTTAGGTGAAAGCATTGCTTTCACTGTGCTGACGGCTGATCCAATCCGTCTCGTCTTCGGTGTTCTGCCACCGTTTTGTTCCCGTTTTTGCCACAGACCGTCTCGACGAGATCGGCTGTGTGAAAAATTGGTGAAGTCCCTCTCTTATCGGAAAACCGCCCCATGAACCGAGCATTTAATTTGGCGATCCTTCGTTGGGGGGGACTGGCGATGCTGGTCGTGGCTTTACAATCGTTTTCTCCCGCACAATCGTTACCATCACGTGATCAGGTGAAGCGGTCGCTATATCAGGCGACACAATTGATGAGCCAGCGGATTGCCGATCATGGTGGCTATGCTTGGGTCTCCAGTGTCGACGGGCGTTACAGTCATGGTGAAGGTGTCGCCGGAGCCAATCGTGTTTGGGTTCAGCCGCCAGGAACCCCTGCCGTCGGACTCGCTTTCTTAGCCGCTTATCGTGCAACGGGTGACGCGATTCATCTAGATGCGGCCAAGGCAGTCGGCGATGCATTGATTCAGGGGCAATTGCAAAGTGGCGGTTGGGGATACTCAATCGAATTTGATCCTGCGCTGCGTGCCCGTCTGCCCTACCGTGTGTTGCTGAATCGTTCCGGCGATTCGCTTTCCGGTGCATTCACCACCGCCTCGACGCCGTATCCCGGCGGTTGGGAAGTGTGGCGAAACCGGCAATTCAAAACCAATATGACGCTTATTGATGACGACACCACGCCTTGTGCGATTCGGTTCCTGTGCGATTTAGATCAAACGCTCGGGTTCAAGGACGCGACCGTCCACGAAGCGGCCGAGTATGCGCTGCGGTCAACCAGCATGGCTCAGTATCCCGGTGGCGCATGGGGGCACAACTACGATCGATTTTCAGCGGAGCCGCCTAGCATCGATCACTACCCCGTGCTCGCCGCGAGCTATCCCGAATCGTGGAGCCGGACATGGGCCAAGACGTACGAAGGATGCTACATGCTGAACGACCGCATTACGCAAAATATGGTCGAAACGATGTTGTTTGCCGCGCGTGTTTACGACGACCAGCAGTACCGCAGCAGCGCGATGACGGGAGGCGATTTTTTGTTGCGTGCGCAAATGCCCGAGCCGCAGCCTGCCTGGGCTCAGCAGTACGATCGGCACATGCATCCGGTGTGGGATCGCCAATTTGAGCCGCCTGCGATTTCCGGCCGCGAGTCTCAGGATGCACTGCGAACCTTGTTGGTCTTGTACCGCGAAACCGGTGAAAAGCGTTATCTAAAACCGCTGCCCCGGGCGATCGAATATTTGCGGACCTGTCTGCGCAGCGATGGCAGGCTCGCTCGCTACTACGAACTCAAAACGAATCGTCCGATCTATTTCAGCAAAGATTATCAATTCACCTACGATGACCGCAGCATGCCCGACCATTATGGTTTTGTCGTCGATTCCCATCTCGACGAGATCGAGCGAGACTATCAAGCCCTCGCGTCAGGGAAGCCTTCGGCTGCTCAAAATAAGGTGAGCGGTGAACAGGCGGTTGCCGTGATTCAATCGCAATCAAGCAGCGGCGGTTGGCTCGAGCAGGGCTTTGTACGTGACGAGCAGGGGAAAAAGGTGACGCCGAAGGAAGGCGTCGTCTCCTCGGCAACCATGATTGCCAACATCGAATTGCTCAGCCAGTATCTCGAGCAAAACTGAGCGATGACGCCGCAAGCGTAGCGGAACTCGTCAAGAGTTTCGAGGTCTCGGGGGAAACTCGCGGCATTCGCAAAAGACAACGAAAATCACGTGTGGCTTCCGCGACGACCCACCCCAAAATTCATCGGCTGCAGAGCAATCAAGTCGGACAGACGTATTTGAAACCGATTTTGAACAAAGATTCAGTATCCCTATTCCGCTACCCCAAGGGTCGGTCACGCGTTACATTAGCCGTATGACTACTACATCAATCAAACTTGCTGTTCATGGTGCCGCGGGACGAATGGGGCGACGCGTCGTTGCCCTGGCTTCGGAAGATACCGAATTCCAAATCGTTGCCGCGATCGATCACGCCGGAAACCCGCTGCTCGGCCAAGATGCCGGAGCAGTCGCGGGGTTCGCGCCGATTGGCGTGTCCCTTGCCTCGGATTGGCCCGAAGAAGTCGACGTGGTGATCGATTTCTCGCTTCCCGAAGCGCTGAATCATTGCATCGAAACGTGTGTCGAAGCCAGCACGCCGCTCGTTGTCGCCACCACCGGGCTGAGTGACGAGCAGAAAACAAAACTGCAAGCTGCGGCAACGCTGATTCCCATTGTTTGGGCCCCCAGCATGTCGTTGGCAGTCAATTTGACGATGAAACTGGCCGAACAGGTGGCCGATACGCTTGGCGATGTCCAAGGCGGCTTGGATGTCGAAATCATCGAGCGTCACCATCGCTTCAAAGCCGACGCCCCCAGCGGCACGGCGCTGAAGTTTGGTGAATTGATTGGCAAAAAACTGAGCGACGAAACGCTTCATGTTCACGGCCGCGAAGGTCACACCGGCGAACGAACCCGGAACGAGATCGGTTACCACGCCGTCCGCGTTGGTGACAATCCTGGCGAGCATACGATCGTGTTCGGAATGCTTGGCGAAAAAATTGAACTGAACGTCGCCGCCAGCAACCGCGATTGTTACGCCGCCGGAGCTCTTGCAGCAGCAAAATGGCTGCAAGGTCGCCCGAAGGGACTCTACAACATGTTCGACGTGCTAGGACTCGAGTCGTAGGTTGTTCGGAAAGGGCTTCTGCCCTCGGTACTGAAAAAAATCGAATGGCAAAGTGTGATCAAGGTTATCTGTGTGAAGTCTGCGGCCAAGACGTGGCTGCGATCGTCGACAGTGATCTGTACCTTCGCTATGTGATCGGTGAACTCGACCCCGAGGTGCTGCACACGACCCCCGAGCGGCACCTTCGTTGTAACCCCGTGCTCGCTCAATTTATCGACCATCCGGACTTTGAACGTGTCGTGGTCCCGGGCGAAATGGGGTTGGCGAATTTAGATCCCGATTTTGCGGCCGAGCGAGTCGCGTTGCTCACGCGCGGCTACGAGCGACTGCGTGAGATTGCCGCCAGCGACGGAGATCGAGACGTTACCGCCTACCCGCTGCCCGAAGTGATCGACCGCTATCGCCACTAAATAGGGTGGCGTTTGTGTGTTTTTGGTGAATCCGCCCATTCAGTGCTCCCCTGCCCTGCCCTCGGTTCTCATCGGCGTCGCGGCGCGAGGGGCGTTTCTGCTAAGATTTCGCGGTCCCCCGAACGTGACCCTTCATCAAGCGAAAAAACGTGCCAAGCCACCTCCTCAGACGCGGTTTTCTCGGACTGCTCGCCGCCCAGTTTTTCGGAGCCATGAACGACAACGTGCTCAAGGGCGTTTTGACGTTCATGGTCATTCAAGGCGGCTTGTGGGCCGGCGATCTCGGCGAAGGGGGCCAAGGGATCGTGGGCATCTGTTTCACACTTCCCTTTATCTTTCTGTCGGGCTATGCCGGCCAAATCGCCGATCGCTATTCCAAACGAACCGTGACGATGTGGGTGAAAATCATCGAGATCCCAATCGTGATCCTCGCCGGGATCGGGTTCATGATGGGCAGTTTGTGGGTCACGCTGCTGGCACTGCTGGCGTTAACCTGTCAAAGCTCGTTCTTTGGGCCGGCAAAGTACGGCATGATTCCCGAGCTGGTCGATGCGTCGGATCTCAGCCGCGCCAACGGCACAATCAACATGATGACCAACGTCGCCGTGATCGTCGGAACGCTGGTCGCCGGCGTGGTCAGTAACGCCTATTTCCGTGAGCAAACGAGTGGGCTGGTTTGGTTGCCGATCGTGGTGTTGGTCTTGATCGCGATCGCGGGACTTGCATCGGCCTTCTTGCTGACTCCGCTACCCACAGGCGATCGCGATGCAAAATTTGATTTCAATCCGCTCACCACTTACGTCACCACCGTACGCGAGATGTCCAAGACGCGGCTGCTGATGGTGATGATGGCGTGGGGCTATTTTTACCTGCTGGCCGGAATCGCGTTGTTTATCGTTCCCGAATATACCGCGGTTCTCAAAATTTCGAGCACCGAAGCCAGTATGTTGATGGGAGTTTTGGGAGTTTCGATTGGAGTGGGCTGTGCCGTTGCCGGGCTGATTTCCGGGCACCGCATCGAGCCAAGATTGATCCCGATCGGAGCCGCCGGTTTGGTGGTCTTCTTTGCGCTGTTGTCATTTGTACCGCCGTCGCTTCCCGATTTGCAGCCGATGGTGCGAGTGGCGCTCAGTAACGTCGGCTTCTTCATTTTCGGAGCGGGCTTTTTTGCCGGATTCTATATCGTCCCGCTGCAAGCTCTGCTGCAATACATGTCGCCCGATAGCGAGCGAGGCCGGTTCTTGGGGACTGCGAACGCCGTCTCGTTTGTGTTTTTAACCGTCGCGGCTCTGCTGTACTGGGCGATTCGTCCCGCGTTTGGCGATTCTCCTCAGCACATCTTCATGCTCAGCAGCATCTTGATGGCCGCCGGAGCCGCGTTCTTTCTGTGGCAATTGCGAGGCACCGGAATCTTGATCGGCAGTGGCGCCGATATCGCCGCCAGCGAGTAAACGACATCTTTTATTCACCCTCCCAACGAAGATCGGAGGGTCGAAAACCTGAGCCTTCAGCGAGATTTTTGGCGAAGGGCTGGTGACTCTGGAATTGCACGCTGCCATCTCGGATTCTCCAGGGCCGCTACCGGTGAACTTGTACCGCCCAGCGTCCACGAAAAAGCCCAGCGTCCATGAAAAAAGCCCAGAGTGCTGGTCGCAACCCTGGGCTATATGTCTTTCGCATGCGTTGTCGATGGCAAGTGCGAGGAAGAAGTGCTAACTCGCACGTTTCAGATCGTCGGGCGGCTGTGACGAAAGTCTTGACGACTTCCGCTACGACCGAACTTCGGTTTTACACCCCGCAAAGCTAGTCTTTGATTTCGACGAGCTGGCCTTCATTGGCCATCTTGCGGATGTCTTCGGTGATTTTCATCGAGCAATACTTCGGTCCGCACATGCTGCAGAAGTGGGCGCTCTTGAACGTGTCCTGCGGCAGCGTTTCGTCGTGGTAACGCTGTGCGGTTTCCGGATCCAATGACAATCGGAACTGCTCGTTCCAATCGAACGCGAAACGGGCTCGGCTGAGCGCGTCGTCACGGTCCTGGGCTCCCTTGCGTCCGCGAGCGACGTCGGCTGCGTGAGCTGAGATCTTGTAAGCGATCACGCCTTGCTTAACGTCTTCTTCGTTAGGCAGTCCAAGGTGCTCTTTTGGGGTCACGTAGCACAACATCGCAGCTCCGTGCCAACCTGCCATCGCGGCGCCGATGGCGCTGGTGATGTGGTCGTAACCCGGCGCAATATCGGTCACCAATGGGCCAAGCACGTAGAACGGCGCGCCATTGCAAAGCTCGATCTGCTTTTCAATGTTCATTTGGATTTGGTGCATCGGAATGTGTCCTGGTCCCTCGACCATGACTTGCGTTCCGTTGTCTTGACCCCGTTTGGTCAATTCACCGAGTACTTCGAGTTCGGCGAATTGAGCGGCGTCCGAAGCATCCGCGATCGAACCCGGGCGAAGTCCATCGCCAAGCGACCAAGTCACGTCGTACTCGCGCATGATGTCGCATAGATCATCAAAGGCGGTGTACAGCGGATTTTGTTTGTTGTGAGCCATCATCCATTTCGAGATCAGCGATCCACCACGGCTGACGATTCCGGTCACGCGGTTGACGCTCAAATGCAGATGCTCGAGTTTGACGCCACAGTGGACGGTCATGTAATCGACGCCCTGTTTGGCTTGGTGCTCGACCATGTCCAAGAAGTGCTGGGCGGTCATGTCTTCGATGTTGCCGCCGAGTTCTTCGAGCATTTGGTAGATCGGTACGGTTCCGATCGGCACGGGGCTCTTTTCGATGATCTGACGGCGAATGTTGTCGATGTCTTTGCCGGTTGACAAATCCATCACGGTATCGGCACCGTGGTGGACCGCGGTGTGCAGTTTTTGCAGCTCTTCGCCGGCGTTACTGGTCACGGCACTGTTGCCGATATTCGCGTTGATCTTGCATTTTGCCGCGATCCCGATGCACATCGGCTCGAGAGCCCCGGCGGCGTGGACCTTGTTTGCAGGGATGACCATTCGTCCAGCCGCGACTTCGTCACGGATCAGTTCGACGGCGAGTTCTTCTCGTTTGGCACAGAACTCCATTTCGGGAGTAATTTCGCCTGCGCGTGCCGCCAAGATTTGTGTTTTGCTCATGTTTTTGCTCCATCGGACGGCCAGCCTCGGATGATTCTTTGCTGTGCCGTCTCAGTAACGTCGAGATCGGAGCCCTGTTTATACGCTGCCAGAGCGAAATCGAGTAGGCGTCCGGGCATGTACCCGGCTCTCGATCCCCCGAGATCTCAATTTCCCACCAAATTAGCCCGATTACCGAGTTCGAAACCTTACTGGAACACCGAAGAGCTAGCAGGATTTGAGCGGGAGCGTTGCGAAGTGTCCTTAGCGCAAAAGCTTCAGCTTACCGCTGCTCCGCAGCGTCAGGTTTACGGTAGAGCGATCCCTTGAGCGGATTAGTCCTTGATCGCATGAGATCTTTGCGTACAATGCCTACGTGCTGCGTAAGCGTTGCTCACGCAAATGATAGGTGTGAGTGCGTGCTACAACCTAATCTTATTGAAAGGCTACCGATGCCCTACCTGATGGTAAATCTTGACGACACGAACGATTGCCGCAAAGCAATCAAGCAATTGCGATCGGCGATCAATGCTCCGGATTGTGATCGCGATGCAAATGACAGCGTGGGACGGCGCGGACGCACGGGCAACCGACTCGCGGCGGATGCCGACAGTCCAGGCAAGCCCCAGGGCGAAGACGTGGCGGCACTTCCGCTGCCGATGAAGCTGCGGCGAATCAAACAACGTCATATCTGGAAGCATCTGGTTCGCATTGCCAACGCTGCTGAAGACGCCCAGTCGTTGCCGGAGTTAGACTTGCTGCTGGATTTGCCCAAGAACAAGATGCGGTCACTCAAGGCGATTATGGCGAAGCTTGAGAATCGTTTTGACCTGAAATTCCTGCGAGTCGTTCCTGATGCAGGAGTCGATGCGTCGGGCAATCCACGCTACGAGATGCTGCCCAATGTCCGCAGGCAGATTCTTAAGATTGAAGCTGCCTGAGCCGTTTGCAATGCCATGGGACCGGCCCTTGCGACGTGCGATTTATATGTTGATGTTATAGCCCAGAGGGCGGCACAATTCCTGCCGGGGGTGTTAACCCCCGGACTGCGTCGTCCCTTGCGACTGGTAAGTTCCAACGCGACCATCGTCGCCAGAGTGTGTGCCTTGGCGAATCCTCAAATCTCGTCGCTGGGGATGTACTCGTTCATCGGCACATCACTGGCGTGGCCGCTTGGGGTCATCAGGGCTTGATAGGTGCGATAGTCGATCGATTCAAACACAAAGCGGACGCTGCCGTCGGCCATTGCCATGTTCACTCCGCCTGTGTGTAGCGACGACGGACGGGCGACATCCGCCATGTTACTCGCGGTCATGGTTAGATTGTACGTGTCACCGCCGTTGATCTTGTGTAGAGGCTGCGGCGCCGGAGCACCGGCGAACAATTGTTCGTCTTCAAAGTGCCACACACTGCCTTGCAAGTAACGTGATTCCACCGGATAGACCGTGACCTCTTTTCCGCCGACCGTCGAGATGGCGGTCAAGTGATCCGTGTTGCCGGTCAATCGAGTCAGGTGCCAAGGTTGGGCTTGATGATTTTCACTGTACAGCATCGTGCCGGTCGCACCGTCGCGAAAATCATCGGTGCGAATCCGCTTGCCCGTCGGCACAAGCGACGTGGGATTACCAGGATCAAATCCGGCGTAGCGATTGGTAAATGCGCCGTTCGCCTTGGAGATGGATCGTTCAAAGTTGACGGTATGAGTTCCGTCGCTTGGTCGTGTGTAGGTAAAGGGAAACGAATCGACATGCATCCCAGTGTTGGCGATGTAGTGATTGATTCCATGGCGGGCCATCGTGCCGCTGGCGCTAGGACACTGATAGAATTCGACATTCGACGCTGCAATCGTGCTGTAGCCTTCTTCGGTTGCAGGTCGCTCGCCAGCCCCGTCGGACAACAACGGATACCGATCCAAGCTCCAGCGATCATACAGCGGTTGACGATCCATTTTGGCGAGAATCGCAACCTGCCATCCGCCGATCTTCATGTGACGAGGAACGTTGCCCCCGTAGCTGCCGGGATCTGCGGGATCCATGCCGCCAGCGAACTCGCCAAATTGTTGTACATATCCCGGCAACGTGTCGTGACTGGTTTGATGGTTGATCGTCGCCATCGCGATTTGTCGTAGCTGATCGGCACATTTGGCTCGGTTCATGCGTTCTTTAGCAGCGCTAATCGCGGGCAACGATAGCGAGACCAGGATTCCGATGATCGCGATCACGACCAAAATTTCGACCAGCGTGAATGCGTCTCGACGGACGCGGTGAACTGAGAGCCGAATTCGCATCACAACACCTTTTGCTAGTAAATAGAAGAGCCAGAAAAGAGACGATTTTGCCGTCGATAGAACGGCAGCGGTCCGAGAGCTCTAGTACGAGATTAGCAAATCAACCACGCCGAGTCCAAGAAAATGACGTTTCCGTCTTAGGAATCTTTCTCCCCTCGTTTGGAGGGTGGCTGCTGATATTGCTCTGCGGGCGGTCAATCCAGTAGGCTCGCGGTCCCGCCATATTGACCACAGCTAAACAGCTCGGA
>TARA_R110002073_G_scaffold60209_1_pt1 | contig 16596 bp, 7 predicted proteins | sample TARA_R110002073 | Tara Oceans TARA_R110002073 (sample SAMEA4397174) | marine metagenome | biome: Polar Biome; feature: [DCM] deep chlorophyll maximum layer (ENVO:01000326); material: water (ENVO:00002006), including particulate matter (ENVO:01000060) such as... | depth 40 m
TGACCGGCAAGACCGTGACAGCAAAGGACTTGATGGTCCAGCCGAATCCGCCACGCTTCGTTCGCGAAGGTGACTTGATCGAATTTACGGTCAAAGTCAGCAACCAATCGCCGACACAGCAAACCGGGCAAGTTCGCTTGTCGTTTGCCGATGCAAAAAGCACGAAAAACGTTGATGCCCAACTCGGCAACGATACGGTCGATCAATCGTTCACGATCCCCGCCGGCCAATCGCAATCGTTGTCGTGGAAAATCAAAGTGCCCGACGGAATCGGATTTTTGACCTACAAAGCCGTTGGATCTACCGGAAGACTTTCCGATGGCGAAGAAGGCTATTTGCCGGTCCTGTCACGCCGCGTGTTGGTCACCGAATCGATTCCGTTGCCGATCCGAGGCAAGCAGGTGAAGCAGTTTGATTTTGAAAAACTGCTTCAATCAGGCAATTCCGACACGCTGCAGCACCAATCGTTAACGCTGCAAGTCGCGTCGAACCCATCGTGGTACGCCGTGATGGCACTTCCGTATTTGATGGAATATCCCTACGAGTGCAGCGAGCAGGTTTTCAACCGACTGTACGCCAATACGTTGGCCCAGCACATCGCCCAAAGCGATCCCAAGATCGAGCGAGTGTTTGATCAGTGGCGAGGCACTCCGGCGCTGGACAGTCCGCTGGAGAAGAACCAGGAACTGAAAACGGTGATGCTCGAAGAAACTCCCTGGGTTCGCCAAGCGGAAAGCGAAAGCCAGGCACGACGCAACGTCGGCATTTTGTTTGACACCAATCGCTTGCAAGACGAGACCAAGCGGAACTTGTTCAAGTTGACCGAGATGCAACTCGAGGATGGTTCGTGGCCTTGGTTCCCCGGCGGACGCGGCAACGACTTTATCACGCTGTACATCACGACCGGTTTTGGACGGATGCGTCATTTAGGCGTGCCCATCGATGCCCAACCTGCGATCCGGTCACTGACACGACTCGATGGCTGGATGACCAAGCAATACGAAGATATCAAACCAGAGAATCGTGATAAGAATCATCTGTCGACAACGATCGCGTTGTACTTGTATGGCCGAAGTTTCTTCTTGCAAGACCAGCCGATTGCACCTGAACATCGCGAGGCGGTCAATTACTGGGTCAACCAAGCCAAAACGCATTGGTTGAAATTGGCGGTTCGGCAATCGCAAGCCCATATGGCGGTGGCACTGAAGCGATTTGGTGAAGCCGAAGCGGCCCAAGGCATCATGGCCTCGATCAAAGAGCGATCGGTCAGCGATGAAGAACTGGGCATGTTCTGGCGAGAGACCGAATTGTCATACTGGTGGTACCGTGCGCCGATCGAAACCCAAGCGATGATGATCGAGGGCTTTGACGAGGTGATGAATGATCGCGAAGCGGTTGAGGCGTGCAAGGTTTGGCTGCTGAAGCAGAAACAAACTCAGGATTGGAAGACGACGAAAGCGACTGCGGACGCGATTTACGCGTTGCTGCTGCGAGGCAGTGATCTGTTGGCGTCCGATGAATTGGTCCAAGTCGAGCTTGGTGAGAAATTGATCGAGCCTGAGAATGTCGAAGCCGGAACCGGGTTCTACGAAGTCCGCTTCGCTGCCGGCGAAGTCAAACCGGAACTTGGCAATGTCACGATGCGAAAAGTCGACGACGGCGTTGCTTGGGGCAGTTTGCACTGGCAATATCTGGAAGACATCAGCAAGGTGACGCCGCACGAAGGAACGCCATTAACCTTGGAAAAGAAGCTGTTTGTCAAAAAGAACACAGGCAAAGGACCGACGCTGGTCGCCGTGGATGGACCGGTATCGGTGGGTGACGAATTGGTCGTGCGGATCGTTTTGCGGACCGACCGCGATATGGAGTATGCTCATATGAAAGATTATCGCGGCAGCGGCACCGAGCCGGTCAACGTTTTATCTCAGTACAAGTACCAAGATGGGCTGGGGTATTACGAATCGACTCGTGACACGGCGACGCATTTCTTTATCGACTACTTGCCAAAGGGAACGTATGTGTTCGAGTACAGCACACGAGTCCAACTGAAAGGCGAGTACCAGACGGGATATGCGAACATCGAGTGCATGTATGCTCCCGAATTCAACAGCCACAGTGAGAGCTTGCCCATTGTGGTTCAGTAGGTAACCCATGACGATGTCAGAACCCAGCGAAATTGATACTCACTTGGTCGCTCGGATTCGCGATGGCGATTCTGATGCGTGGCAGGCGTTGATCGATCGTTACGAAGGCCGGTTGTTGGCGTACACCCACAGCCGGATTCGTGATCGAGCGGCGAGCGAAGATATTGTTCAAGAGGCCTTTGTGGGGTTCTTGATCAGTCTGCCGAACTACGACGGATCCAAACGGCTGGAAAGTTATCTGTTTTCAATTTGTGCTTACAAATTGACCGATCATTTGCGGCGAGAGGGACGACGACCGGCGTTGCAATTGCATCGCCGTGGATCGGGCGACGGGGCCGACATCGATTTTACGGGCGGTGAACGCGTCGCCAGTTCGATTGCCCGCAGTGGCGAGCGAAAGCAGATCGAACAAGCGGCAATTCGCGATGCGGTCGCCGAGCAGATCGAGCGTTGGAAACAAGGCGAGAATTGGTCCAAGCTGAAAGCGATCGAGTTGCTGTACGTGGTCGGATTGTCGAACAAGGTCGTTGCTGAGAAGACCGATTTGACGGAACAGCAAGTTGCAAATTTCAAAAGCGATTTTCAGCTCCGTTTGCGTTCGATCATCAGCCGCATGGAACTCGACGCCGAAGTGTTCCCCGAATTGGCAGAGTGAATGTTGGCAAACATTCTTCACCCGTCCGGTGTTACCGCAGCGCTGCCCCCACCCGAGCATCGCTGAAGGCTCTGCTCGACCTCTCCCAAACTGCGTTTGGCAGAGGTGACAATACGGTGTCGCCAAGACGCCTACTACAGCAGTCTTTCCCCTGAGAGGAAGTGAATCGCGTTTCAAAAACATCTTCGAAGAAATCAAAAATCACGCAATCTCCGTCGCAGCGGCCGGAACTCTTGGCGAGTTCCGCAACACTGATTCCAGCTTCCGCTATTGCTTTGCTGCGGCGTTGGGATCGATCGGGGACGACAGCAGATAGCCGGACCAGAACAATGGCTCTTCGCCGGTGACGTTTTCGAGATCCTTGTCGGCGTGGGCCAACAGCGGCTCGGTCAACGGATCGAGATCGGTGCGTCGCAAGACCATCCGCGCCCTTCTCCAGGCGTCGACCATCCCCGAGAACGGCAGTTCTTGAGAAAATTCGCGAAGCACAATCGCACTGGATTCTCCCCCCACGGCCCAGCGGCTGATCAAGACATCGTCCACTCCCGCAACATGAAGCGCACACAGAGTCATAAACAACTCGCGTCCATCCCCAAGTCGCGGCGATTCGGCTTGCGAGCGAAAGCCTGCCATCGCAATCGTCGTGGGCACTTGCGATGGAAATTGCAACCATGCTCCGAGCGCAGCATTGGGCTTTCCTGCCTCGTAGGGCAACACGCTCATGGCAAACGGGTTGCTCGTGTCCATCACGCCCGGAGCCGCTACGATCAGACTGTCCAAGACAATGCCTAGCATCGTAGTGGGAGGCATTTCGGCGACAGGCAACAAGATCGATCCCGCTGCGGCATCGACAATCGACTGGGTGATCGCAGTGTTAATTTCCAGGTCACGCGGAGCAAAGAAACGACTTGCCGCAATTCCCACCGCCTTTTTCTTTTGACGAATCGGTGCAGGCCGTAGTGCCAATCCAGGCGTCGCGGCGTAGCGGATACTAATTTTGTCCCCTAGGAATTCAGCGTCCTCGCCGTCAATTGGTAGAATGTCAAACGGCAAGTACCACAGCGGTCCATCGGGCACGATCACCAAATCATCGATGTCGGTACCGGCGAAACTGCTTGCCTCGGGAAACAAGAATTTCAACAGTGCCGCGGCATCTTTTCGCCACGCGTTGTCTTCGGGCAAACGCGAACCACGCGTCTTTCCCACGCCAATCGATCGCAATACCGATCCAATCATCGCGGGCAGCCTTGACGTATTGTTGTTGGTCCATACCTGCGTTTTCCCGTTCAACGAGAACGTCGTGAACAAGCGACTGCCCGAAAACGCAAACGTCACGAGCGCCGTTCGTTTGGGCAGCCCTTGGATTGGAGCTTTTTCATCAACGCGAGGCGGGGCCAAACGAGGCAACGAACCTCGTGAAAACGCGATCAAGGTGGCCAGCGATTCTTGTTGTTGCCCCAGTTTTTCGACCAGCGAATCGTTGACGGTTGCCGGTGCCAATTTGGCATTGTCGAGCACCATTTGGCGAAGCTGCTTGAATTCCGCAGGGCCTTGGTTGCGAAAATTTCGCTGATCATCGCTGAGCGTTTGATCCTCGGCACTGGCCAGCCCACGCACATGCGCCACACGGCCAGCTAAGGGCAACGTTTGCGAAAAACGTTCCGCCAGCAGCGTGTCGGTGCGGACCAAAACTTTGTCGCCGTCAGTCTGTTCCGCTGCGATCGCAAGTCGCATGGCAAGCGCCGCCGATCGATCAATCGTCAAAAATGTCATCGCGTCGACGGGATCGCGCCGCCATAGCGCCGGCGGAGGATCACTGGTGTAATAATCAAGAACCGCGTCGCTGGTGGATCCTCCGATCCGGGTTCCGAGCGACTGGCTAAGCAGTGCGAATTGATACGTGCTAGGCATCGAGACAAGCGTTCGATTTCGAACCCGATGTTGTTGGGCAAAGGTCCGCATCGATCCGTAGGCCTTATCCACAACGCTGCTCGATTTCATCCCGAACGCCTCTCCGCGTCCCGCCGCAAGTTTCGCAGCGACATAGGCTCCGTAGGCATCGATCCGCGGTTGCAGCACATCACGACGGTCCGACAACGATTTTGCATGTCCGATCGAAAGGGTCGCGGCGGCGTAGTCGCGTGACTTAATCGCGGCATCGGCCGAGGCGACAAAACAGTGCACTGCGGCAAGTCGTGACTTTCGAACCATCGCGTTGGCGGCCGTATCGGCGGCCGTGCGCACGACATTTGCCTCTTTCTCACTGGCCACTCCGGCGGCAAGCTGCATCGCTTCGCCAATCAGTTCGGGTTGCTCGAGCGCCGCAGCCACGTTCACGCACGCCAGCGCCGCGGCAAGTGATCCTTCGGCGTTGTCGGATTCGGCCAGCACTGATGCTTGAACCAGCAACGCAATCGCCGACAAGGGATGAGCCCCGCCATTTGATAACGCGGACTTCGAAGCTTCGGGAAACGCACGCTTGTCGTCGTGCGCCGCATAGCGAGCCGCCGCATGCAGTGCCCCGCTCATTGTTTGCGCCACCGGTTGCGGGAGCCCGCCGACATTAGTGGACTCGGCCAACTCGTTGACAAAATTGTCCTGTTCCGACAATGGCCCCAAGATGATCCGTCGACGGTACGACGCGATCGCCAAACCACGCATGATCTCGATGATATCCATCGCGCGTAGATTGGGTTCTTCGACCACTCCCCCTTGGATCAATGTTTGCTCGGTGAGAGGTTGCCCGGATTGGAACATGATCCGATCAGACGTTGGCACGCGCTTGATCGCCAACGCGGCTGGCCAGACGCCGGTCGGTGGTGACATTTGCACCCCCTCGCGGACCGCGGACCGCCAATCGACTTTATTCAGCCACCCGCGATAGCGAATCGCCACCTGCATCGCTGCGTCGATGTTCTCGCGAGCTTGCGGCACGCTACCCATCTGCCAATAACATTCCGCCAACATCGCGTACACCGGAATCGAATCGATCCAGCGTCCGTTAATGTCACGGCGGGTGCGGCGAAGTGCCGCCTCGAATGCGTCCACCGCATTTTCGAGATCCCCACTGCGATACATCTCCAGTGCAAAGTAATACTCCTGAGACGGATAGCGGCCTCCGGGTTCAACACCCCCTAAGGTGCCGAAGCCTCCTAGTCCGCTTCCTTGCGCGAACGAAACCTCAGGCGTCAGACAAAGCACGCTGGCCGCCGCGATCATGCAAGCGAGAATTTGTTTGAACATCGTTTTTGGAAAATCGTGAGACGCCAAGACGTGTTGGGTTTGAAAATCGCTCATGGACATAGATTAGACGTCAAAGAGGAGTCGGAATTGCGACACGGACGCGTCGAGGAGGCTCCGACGCACTCGAACATCGATCGTCGGAGTGCATCAAGAAACGATCGCTCGATTGGTTGTTATCCTAGGAGTTGACCGGCGCGGCGTCGAATGATTTTCCGACCGCAGCGAAGAACTCGCTAGACTATGCATTCAAAGAGACCGTGAAGTTTTGCTGTTGATGCGGAGTACGTTGCCGATTTCGGTGCCAAGTTTTCATTGCCACGACTACCACACCCCACCCAGAAGGATGGGTCCGCTAATTTAGTAGGACATCAACACAATAAAGTTAACCGTTTGCGTGTTAGCCCCGGCTGGATGGTGACGAAACCGTGGCTAGCGGCAAAACGGCCAACTGAATCAGCCGCCTCAGGGGGGGAGAAAGGGATTCAGCTTCCTTTGTTTGAGCCGATTCGAACTGGCTAAAAATCGTTTGCACCTGCATTTTTGGATCGAAATTTGATGACGGACCACGCGCCCCACCTGAATCCCTACGCTCCGGCCGAAGTGGTAGAGCAGGATGCGGATGAAGTCCATCATTCTTCCAATGGCGACTTGCTAGCTGAACTCCGCCAACCGCTTCCTGTTTGGCGGATCGCGATTCGGTGGACGTTTGTCTGCGTTTTGAGTGCGATCCCAAGCTTTCTGTTGGGAATGGCTGTTACCAATAACAAGCAAATCGCCGCGATGGTGACCGGGACCGCTATCTTCTGCTTGTTCTATATCTGGTTGGATTGGCGGACGGCGAGCTTTTCGTGGCGACACAAAAAGTCGGTAAAATGGACACTGGGCATCACCTATGGAACGCGAGTTTTGATCTCGGTCGCTGTGCCGATCGGCGGAATGCTTGATATCATTTGTGGAGTTGCCTCAACAACGTTGGTTGCGAAGGTGACGGGATTCCAGTTCGAGCCGAGTGGAGCGGCCAACGATCTCTCGGCGTTTGGCGAGCCATTTTTTCCTGTTTTATTGACGACCCTAATCCAAGGGGTCCTGATGAATGTCGTGCTATCGATCTATGGGATTGTCGTTTTTGGCATCGTTTTGGCGATTCGAGCGATGTCGGCCAAAGACGAACCGCCTACAGAAAAAACAATCGCAGTTGACCCATCTTCACTAAACTCGTAACTTGCGGATGTAAAGGCATTTAGGTACGCGTTTTTGTAACGTGCGCCGCGATGATTGCATGGAGGCTTCCGGCTCGGTCCTGGATTTGCCACAACCTTCATGTTGACCTGCAAAAGTGTCATATTGACGCTCGCGACGACGGATCAAACGTACACAGGGTTCTGCTCTCGTGGTGGGCATTTTAAGCCTGTGTGTTTGAGACGTGTTCATCCAGATACTGCGGTTCCCCCGAATCGCATACGACCTTACCCCGACGAAAAATATGTCTTTCTTCGAACGACTTTTTGATATTTGCGGCGTTATCTTCGGTGGCGCTTTCGGTGCTGTGGAACGCAGTATCACCTCGGTTTTCGGTTCAGCGAATGCTCGCCATGTCGCAAAACTTCGCCAACGGGCGGAGGCCATCGGCGAATTGGAACCCAAATACGAGGCGATGAGCGACGAAGAGCTCCGCCAACAAACCGAAAACTTTCGCAAGCGGCTCCGCGATGGCGAAACGCTCGACGATATTCTCGAAGAAGCCTTTGCGGTCTGTCGCGAGGGGGGCAAGCGATTCCTGAGCATGCGTCACTACGACGTCCAGCTGATCGGCGGGATGGTGCTGCATAACGGCAACATTGCCGAAATGGTGACCGGGGAAGGGAAGACGTTGGTGGCGACGTTGCCAGCGTACCTGAACGCGATCGAAGGCAAGGGCGTTCACGTGATCACGGTCAACGATTACTTGGCCCGTCGTGACATGGAGTGGATGGCACCGCTGTACATGAACTTGGGATTGACGGTCAACGCGATCCAGTCGGGCATGTCGACCGCCGAAAAGCAAGCTGCCTACGCCTGTGACATCACCTACGGCACGAACAACGAGTTCGGCTTTGACTACCTTCGTGACAACATGCGTCCGGCCGCCAAGGGTGACGATCGTTATCCGAAGGAAGCTCAACAATGCCAAGGACCGCTGAACTACGCGATCATTGACGAAGTGGACAACATTCTGATCGATGAAGCCCGGACCCCGCTGATCATCAGCGGCCCCGCCGATTTGGATCTCGGTCGCTACGCCGATGCGGACCGTGTCGCGCGGCAATTGAAGAAAGAAGTGCACTTCACCGTCGATGAAAAACAGCACAACGTCACGTTGACCGACGAAGGGGTTCGCGAGGCCGAAAAATTGGCGGGAGTCGAGAGTTTCTACACCGCGGGCAACATGGAATGGCCGCACTTAATCGACAACTCACTCAAGGCTCACTACCTGTACAAATTGGACGTCAACTACGTCGTCAAAGATCGCCAAATTGTCATCGTTGACGAATTCACCGGACGCTTGATGGAAGGTCGCCAATGGAGCGACGGACTGCATCAAGCGGTCGAGGCCAAAGAAGGCGTGCCGATCAAGCAAGAAACACAAACGTTCGCCACCGCGTCGCTGCAAAACATCTTCAAGATGTACAAGAAGCTTTCCGGGATGACCGGAACGGCAATGACCGAAGCGACCGAGTTCATGAAGATCTACGGGCTCGATGTCGTTGCGATTCCAACGAACCGCGAGATGAAGCGGATCGAACATCTCGATTTGATCTATCTGACCGAGAAAGACAAATTCAAGGCGCTCGCCGACGAAGTCGAACGGGCACACAAATGGGATGTCATCAATCTGAAAGATGGCAACGAAGTTTGGGGCAAGATCCAGAAGAGCGACGAAAACGAAGTCGTGATCATTGCCAAGGGAGAAAAGAATCCCGAAACGTACGAAATGAGCAAGATCGAATCGATCGAGCGCAGCGGACGTCCGGTTTTGATCGGAACGGTCAGTATCGAAAAAAGCGAGCGTCTTTCCGAATTGCTCGAGCGTCGCGGCATCAAGCACGACGTCTTGAATGCGAAGAACCACGGTCGTGAAGCGGACATCGTTTCGCAAGCAGGTCGAATCAACGCGGTCACGATTGCCACGAACATGGCCGGTCGTGGTACCGACATTGTGCTCGGTGGTAACCCGGAAACGATGGCGTGGGCACAATTACAACACAAATATCCAACTCGTTTGGAAGTGCCCGACGACGAATGGAACGCCTTGGTCGAAGAGATCGACGCTCGCGAAAAGATGAGCGAAGAAGGTGACGTGGTTCGCGATCTTGGCGGATTGTATGTACTCGGTACCGAGCGTCATGAATCACGCCGAATCGACTTGCAGCTTCGCGGTCGTTGTGGTCGTCAAGGCGACCCCGGTTCGAGCCGCTTCTTTTTGTCGTTGGAAGACGACTTGATGCGGATCTTTGCCGGTGATTTCGTCAAGAGCATGATGGAACGCTTGGGCATGAAAGAAGGCGAAGCGATCGAGCATTCGATGGTGACTCGGCGGATCGCATCGGCCCAGAAGAAGGTCGAAGAACGCAACTACGAAATTCGTAAGAGCTTGCTCGATTATGACGAAGTGATGGACGAGCAGCGCAAACGAGTTTATCGCTATCGCCAAAACTTGTTGGACGGTCATAGTTCTCGCAACATGATCTTGGAATTGATTCGGGCTCAAATCGAAAAGTTCGTCAACACGTTCTTGGATCCCAACTACGGTGTCGATACGTTCGCTGCCTATGCCGGCAGCCAACTCGATTGCCAACTCGAATCACGCGATTTCCAGAACATGGATTTCGAGATGGCCAAGGTCTACGCAGTGGATCAAGCCGAACGTGCTGCGGAAGTCACCGTGCACGAGATCATCGAAGAGAATCTTCCGCAATCGATGGAAGACGAGTGGAATTGGAAGGCGATGACAAACTGGGCTAACACCCGGCTTGGCACAAATTACCAAGAACACCAATTGAAGAAGTTGGATCGTGATGAACTGACCGACGAATTGATTCAGAAGGCTCACGAGCGAATCGGCACAGTCGATTTGACCGAGGGTGAACCGTTTCTGGATGCCGACTTTGGTCTACGAACGATGTGTGCGTGGATGCGTCACAAATTCGGAATCGAAACGACTCCTGACGAATTCCGCGATGTCGAAGATCTGCGAAAGGTCAGCGAATCGCTTTACAAGCGTGCTGAGGAAGCTTACACGCAGAAAGAGTCGGAATACCCCGTCATCGCCGGCATTTCTCGCTTCACCGAAAAACAGGGTGCCCAAATTTCGCTCGACCGCGAAGGGTTGGTCGATTGGGTGCAAAACCGGTTTGGTGCCCAACTGACTCCCGACGAAGTGCGTTTGAATCGAGACGATTTGAAGGCTCAGCTCGTCGAGTTCAGTCGCAAGGCAGGCGGGGCTGCGAAAGAGAAAAACGAAGTCGCACAAAGCAAACTGAACGAGTTGTTCGGTAATGCAGGAAAAGACACCACGGCGGCTGTCGCCTCGGGCAAAAACGGCAGTCTCGAGCAGTTTGCCGACTGGTTGAAGGAAGAGTTCAACTACCGTGCGATCAAAGAAGACTTGTTGCGAATGAACCGCCACGAATTGTCGTTGGCAGTCGATGGTGCCGTGGACGATCGTTTCTATCCCGAAATGCGACGGATGGAACGCCAGATTTTGCTGAGCATCGTCGATGAAGCTTGGAAGAATCACTTGTTAACGATGGACCATTTGCGCAGCAGCGTGGGCTTGAAAGGCTACGCTCAGCTCGACCCCAAAGTCGAATACAAACGCGAAGGCATGCGTTTGTTTGACGCGATGTGGGAATCGATTGGCGAGCGGGTTACCGATTTGATCTTCCGCATGGAATCGTTCAACGAAGAATTCATCCGCAGCACATGGGTGGAAGCAACCACCAGCCGCAACGACCCTAATGCGGCCAGTGCGCCACGCCAGGAGCTCGAGTCGCCGGCTCAGCGTGCTGCTGAATCGAGCAACCAGGACAACGAATCACGTCCCGATCCGGTGCGTCACGCCGAGCCTCGCGTTGGACGTAATGATCCCTGCCCGTGCGGCAGTGGCAAAAAGTACAAATCGTGCTGCATGCGAAAGAGCGGCCCGGTGGTCTAGTTTTTTTTCTGAGTCGCTAGTTTCTTGTCCATTCGGAAAGGATTCCGATGTTCGCCAACCTGCTCTACGCCACCGCCTTATTTTTGCTTTCGCCCGTGGTCATGTATCGCATGATCCGGCACGGGCGGTACCGTCGCGGCGTCCGCGAAAAACTGTGGGGCATCTCGAAGTCGCACGCGGGGTCGTTGACGGCAGGCAAGCCGGCGATTTGGCTGCACGCAGTCAGCGTTGGCGAAGTCAACCTGATCAGCGGGCTAGTCAAGCGTTTAAAAACAACGCATCCCGAACATCAAGTTGTCGTCAGCACGTCGACCGACACCGGTTACGACTTGGCGGTGAAGTTGTATGGCGCGAATCGCGTTTTCTTTTGTCCGCTGGACTTTAGCTGGGCGGTCAAGCGAACGCTACGAAACTTGTCGCCCGACATGCTGGTGCTGGCCGAGCTCGAGCTGTGGCCGAATTTGATTCGCATCGCGACGAATCAAGGTTGTCCAGTGATGGTCGCCAATGCCCGGCTGAGCCAGCGGAGTGCGGCGGGATACCAGCGTTTTGCCTTCTTAACCGAGGCGACGTTTGCACGACTCGCTTGGGTTGGCGCTCAAAACGAACAAACGGCACAGCGTTTCGTCGCCTGTGGAACGGCGGCCGACCGAATCGAGACAACCGGTTCGATCAAGTTCGACAACGCGCCGAACAATCGCGAAACCGTCGACGTCCAATCCCGCATCCAGTGGGCAGGCATCGATCCATGGAACCGAGTTTGGGTGGTTGGCAGTACCCAGCCGGGCGAAGAAACCATGGCGATCAAGATTTACAAGTCGTTGGTTTCCGAGCACCCCGAGTTGCGGCTGGTGTTGGTACCGCGTCACGTCGAACGATTTGATTCTGTGGCGAACCTGGTTTCCAACGCGGGATTGAACGTCCATCGGCGTTCGGTCGATCGGTCGCTGCATGAAACGAGTTGGGATGCCGATACCGTGATCCTTGTTGATACCATTGGCGAGCTCCGGCATTGGTGGGGCGTCAGCCAGATTGCCACCGTGGGCGGCAGCTTTGGAAGTCGTGGTGGCCAAAACATGCTCGAACCGGGCGCCTATGGCAGCGCGGTTTCCTTTGGTCCGGACACCAAAAATTTCAAAGAGATCGCCAACCAGTTGATCGAGGCCGGAGGCGCCGTTCGCGTCGCGGACGCCCCACAACTGCAGCAATTTGTCGAGCGATGTCTGACCGACATCCCCAGCGCCGATGCACTAGGCCGAGCCGCTCGCCGCGTGATCGCTGAGCATCAAGGAGCAACGCAGCGAACCGTCGACGCACTGCAGCAACGTCTGCGCGAGACAGGCCAAAAGCAACGCGCCGCGTAGTGTTGGGCATGTCCGTAGCGAAACACTTCAAGAGTTTCGTTCCTCCTTTAAGTCATCGGTAAGCACGTTGACGTCGGCGGAGAAGATTCGTTGCGACTCAACCAAAGCCGTGCCAACTGTCTGGCGATGAGTATTCCACCGTAGATGTCTCGCCGCGACTGGCAACGACTGGCAACGACTGGCAACGAGTGCAAGTGTGCGAGTTAACCTGTAGCGATGGCGGGAATCAGAAGCGGTTGCAGTCGGAGTTTGTTTCGTTTATCGGTCGACTTATTGCGTACTGCACAAGACAGGCAACCTTGCTGTGACGATTACCCCGCCCCCGTCACGATTTCTCGCTTCGAGGGTGCCGCCATGATCGCCGATAATCTTCCGAGAAATGGGCAGTCCAAGACCGAGTCCAAGTTCTTTGGTGCTAAAGAAAGGCTCAAAGATTCGCTCCGACTCCTCAGGCAATGAGCAACCATTGTCCGCAACACTCAAGCTAACCCACCTCGAACTTGTCCCCTTTATCGACGTTTTAGACGACATGTCATGGTCGGCCGCGACCGTCACATCCACTTTTCCACCGTTGGGAATGAAGTCAAACGCGTTGAGTATTAGGTTCAAAAGCACTTGCCGCAACTGCGTTGCATCGCCTTGAACCGTCATCGCATCAACTGGCATCGCATCATCCGGCATCGAACGTGTCACCTCAATCCCTCGTGTCTCGGCTCGACTCGTGACGAGAGCGAATGTTTGGTGAACAATCTCTCGCAGATCAACCGGCTTCGAAACAAGTGAAGATGGCTTGGCAAAATCAAGAAACGTTTGCAGCAGTTTGTCGACGCGAGTTATTTCATCATCCAAAACCGCGAGATCGTCCGCGTCAAGGTTTGACTTATTGTGACGAGCCGATTGAACGAGCGTTTTCATACACATCAGCGGATTGCGAAGCTCGTGCGCCAACCCTGCACCAAGTCTCCCGAGAGCAGCGAGTTGGTCGGCGCGGATCACTTCCTTGTGCCTATTCTGAAGTTGCTCAACCACGCTGCCGACTCGTGTGGATACCGTCTCAAGCACATGCTGTAAATCTTGCAGGCTGGGGTCAGCGGATACTTCAACTGGCCCCACCACCGTATCCAACTTCCCCGCAACGTCGCGAATAGGAACCGAAAGTAAGTACATCGAACGACTGATCGAGCGGGCCACGCCGTAACCAGCCACCAGCCCGACGGCGGCACCACAGGCTCCGAGCAATGCCATGGCCAACGACAATTTCAATGCCATCGATCCGCTTCGCAAACTACTCTCCTCAAGTTCACTTTCGTTCAAATTGAGATACCGGCGTGAGGTAACCAAGACTTGTTTCGACAGTATTTCTTCTTCCAATGCCTCGACTCGTTCTGAAGAAATCTGCGTGTCGGGATCATCAACCAGTTGGTGCAGTTGGGAAAAGTAATTGTCGATGCCGCTGCGAATGACGGCCACCAGTGCCTTCTCGTCGTCGCCTCCCGCCAAGCCGTCCGCTCGGTTGATCCATTCGTTGGCGGCGTCTTGATTCTGTATCGCAAGCAGCAAATACTCTCGGTCTTTAGTCAGCAGGTATCGGTCAAGTCCGTGACGCATTTCACGAACAATCAATTCCAATTCCTCCGCGGCGCGGATGCTCGCAACGTTATTGCTGAGAATCTCCGAGTTACGCTTCTGCAACTGGAGTACGTGCCAAGCCCCCGAAAAACCAAGACACAGCAATGCCAGCCCCGTTACAGCGTGGATGAAGCTCAGCCTGCTTCGCAATCTCATCGAAAACTCCATTGAGAGGGGCGTGAAAGAAATTCAGTCGCCGAGACTAAATTTCGACAACGGTTGGGGTAAGTGACTTGTTTTAAAAACTTGGATTTCTGTTGGACCCGCGGGCTGTCGATCAAATCAGCCGCAAAGCGTTAGCGTCCGATTCGAATCCGTTAACCGTGGGTTAACGCTCGGAGGCTGATTGTTGTTTTGCGATACGACATTCAATAGGCAGTCGAACAAGCTGACCGGGGATCCGATTTATGGGGAGTGGCCGGGATGGGTGTCAGTCCTAGGTTGCTTCTGATTCACGGGTAAAAGCGATCCCCGAACGCAAAGCCACGGAATTCCCATACGCTAACAGACAAACGGAGAGCCATGCGGAGTAACCAACATCGCGGCACAGCCTTTGCGTTGCGCCGTGGCGCAAACTTAAAAGCCACCGCGGTAATTCCGGCGGCAACAGCAATTGACGCAGACGCTAACTTGGACTCACGATGGAATCATGCATGGATGACACAAACGCCCCGACATCACTGGCAAACAATGTTTTTCGAGATTCTACAGCATCCCTCGTTGTCTTTCTCGTGGCCTTGCCGTTGTGTCTTGGCATTGCACTTGCCTCGGGTGCACCCCTGTTTTCAGGAATCGTAGCTGGCATCGTTGGCGGAATCGTGGTTGGTGCTCTGAGCGGTTCGCATACCAGCGTCAGCGGGCCAGCGGCAGGTCTGACAGCTGTGGTTGCCGCACAGATTGCGAACCTGGGCGCATTTGATGCGCTGTTGCTTGCGGTTGTTGTCGGGGGAGTAATTCAAATCGGGCTTGGGATTGCGAAAGCCGGAGCGTTGTCTGCATTTTTTCCGTCAAGTGTGATTAAGGGGCTTTTGGCAGCGATTGGAGTGATCCTGATTCTCAAACAGCTTCCCCACTTACTCGGCCACGACAACGATCCCGAAGGTGAAATGTCGTTCTCGCAGCCGGATCACGAAAATACGTTCTCCGAAATCGCAACGATCTTCCAAGGCGAGGTGCATTTCGGAGCGGCCGTTGTCGGGTTTGCCTCGCTTGCTCTGCTTGTGCTCTGGGCCCGCTTGAAACCGCTCAAAAACTCAGGCATTCCAGCTCCGCTTGTCGTCGTGCTGTTTGGGGTTGGATTACAGCTTCTGTTTTCGCGTCTTAGCAACGAATGGTCGATTGGCACGAGTCATTTGGTCCAGATTCCGATTGCCGATAGCTTCTCGGAGTTTACCAGTTTTTTTATGTTCCCAGACTTTTCCCAGTGGACGAACCCTGCGGTCTACGTCGCGGGCGTGACCATTGCCATTGTTGCTTCGTTGGAATCGCTGCTCAATCTCGAAGCCTCGGACAAACTGGACCCGCGTCGCCGCAATTCTCCAGGCAGCCGTGAATTATGGGCCCAAGGTGCAGGGAACGTCGTCGCCGGACTGATCGGCGGGATTCCGGTGACATCCGTGGTTGTCCGCAGCTCGGTCAACATCAACGCGGGCGCCGTTTCAAAGCGGTCTGCAATCCTTCACGGTGTCTTGTTGCTCGTTTGCGTCGGGCTGTTTCCCGTCTATCTGAACATGATCCCGCTGGCGGCGTTGGCAGCAATTTTGATTCACACCGGACTGAAGCTGGCGAGTCCCGAGTTGTTCCGCAGCATGTGGAAACAGGGCCGGTATCAATTCGCGCCTTTCATCATCACCGTTGTCGCAATCGTGTATAGCGATCTGCTGATTGGAATCGTGATCGGGCTGGTCGTCAGTGTCCTGTTCATTCTAAACAGCAATCTGCGTCGTCCGATTCGCCGAATTGTTGAGACGCACATTGACGGCGACGTGGTGCATGTAGAACTAGCGAATCAAGTCAGCTTTCTCAATCGTGCAGCATTGGACACGATTTTCAATCAAGCAAAGCCGGGGTCGAAATTGCTACTGGACGCGTCGGAGTCTGACTACATTGACCCTGACGTCTTGAGTTTGATTCGAGAATTCAAAGAGGAAACCGGTCCTGCTCGCGGATTGAGTGTCGGCTTGCGTGGCTTCCGCGACAAGTACGATTTGCATGATGAAATTCAGTTCGCGGACTACTCGACCCGAGAACTTCAAGATAGCCTGACCCCAGCACAAGTGCTCGAAATCCTCGCCGATGGCAATAAGCGGTTTCATACGGATCGTCGAATTTCACGTGGCTACGGTCGGCCAATTGACACTACCGCCG
>TARA_R110002073_G_scaffold35970_10_pt1 | contig 16595 bp, 16 predicted proteins | sample TARA_R110002073 | Tara Oceans TARA_R110002073 (sample SAMEA4397174) | marine metagenome | biome: Polar Biome; feature: [DCM] deep chlorophyll maximum layer (ENVO:01000326); material: water (ENVO:00002006), including particulate matter (ENVO:01000060) such as... | depth 40 m
ATGATCGGTTTCGATGTGGATCGTCACGCTGACTGCCAAAATGATTTCAAAACTCAGGTAAATCGATGCGCACAGTTTGTTCCGACCATTGTACATGCGAAGGACCCGCTGGCTGGAACGGCTCAGGCTGACATTCTGAGCCTACATGGCAAGGCAAATTTAGGCAGAGCCGTCTTCAATTAAATCCGTCAAGCACATTCTTACCAATCGCTCGACTACTCTCTTGCTCGGCGTGGGCCTTTTTGAGCGAGTCGACGCTGATCTTTCCGAGATTGTTGTTCACGGTCGAAATCAGCGTGCCGTCGTCGATCAATTCTGATACTCGATTCAATAGCTCGTGTTGTTTTTCGATGTCATCGGTTTGGAACATCGAGCGGGCAAACATGAACTCCCAGCTAAAGCTCAGAGCTTTCGGCTTACCCGATTTGATGTCCAATGTTTCCGGATCGTCAATGAACGCGATGTGACCGCGTGGCTTGATCAGTTCAATGATTGCCGGAAAGTGACCAGCCGTGCCTGTTAGCGACGCAACGTAGCGAGGCTCAAGTTTCAGTGCCTTCAGTTGATCGACCAGTGACTCGCGATGATTGATGACGTGGTCGGCCCCCATCTTCTGAACCCAACGGACCGTTTCTGGCCGCGACGCCGTGGCGACGACGGTCAGTCCGGTGAGCTGTTTGGCAAGCTGGATAAGAATCGACCCAACACCACCAGCGCCGCCGATCACTAGCAGACTTTCACCGTTGCCGTCACCTTCCTTCACGGCCAGTGAGTCGAACAATAGCTCCCACGCCGTTATTGACGTCAGTGGGAACCCGGCAGCTTCCGCAAATCCAAGCGACTTAGGTTTCTTGCCGACGATCCGTTCGTCCACCGCGTGTAATTCCGCGTTGGTGCCCGGCCGCGTGATATCGCCAGCATAAAAGACCTCGTCACCGACTTTGAACTTGCTGACCTCGCTGCCGACCTGTTGCACTACTCCAGCGGCGTCATAGCCAATGATCTTGGTGCCGCTGTCAGGTTGTTGATTCTCGCGGACTTTGACGTCCACGGGATTGACCGAGACTCCTCGCACTTCGACCAACAGATCGTGCGGTCGCAACTCGGGTGTTTCTGCTTCAACTTCGACCAGTGAATCAGCGGCGTCGATTGGGCCGGCTTGCGTGTATCCGATCGCTTTCATTTTTTCTCTCCTGTTTGGGTAGTGGACGAGGCAACGAGTCCCACGGATAACCCCGCCCCGCTGCCTAAGATGATCTTTTTTCTTGTCTTTTGGGGATGAAATCACATGCTCCGCGACAGGGACTCGTTGCCTGGTCCGTTACCGGTACCTCTATTTCCCTTTGGACGTCTCTATGCACATAATACGAGTACGAACCGCTCGAACAAGTACGCACATTTAGGGCATGTAGGCACAAAATGGATACCACCAGTAAAACTCGGCACACCAGTTACGCATTGCCCGCTTGTCCGGTGGAAGCGACACTCGAGTTGATTGGCGGCAAGTGGAAAGGCATCGTGCTTTACTATTTGCTCGATGGCCGGCTTCGCTTCAGTGAACTCAAGCGGAAGATCGGTTGTGTCACCCAGCGGATGTTGACCAAGCAGCTTCGCGAACTCGAAGCGAGCGGCTTGGTCAACCGAATCGTCTACGCCGAAGTGCCGCCGCGAGTTGAATACGAACTGACCGCAGAAGGCAAGTCGCTCAAGCCGGTCTTGAAGTCACTCAAGCAATGGGGTGAAGAGCACGCGATGGATTTGATCGCTGAACGTCAAAAGACAGCAGCAAGTGAACAAGCAAGCGAATGATTGGGGAAGGCTCATGACAACTTTACGACTCTTTCAGCCCGAGGACGGGCTGGCTACGTGATGCACAAGTGGCTTGTCCCACCATCGTGAAGTGGACTCATTCAAGTTTGCTCTGGCGTAGTGGACGAGGCTACGAGTCCCGCTTACTTGTTTCGCTTACGAGCCACATTGCCGGGGACTCGTTGCCTCGCCCACTACGTCTCGTCCACTACCTTAGCGGTAGGCTGCTTGCGACCTGCCGCGAAATCATTCCCTTAGCTCGCGAGCGACGGTCAGGTAGTAGTTGCGTGCGGTCGCGTTGACCATGTTGCCGGCAAGTTTAGTTAATGCGTCGGCTTTGATTTGCTTCGCGTTCTTGTCGTCAGAGTCGATCGCAAGCAAGTGATCGGCAAGTTGTGCAGCCCATTGGTTATCGTCCGCAGCCAGTGCTTCGCGGGCAGATTCCAAAAGCTTGTCGATTCCGCCAGCCAGCTTTGCGACCCGCTCGGCTTCTGCCTTGGGCGGCAGCGGAAACAAGTTTGATGGATTGCCGTCAAACCAGCCGAGGTAGTAGTTGAAAGTCGTGCGGACGCCCCAGTCCGGATGTCCGTAGAACGGTTGCAAGTATTCTTTGCTCGCGAGCTCCTCAGGAAGTTCTACATACTCAACCAACTCGTCCGGCGTTAGCCCTTTGTTGATTCCTTCCACCGTTTTGTCGTGGATGAACTGCACCGCGTCGCGGTAATCGTTCAGAACTTGCTTGACTTGCTCTGCTCCGAGAATCGGATTGGTGTGACCGCCGACCAAGGCAACGGCATCGATGTCGGCCATCTTGCCGAGGCTTTCGGCCCACAGCCGCGTGCTGCGATTGGGAGTGCCGCGAATCGCGTACAGGTTCGGAAACGATCGATAGAAATTGTCGCCCGCGAACACGACTTTGCTCGCCGGAAACCAGACGAACAATTCATCGTTGGTCTCGCCCGGAGCAGCAACGAGTTCGATTTCCACTCCGGCGACATTGACCGTTTTTCGATCGCCGTCAAGGAAATGAGTCGGCATGGTTTCTCTGCCAGATGAAAAGACGGCTCCACCGCGTCGGGGGTATCGGGCCGGTGCGACACCGTTGTTGATCCGCTGCTCGGGCGGCAGCTTGAATCCGGCTTGCCTCGCACCGCGAACGTTTTGAAACGTCAGCCCGCCGGCTTTCCACGGACCGGCTTCGCTGCCAAAGTTTTCGTGTGCCCAAATCTGCGGTCGCTCGTCACCGAGAAACGCCGCCGCACCGCCTGTGTGATCGCCATGGGCGTGGGTAAAGATGATCGCCTTGACCGGTTTGTCACTGAGCTTACGGAATTCATCCATGATGCGAGTGCCATCCTCAACCGACATGCCGGTGTCGATGATGACCAGTCCATCATCGCCTTCGATCATCGAAACGTTGGCCGGGCTGAAGCCGACGGCAACGTGGACATTGTCAGCGACTTTGACAACTTGTTCTTGGAATTGGGCGTTCTGGTTTCGCAGCCGCTCAGTAGCACCGGTCACTTCTTGAGCAAAGCCGACACTGGCACCAGACAGCACAAGGCAGAGAGAGAAGATGATTTTGTTCATGTGATTATTCCTTTGAAATTGGTTGTCGTGGACGAGGCGACGAGTCCCTCCACCCTGAAATCGAAACACGGACTCGTTGCCTGGTCCACGACGGTGAACCGTCATTCGAAAGTTTGGCGTGCCAATAAGTTCGCCTGCATCTTTCGCAGAACGTTTCGGGTCACTTCCAGCTCCGACTTCGAGATGCCCTTGAGTGTTGTTTCTCGCAAGTCGTCTAACAGCGGCAGGACGGTTTGAAGTTTCTGCTCGCCGCGGCGAGTCAATCCGACCATCACGATCCGAGCGTCTTCACTTGACTCGCTTCGCTGGACAAACTTCTGCTGGACGAGCCGATCCAACTGACGTTTGACCGTCGTCGGATCACGAATCATCAGCGACGCCAACTCGTTCATGCTCAGCGGCCGGCCGGCATCCAGCAAACTGATCAATGCTTGCGTTTCCTCCGGTGAAAACGGCCACCCGGCACGCTTCAGCACCGCAGCCATTGCAGAACGAATCAGATAAGCAACTCGCCCGATCGCGAATCCGGGCGAGGATTCCGAATCAAAGTGCATGTTCGCCTCCGGATGAATCTTGAATCGAGACGGTGGTCGGTTCCGCAAAGATCGGACGATACCAGTCAAAGTAACAGTAGATCAGCAGAGCACACGCTGCGAAATCGGGAAGCCCGACGACCAGATATTGATGGGCAAAGAAAATCACGTACAACAAGATATTGAACGCATACGGCAGCGACATCAGGATCGCCAGCGGCGCGGTCCGCGGGAAGAACATCAGCCCACCCGCGACCGTCTTCAGAAAGCCAACCCAAAAGATCAGATAGCCTGTCTTCTCAATCGCGAGCATGAATTGATCGAGTTCACTTGGCGGATCGCCAACCGGATACCCGTTCACGCCAAACCCCATCGTCATGATCCCCGTGCCGAACAGGAAGAGTGCAAACAGTATCCGCACGACGAAGGCGAGACGTGGAAATCGAACGCTGCGTTTTTCAGGTGGAGGCATATCAATCGGTACTGCAGGACTCGTTGCCTCGTCCAATACGCAAGCCATATACCTGTATATTACAGCCATTTATCCGCCAGTCAATGCTTTGGGAGAAAAAAGTGGATATCGGCTCACTCCATCCAATATTTTGGATGCTCTAAAGCCTTTGAGCAGCGAACGGTTCGAATTTCGCGGAGGTAAATTAACAGTATCGGCTTGCCCCCATACGGGGCTCGAAAAAGCCATCAAAGCGACGCCCCAAAGGCGAACGAAGAATGAATTGCGAGTTGTGAGTTTCAGAAGGATCACTTCCTTTTCTCTGGGTTTCCGCTAACTCGAAAAATCGTCATCGATTGACGCCACGATTTGAGTAAACGCCTCCCGGAACCTCGTAATGTTGTGGTCACGCAGTAGTATCTTGCCATTGGGGCCAACCAGGACTAGGCAAGGCTGTATATGCCGCGTGAGGTAATCGGCGGAAATGGAGGAATGGCTTCGGATCCACGCTACCGGCCAGTCGATTTTGACCTGTTTCGTATGGACTTTGAAATCGGGCTCCCATTGCTCCGGATCGGTGTACAGACTGATCATCGCACAGTCCTCATTGTCGCGAATCAGGTCGTTGTGAAGTGCCCGCAAACTCGCGAGTTCCAGTCTACAAAGCTCCGAATGCATCATCCAAAAGCATAACACGACGATCTTACCCCGCTGGTCGGAGAGCCGGAATGTCTCACCGTTGATCGTCTCGACTTTAAACTCCGGTGCCCCGTCGCCCACTCTTGCCGGCCTATACGTTGACGGAGTGTCGGAGTGTGCCACGGTCGGCAGGGTGTCAGGTCGAGCTTTTCCGATCAGCTCCCGACTCGCACTCCGGGCGACTTCGGCTGGAATGACGTAGGTTTCGGTTTCGTTGTTGGCCGCCGAAATGACGATACCCGTGACTTGACCCGATCGATCCACCAGCGGACCTCCGCACATTTCCGGAAGAACAAGAATGTCCGTGCTATAGACGCAAGGAAATCCGGTGAAGCGTCCACTGGGATAGAGTTCGCCGGCCATCGGACTAGTGAGCCCATCAAGCTGGAAATGAAGTTGTACCGGCTGGCCGTCTCGCTCGACCATCGCAAGCATCTGATCGCCCACAATTTTGCCGGGAAGACGACCATCGTTAGGCCCTCCATTCAGTTCAATCAGGCTCTTAAAATTCGGTGTGGGTACGTCATCGATCTTCGTGACAATATCCCCCTTATGAAACGGATTAACAAAGAACTTCTCAGACCTGCCAACTTTCCATACTCTTGCAACGGGATCAGTTGACTGCAGCTGGACTGACCCAATGATGGTCCCTCTCTCTGCGGGAACGTCACGACTTGGATGAGAGACGATGCCCACGGTTCCAGGCACCTGCCGGATTCCCGTAGCTGCAACCATCGTGCCCGAGAGCGGGATGCCGCGGTCACTCCAGCGGATTTGTGGCAACTCGGTACCCGATACTTTCAGAATCGCCAAGTCGAACTCGTGCGACGTCCCGTGTAGCTGGGCAGGCAACTCCCGTCCATCCGCCAGCTGAATGGCGACGTTGCCGAATAACTCACTCGACTTGGTAAGGACCCAACCTTCCGAATCGACGACCGTTCCTAGAACCTTCTGCTCTCCGTCGCAGAGCACTTCGACCGCGACGGTGGGAGCGTCCTGCAGCGAATCGTAGAACGCAGCCTCGATTTGCCCCAAGCCTCGCTTCGGCGTTAGCTCGACGCGGCTGAGGGCTGGACGAATAGACGCCACGCGATCATCAGCCTCATCGTCCGTAGGCGATTCAAAACGTTTCATCTCAGTTAAGTCGTTCCAGTATCGCTCAAACAGTTCGATCCCTACATGACGAGTGCTAGCCCTCGTTAAAGCTCCACTACCTGAACAAACACCGACGAGCCCGCCGTCCAGGTCGAAGAGGCCACCGCCGGAGTCTCCTTGCTTTACCCGACAAGAACTAACGACCACCCAGGGAGCGGCATCTGCGAGCACGATCCTTCCCATGCGGATGGTAGGAGTGCGATCGCTTGCGGGAGCTTCGATGTTCGGATACCCAATTGCAACACAAGGCTGCTCAGGTTTCATCTCCGTCGATTTTCCAAATACGACGTGCGGCCAGGGGCCAGTGACCGAAATTCTAAAGAGCGAGATGTCCAAATTGTCGTTCAAGCCGTGCATCCGCGCCGGAACAATGCGGCCGTCGGAAAGATGAACGAAGACACGTTCACCGGGAGACATGCCGTGATGCGCACAACTGACAACGTAGCCGTCCGCAGTCGCGATGACGCCACTCCAGCCTAGGTTGTCTTCTAGTTTTTCCGTGATTTTCACAACGGCCGGTGTGACCGTCTTCAAGACACGCTGGACACGCTGCTCGATCGACTCCAAATCATCAAATCGTCGTTCGGCACTGTCCAGCTCGGCACCTCGCGTCGGCTTTAGCCGAAGCGTCACACTCCCACCAAAAAATATCAGGGCAATTAAAAGCAGACGCACGTTTACACTCCGTTTGGAGAAAACAAAATAAACATACGCCGTGAATTTTTCGGCCATACCACGGCGGTCGCTGACTCACCTGATGTTCGCCACCACGATAATCCTTGTCAAATGACTAGAGTTACTTATTTTGATCTCGCGGTGGCAAACGGCAAAATATCTTGCAAAGCGTAGTTGAACCACTTTCAAACTTCTAAAGATTCCATCCGGAACTACTTCCAGCATCACGGCGTCCACCGCTTGGTGACGGTGGCTACCAATCAATCGACGCAAGTTCACTTCATCAGACCAATCCACCCGCGTGAGCCGCCCGCGAACGAGAGCGATTGGTTCGCGAGAAATGGCATGAGAGTTGCAAGATCCAAAATCGTGAGATGACCACAGGCGGAGTGTCCGCTGCTCGATGAACTCCCCATCTCGATGATTCGCAACAGAGAGATGGATTCGCAACAGAGAGATGTTCGATGGATGCCGCTTTGATCGACTTGACGGACCGAGGAGTTCGGTTCACGTTCCTTGGGGAAGCTTTTCGAAGTCGGCAAAAAATCCCGAACGAGGACATCGTCGATATCAACTTTAACCAAGTGGAGATCTCTGATGCCGACGTCGAAGCGCTGCTGCCGCTTTCAAATCTCGAAGGGATCAGCTTCTGGAAGACCGGCATTTCGGATCACGCGATCGCGTTGATTGCGCAGCTCCCTAAGCTCACTCGACTCAACCTGTGCGGGACGCAAGTCACCGACGCATCGGTGGGCATCCTCGTCGGCATGACGCTGAACTACATCGATGTCGCCGACACGCAGCTCACTCCGCAAGGAGTAGAAACGCTGCGCGCGGGATTGCCTCATGCCGAAATTCTCGCATAACAGCCCGTCGTCGGCCACGGCTGCTCACCACCGAACAAATCCGAGTTGTCAGGATGCGAGTGCAACTCGCAGTAGACCGCGATGTGGTCGGAGCAACGTTCTCGTTCATTCGCTGAGAGCCTCTCCGATTGGCGTGCCGACTCGCTGAACCTTTGGTAAAGATCCATCGGCAGTCCATTGTTTCGCATATCACCTTGTGTGATCGCTACGATGTATTCGTCGCCAATCGGACACTCGGTGTTTTGCACCGATCGATATCTATTGCGGCAACTCCGGCAGTGGGTACACCGGGCGAATCTCCACCGTCCCTTTTTTCGCGGGCGGAATCCTGGCGGCGATGGCGATGGCTTCGTCGAGATTCTCAACGTCGATCAAGTAGTAGCCACCCAGTTGCTCGGTCGTTTCTGCGAACGGCCCGTCGGTGATTTGCCTTCGACCCTCGCGGACTCGGACGCTTGTCGCTGTCTCTACAGAATGTAGCGGTGACGAAGCGATCCACTTGCCCTCGGCTTCCAGTTCTTTGCAGATTGCCATCGACTCGATCATACACTCCTTGCGTTCGTCTTCCGTCCAGCAGTCTTCCCGTGTGTAGATTAGCAGCATGTATTTCATTTCAGACCTCGGTCTCGGTTCGTTGGTTTGGTTTGCCAATGGCAAGACGGAAGATGTCAGGTTGCCGCAGCCCGAGGGCGATCCACGCCAGGACACCCAAGATGATCGGGACGAAGAACGCTTCCCCCACGCGGACGTGCGTTGCCGTCGCCCCGCCCAGGTAGGCCGAGAGCAGAATTGTGGCGACGAATGCGGTGCGAGGAACCAAGAATAGAACCGCGATGACCACCTCGACAATACCGATCTTGAACATGACGCCCTCGTCCCATCCCATCTTGGCAAACATTTCAGTCTTGCCTTCCCACGATGTAAACTTGCCACTTGCACTTGCGCCTATCAACAACAGTGAGATAAGGACACTTAATCCCCACCCCGCTGTACGCAGCTTTTTTGAACCGTTCATCTTTATCCTTGATAAGCTTGTTTCAGTTTCGCGATATCCAGCTTCACCATTTGCATCATCGCTTGCATCACGCGTCGTGACTTTTCAGCGTCATCGCCGTTGACCAAGTCATAAAATTCTTCGGGTACAATTTGCCATCGCATGCCGAACTTGTCCTTGAGCCAGCCACACATGATCGGCTCACCCCCATCGGCCGTAAGCGCATCCCAGTAGCGGTCGACTTCCGCTTGGTCTTTGCAAGTGACCGATAGCGAAACGCGATCATTGAACGGTTCGCTCGGACCGCCGCCAAGTGCCTGATAGGATTGACCTTTCAGTTCAAACTCAACGAGGATGACGTCGCCAGCCTTACCGCCTGGCCAATCGTCATGGGCGATCATCTTGTGCAGGATTCTCGAATCGTCGAACACCGACGTATAAAACTCCGCCGCCTGATCGGCGTTGTCGTTAAACCATAGGCAAGGTGTGATCGCTTGTCGCATTTTAGTTATTCCTTTTTGTTCTCGTTCGTTGTTTCTTGTCTTTCCATTTAGACGCAAGACTGTTCGCCGGGCACCATCACCATCCAGCCCACGCCAAACTTGTCTGTGACCATTCCATACAGCGGCGACCAGAACGTTTTGCTGAGCGGCATGTCGATTTTGCCACCCTCGGCGAGCGAATTAAACACGCCAGTGCAGCTATCTTCCGACGAAAGCGAAAGAGCCAGCCGGAATCCATCAAACGTTGATTTGTCATTGCACCCGTCGGAACACATCACAGTCAACTTGCCGATCTGGACGGTTGCGTGCATGACTTTGTTTTCAAATCCTTTTTGCAGCATGCCCTCGGGCGTGGCATCCGGACTCTCGTTGAAACGCATCAACATCGCGACGGTTGCGCCGAGAGCGTGTTTGTAAAACTCAAGAGCTTCGTCACAGCGGCCTGCGAAAAACAAATACGGAGCAAGCGTGCTGTCCTGCATCGCGACAGAGGTCCGCAGTTTGTCTTCGTGCGCAGCAACCTTACCATCAGGATCGCTGGCTGCGAAATCATCCATTTCATAGAACTGGCGAATCTCGATATCCGATTCTTCCTTCATCGGATTGGGGCATCGCTTCACCCACTCGACCGCTTCGTCCATCGATGCGACTTCCCACAACCAGTAACCAGCGATCAACTCGGAGGTTTCTGCAAACGGACCATCGGTAACGATCCGCTCGTTGCCACGGAATCGCACTCGCAATCCCGTCGAACTCGGTTTCAGCCCGTCGCCGGATTTCATGATGCCGGCTTTGACGAGTTCCTCGTTGTATTTCCCCATTGCCTCGAGCAGTTCCGTGCTGGGTAACTCGCCCGCCTCCGAACTCGGTGACGCTTTTACGATGACCATGACTCTCATTGCTTCTAGCTCCTCATCTTGGCTAAGGTTATTTGGTTAACTGATTTCGCGCTTCGATCATCGCGTTGATTGTTTCATCGGCAGGGCGAATCTCAAACGGCCCCACTTTGACTCCTGGATGCTTGGACATCAGCTCCACGGCGTGCGGCATATCGTCGGCTTTGTACCATGGAGTCGAATGGCGGATTCCAGAATCGACAGCCGGTTGATGATTTTTCAAAGATTTTTGCGCGGGTATGAATCCGAATTCAAAACGCCCGCAATTTACGAAGTTTCTCTTGTAGAAAACGTTTCTCGGATGCCTGCTCGGTTAGCGCCATCGCTGTTTCAAACGCTTCGATCGCATCGGAAGTGCGACCGACTCGCCGAAGTAGCTCACCCCGAGCGGAATGGGCGAGCGAGTAGCCTAGCAGGTCACCGCGATCCAGAATCGTTTGAATGATCGTCAGCCCGGATTCGGCCCCATCTCGCATCGCCACGGCCACGGCTCGGTTGAGCTGGATGACCGACGTTGGTTCAATCCGAAATAGCACGTCGTAAAGCGATACGATCTGATCCCAATCCGTATCGTTGGCAGTCGCGGCGTCAGCATGAACGGCCGAGATTGCTGCTTGGATCGTATAGAAACCAAACCGACGTGAAGCGAGCGACCGCTCGATCAACCGCTGGCCCTCGGAAATCAAGTCGCGGTCCCAGCGGCTCCGGTCCTGTTCCTCGAGCAGGATGATGTCGCCATCAGGGGTTTGTCGTGTTTCGCGACGCGATTCATGAAGCAGCATCAGTGCCAACAGTCCCATCACTTCGGCGTCTTCCATCAACTGAAGCACGAGCCGGCACAGCCGAATCGCCTCACTCGACAAGTCGGCTCGCGTGATCGAATCACCACTCGACGCCGAGTAGCCTTCGTTGAAGATCAGATAGATCACCGACAGCACCGAATCAAGACGCTCGGGAAGTTCGGAGAGATCAGGAATGACAAACGGAATCGCTGCATCACGAATCTTCGCTTTGCCACGAACGATTCGCTGAGCCATTGTGGCCGGCGTTGTCAGGAACGCTCGAGCAATCTCGTCAGTAGTTAAACCACAAACTTCGCGAAGCGTCAGAGGAACTTGCACCTTCAAATCAATCGCGGGGTGACAGCAGGTGAAGATCAATCGCAATCGGTCATCTTTGATATCGGTTGCAGCATGCGAAGCATTTGCACCCGCGACCTGTTGCATTCGTTCGGCGATCTCGGTGCTGATCTGTTGAAGCTTTTCGCGTCGGCGAATCGTGTCAATCGCCTTGAATCGCCCGGTCGTTATGAGCCAAGCGACCGGATTCTCGGGTACCCCCTCGCCCGGCCATTGCGCTGCCGCCGATGCGAACGCCTCCTGCATCGCGTCTTCCGCCAAATCAAGATCACGTAGCGTACGCGCAAGCGAAGCGAAGATCTGTCGCGATGCTTCGTGGAAAATCTGTTCGATTTGTTGGTGAACCGGTTCAATCATGTGGATGATTTTCGCTGCGGCTCAACCGTTTGGGAAGAAGGGCGTTTGGGAAGAAGGGCATTTGGGAAGAACGGAACGACCACTTGAAAATTCCCGCCGGTCGCAGATTGTTGCGCCGAATCGGGTTCGCCCTACCGAGTCAAGCTTTAGTAACCGGGCAATTCGCAGGAAGTCACGGATCAACCATTTGTACTCTTTCGCTTGATTTTCAAACGTCAATTCCCGCCAATCTGGCGCCCAAACGCATACCCACAGCACCGGCGAGAAGATCGATGCCAATGACTGCCCATGCCGCCAGGGGGGTGCGTTAAGCTCGCGACTTTACGCGATTGGGGAATCGGAGGCCAATCGGGCGGGTATGGCGAAGGAGATCGGTTTCTCGGTTGCGTGACGAGTGTGAAATTCTGTTCGCTTCGCCTTGGCATGAGTGTCGGCTGAGTGATGGGCATGATGGTGTAGAACGGAAGAATTCCTCAAAATTCGCAAATGGTGAGTCATAAAACACGTCGCTCGGATAAGTAAGTACGTGAGGAAGTTTTTTATGTGGAGAAATTTGTGGACGAGATAACCCGACAAGCGACCCGACATTGGACTTTGGCCCAGCCAGCAGTCTCGGCGTTCATAGCCTCGGTAGTCCGTGATTTCCGCGATCGTGACGATGTGCTGCAGAACGTTGCCGTGGCGGTCGTTGAATCGTTCCACACCTACGATTCCGATTCGCCCTTCATCCCCTGGGCGATCGGAATCGCGCGGCGGCAGGTGGGGCTTTATTTGCGACGCCGGAGCCGAGATCCGCTGGTGTTTGATGACGACGCGGTCGCTTGCCTTGCCATCGCATTTCATGAAGAAGCACAAGAACGTTCGCACGCACTCGATTTCCTTCAGGACTGCCTTGGATCGCTGGATGGTCGCGCGAAAAAGTTGATTGGCCTGCGGTACCGAGACGACATGAAGCCAGCCGCGATTGCCACCGAAACTGACATGACGCCAAATTCAGTCGCAAAAGCACTGCAGCGACTTCGGGATCATCTCAGAGGGTGCATCGAACGCAAGTCACTGGAGGCGAGTGTTTAATGAGCGTTGATTATCAAGAACTGATCCACGGATACCTCGACGATTCACTTTCGAGTGAACAGCAAGCTCAGTTGAATCAATGGATCAAGTCAGATCCAAAACACTCGCGGCAGTTTGCTTCGTACATGATGCTGCATGATCGACTGCGTAACGAATTGGCCGCGTCGGAAAATGACGCGACGTACGTTGTGTTGCCCAACAAACCGCGATCGAGCGTGTGGGGACGATGGTCGTCGGGTCTAGCGTCGACCGCTTGTGCTGTATTGCTTGCCGTTGCCATGTTGTGGCAAACCGCGGATGCTCCTTCGGCTTCGGCCGCGATCGCAGAATTAAATCGAATCATCGAGGCCAACGATTTGCCAATGGATCGTACGTTTTTGATATCCGTTCTCGAAGCAGTGATTCCACCAAAACACCAAGATCCCAACTCACCCGAGCGTCGTCGTCCCCCCAAACCTTCCCTGGACAACGCGGTGCTTGATGTTCGCGGTTCGAACCAGTTCGTTCTCACACGCAAGACCGCGCAAGGCGAATTGTTCATTACGGGCAGTAACGCAGCGATAAGCTGGGCCGTACGACCCGATGGGTCCGTTCGTTATAGCGATGACTTGAATAGGTTCGCTCGAGATCTGCCGGGCCACGAAGACGGATTGCCTATCAACAATCTGCACGACGGACTCGAAGCGTTGCGCACCGCTTATGACTTGGAATTGTTACCTCGGGAAGACTCCGAGCCAGAAGCCATGCGAGACAGTGAAACCTATCGACGGATGGTGGCCGTCAAGAAACCCGGTTTCCGTGGGGCGGCCCGAGTGGAAATCCGTTACGCCGAATCCAGTGGCAAGATTAGCGAGATGCGTTTTGAAGAGATGTCTTACGGCCCCCAGAAAATCACATTGACGATGACCGCTATCGAAGAGCGGAACCTGCCAGACAACCATTTCGACCATTACCCCCATCACGGACCCGAACAGGCCGTGGAATACGAGTAAAGAAAGATGAAACGTTTTCTCTGGACTGCGATCGCTGTCGCAGCATGCCTCGCCACAACACAACTGGCGTTCCAGGTGGGGGCGCAGCCTCCGGCCAATCAACGCCCAACTACCAATCGAATCGGCAAACCCAGTATCAGCGACACCGTGAAAGCGAATGTGTACGCCGACAACTGGTTCACCTTGTACATCAACGGCGAGCATGTCGCAGTCGACTCGATCAAGTTCATGCCGCACAACGTTGTCAGCGTCGATATTCTGCCAGCGTATCCGATGACGATTGCGGTCATGGCGAAAGACAATGCCGATTCGGAAACCGGCATGGAATACGCCAATACGAGCATTGGTGACGCAGGCTTCATCCTGAAGTTTGGCGACGGCACGGTGACCAATGCAGGCTGGAAAGCCAAATCGTTTTCTCACGGTCCGATCGACCATGACACCAAGAATCCCAAGGTCAGAAATCTGCCGATCCCCGAGAACTGGTACGCGATTGACTTCGACGACAAGTCATGGGGATTCGCCAAAGAGTATTCGCAACAGCAAGTTGGCCCGAAGGAACCTTTTTTTGCGCATGACTTCAGTGGGGCAAGTTTCATCTGGACCGATGACATCGAACTCGACAACACGGTGATCTTCCGTCATCGCGTCGCCGCAGCTCCCGATGGCAAATCTCGCCCCGACTTTTCAAACCTGAACAACATTGTTCCTGACTCCCCACCAAGAAGGCCAAAGCGATGAATCTGAAAAACGCATATCAAACCGCACTTGGTTCATTCGACGATGGACGAACATGGGGTGGTTCTTGTAATGGAAAAAGAGACGACTCCCCTGCTGCAGGACCCGTCGCCTCGTCCACTACGAGAAGAATGGACCGAAGGATGCTGACGTGCTCCGTGTTTGCGATTGCAATGATGCTGGCGATCCCCAGCGTCCTTCTGGCTCACGAAGGTCACCATCATGGCGATTCAGAAGAAGCCAAAGGATCAAGGACCTGGACCCTCGGTGATGAAGGTGCCCACTTGCATGGCACGTTCGTCACCACGTCCGGTGATAGCGTTCAAATCCGTCGCGACGATAACCGGCTCGTCACCCTCAAGATTGAAAGCCTGATTGCTTCTGACCGGGCGTGGATCGCAAGCCGGCTTGAAGCAATTGAAACGCTCAACCAGCAGCGTCAGCTACGTTTTGTCATGCAGAATCCTCCGAATACAGAAACCAAGACGAAGGAGAGAACCAACCCCATGCCATTGATCAACCAACACTTCGAGCCGTTTTCAAGCATGTTGAAGCTGCGTTGGGATGATGAGTATTTTTATGTTGGTTCCAACGGAATGCCAGACCATCCGATGATGATCGGAATTCGTTCCTGGCAACAACAGGTTCCGATTCCTCAAAAGTACTTTGGTGATAACGCTTGGCGAATTCCTTTGAAGCCGGTTCCTGCGAAGCAGCCAATGTCAACGAAGGGCAACTTTCTGCGTGGTGCGATCGCACTGGCGGTCAACGGTGTCCCGATCTTCAATCCGCTGAACAATCGTGGCGACGATGCACTGTTGTTCGGTGAATTGGATGAGTACGGTGGTCACTGCGGTCGTGCGGATGATTATCACTACCACATCGCTCCGGTTCATCTCGAAAAGACAACGGGCAAAGACCAGCCGATTGCCTACGCCTTGGACGGCTATCCCATTTTCGGATACCAAGACGAGCAGGCGAGCGATTTTGCACCGCTTGATTCGTTGGGAGGCCATAAAGACGAGGCTGGTAACTATCACTATCACGCGACCAAGATTTACCCTTATCTGAATGGCGGATTCTATGGCGAAGTGACCGAGCGTGGTGGCCAGGTCGATCCGCAACCACGAGCCCAACCGATCCGCCCTGATTTGCGTCCCTTGCGTGATGCCAAGATTACTGATTTCACGCAGCCAAAGCCGGGAAGTTATCACCTCGTTTACGAAGTCCGCGGCCAGCAGGGGTCTGTTTCTTACACGCTTGCGGACGATGGCTCGGCTAAATTCACTTTCGTCGATACGAACGGTCGCAAGACGTCGGATACATACTCGCCGGGTGATTCCAAACGCAATGGATCGCCACCCCCGCGCGACGATCGTCCGCGCCGTGGTGGTCCGCCACCTCCACCGCCACGCGATGGAAACGATGATCGTCCACCTCGCGGCGGACCGGGCAGAGTCGATCCACCGGTAGACCTATCCTCCGTGTCACGCACCAACGTTGCTGGTTTTGAAGTGACCAGCACTTCGGTTGACGAGAAACATTTTCTCTCGGTCGACTGCACGTGTGACGGTGCCGCGCAATCACCGGCGATCACTTGGAGCGGTGCTCCCGCAGAAACGAAGACCTTTGCGGTTAGCATTTGGCACACGGCTCCCGACCAGGAGAAATCCTACTGGGTTGTGTACAACATTCCGGCTAACGTCACGTCGCTGAAGCAAAGCTCCCAAGGCGTCGGCAGCGTTGGAGCGAACGATAGAGGCAGTACCAACTACGATCCGATGTGCTCCAAAGGTCCTGGCTTAAAGAAGTATCACATCACCGTTTTTGCGCTCTCATCAAAACTCGAGGTCTCACCGCGAGAGGCAACAAGAGCCAACCTGCGAAAGGCGATGAAGAACGTCTTGCTTGGCGAATCGACGCTGGATGTTCTCTACGAACGTTAGCGAGCCGTGCGTATGACGAACTCGCGAAGGCTAACTCGTTACACTCGTCCATCATCGGTAGCCTGGGCCGCCTAATCTATGGTGTTAACGTCGGATATTAAGGGTGAGTTTTTCTTCCGGCCGATGTTGCGGTTACCTCTCCACCGACGAAGTCGGGGGAGAGGTCGAGCACGCCCTT
>TARA_R110002073_G_scaffold36865_7_pt1 | contig 16561 bp, 13 predicted proteins | sample TARA_R110002073 | Tara Oceans TARA_R110002073 (sample SAMEA4397174) | marine metagenome | biome: Polar Biome; feature: [DCM] deep chlorophyll maximum layer (ENVO:01000326); material: water (ENVO:00002006), including particulate matter (ENVO:01000060) such as... | depth 40 m
TCTCATCTGAGACCCGAATGGGAAAGGACCCATAGAAGCCCATGTGCAAGAAAACTCGAACAACACCAGAACAAGCACTTGATGGAGTCGCCGCGCTCGGCAACGCAAACCACTGGACCTCGTGGCTCAATCATCTCGAAGAGAGAATGAACACTGAGTCGGAGTCGAAGAAGCCACTCTCCGATGCCGCAACCTATGTCGCGTGGTTGCTCCTGTCGTCAGAGCATGTCTTCTATAGCCTTCGATGGTTCTTGTATGTTGACAGCGGACTTCAGAATGGCGCTGTCTTCAATAACCAGTACAAGCCTCTTCTTTCGGCTGTTACCCCTCGAATGCCTCCCAAGGTCGCGGCCGATGCCGTGTTCGCGGTCAGGGTCCGCCACATCCTCGTTCACAAAGGGTTTCCGAATCCCCAGAATGCCCCTACGCGGCGTGGAGGTGAGTTCAGCGAGGAGGACGTTTGGGAGGTGAGGGGAAAGATCGCCAGCCCTTCCAACTACCAAGAGATCAAGGGACGGCTTGACTCTGTTCTCCGGTGGATCGCGCAGAACACGCCCGATGTTGAATTCGAACTCTGAGCGAAGGGCCTCTTGGGCCGCCGCCGCTTGGTATCCCGAGGAGCCCCTCTCGTCGTTAGCTAACAGGTAGTCCGTCCCCTCATGTCCATGTCCGTACCAAAAAGCGTCATCCGTCCGTGCAAGTCGCTCATCTCGATGCCGACGGTACCACGAAGCCGACCGTCACGCCGCAGTGGAGACGTACCTCCCCCACGGGCAGGTCACAATCGCAGGCCGATTCCTCAGCTCGCTCGGCTGTAGCGAAAGTGCAGACCGCCGAGAACAGGCACTCCCTTCACGTCGCCATCGCGCTCGATGGCCCGCCCATCCGGCGAGTCCCCACCGAGTCCTTGATGCGTCCGTGCTTCGCTATGGAAGCGGATGCACCTCGCACAGTGCGCTGGGCAGGTGCACTGCCGTGATAGGCAGCCAATTCCGGCTCGGCACAGACTCAGCGGGCAGGATCCTGATCTCGTGCCCCATAGGAAACTCTCTGAGGACTTGACGCATCATGCAGGTGATCCTGGTCAATATTCCACAGACCGCACAAATCACTTATGTGTTTCCGACCTCCAACATATCGCGCGTACACGAAATCGACACGCGCCAGCAACACGCAGAGCCACCACGCGCCGAATGCAAGGCCGAGGATTCCGAACTCCGCGCCAACATTCGAGGGGTTGCTCCTCAAGCCCACCATCATCGACATGAATATCGTGACCAAGCCAAGTAGAGCACCTGCTCCGAGTTTTGACAACCTGGCCCTGGGTATGAAGAGCCGAACTAGAGCAACGACTGGCACCAACAAGATAATAAGGTTGCCAGGCACTCCACCCACAGCGCTCCCGTGCAGTACGCCGTCAGCAGAAGCCCCTCGAGGAAGGGGCATTGTCGGCATTTTCAGAACAAGCAGGATCGATACAGAAGCACAAGCGAGCGTGAAGAAGAGCCTGGCCTCCGCGCGCCCGGTAGTCGCCCTAGCGTAGAAGTAGACTAGAATGCTCACCACCAACCAAGCAGCCAACTGGTATAGCGGATGGCTTAGCAGCACAATCCGGTCGGCGTCACCGACCTTGAGGTTCTCTTCCCACCAAACCAGCAGCAGCCAGCCGACCACCAAGCTCGTGAGGGCACTTAGCATCCAGAACAGTCGGTTCGGTGCTGCCCCTCCCCTATCCCTTGTCCGGCCCGCCCCCCCCACCGCATTGGGAAGAATCGCCTGCGTCTGCTGCTGCATAGCAGGCATGTGCCAGTATTCCGTATGCGCCGCCCATACGGATCCACCCCCGAGAAGCACCTCCTCTGGATCACGCGTACGGAACAACCCGGGTGCAGTGTCAGTAATCCATGCGCGCGCCGCCGCCATGTCGGTAGCAATGGGATCATTCGTGAGCACACAATTGACCCACTTAATCGGCTTCCTGTCCTGAAGCAAGCCCTCCACGTTACATTCAAACATGCTGGGGTAGAGCACGAGAAGGAGGTCCAACGGACTACCGCAGGTGACGAGGTCAGTGACTGACCCCACCCAAGGCTCCCGGGCCTCTTCGCCCCTTAGCAGGGCACGAACAGCAACTACGGTTCCCAGGCTATGGGCAACGATATTCACTGGCCCTCCACGAGCACCACTCAGGGCCGCTGCCATTCCCTCCCTAACCCTCGTGTCGATCGCATCTCGATACTCTCCCCTATCGATATAGAGCTGGACCTGCCGCATGAATGCCACAGTGGCTAGGTCAATGCTATCTGTCTGGACCCTTAATCTACCAGCCACCAGCCTCGCAAGAGTACTGGCAAAGAGAACGTCATCGATCGTGTGGGCAACCCCCGCGAAGCGATTCCCGGCGCGCCCACCACGCTCAGAGTCCATGCGCTCCAGAGTTCTCACGAAAGATCGCACCCATCTCTTGATGTCCTTCTCAGCCCATCCCGCATGCTCACCCAGGATGTCTGAGTAGTTTATCTCAATGAGCCGATTGCTGAGACCTGGAAGATCCACTGCGCCCCCCGATGAATTGCGATGCTCATCTAACTCAGCTCTGGTGCCTTCATAGTTGGCGGCTGCGGCGTACTCTCGAAGCGTCTCGAGCTCCGCGTGGTCTCCGACACCGTGAATGAGCACGGTTACGCCGTCCTTGTCCGCCATGATCTTGTCCTGTGAATCTCTAATCAGGTCCCTAGAAGCAGCCAAGACATGTGCCTACCGAAAACGTTACCCCTGCTCGAAGGTAGCTCATCTCGACGGCAACGGTAGCACGAACTCGTGCTTGATGGCGAAGCCCAGACACAACCTCTCCCTGCCCAGACCTCGATCGCACGTTGTCTCCTCAGCTCGCTCTGCTGTAGCGATGGTGCAACCCGCGCAAGACCGAATCCCCCTCACGCTGCGCGTGCGCTCGACCACGCGCCCGACCAGGGAGCCTCCACTTGGCCAGTGTGCATAGGCTCACGAGGCCGGATTGGGCCTGGGTGGAGACAGGCGTGGACATATCGCGCCGAAGAGCACAAACGCCGGACCGAGACCAGCAGGGGGCTGGATGAGGCTCTCAGGAGGCACAATCCGCTGTACGGCGGCGGGCCGATCCTGGATGCTGAGCTCGACCATGGCCGACTCCCCGAGCCTCACTCCCGAGCAGCATGAGGCTCTTGCGAGGATCCTCACCCTCACGCTGGAAAACCCTAGCCATGCCGAAGCCGCTGGCAAGCGGTTGGGCGACGAGATCCAAAGCTGGATCGCCAGCGCCAACGAGGAGAAGCGAGCGACCCTAGGCCGTCAGCTCGATCATATTGAGGCCGCGAAGGTGATCGCGCTTGGACGCCCTAGATCGGGTCCGCCACTGGACACGGACCAAGGAGTGGTTCACACCCTCAGGCTCTATGATCGCATTTATCACGATCTTGCCGGTCGCCCTGCGCTCGAGGCATTCATCCAGGTGCAGGTCCTGCGGAGTTCTCGATCCGCTTGGAGAACTGGCTGGGGGCCCGTTGATCCAGAATACTTTCGACGGGAGCTCATCGAGCAGTATGACCTCGCTCAGTGCCGCAACCTAGCCGCTCAACCGGCTTGGGCGGTGTCGAGCCTCCTGTTTAGTGATGCCAAGAAGGGGGCGACTGCCGAGGACCCGCGTGATTGGTGGCGTTTGGCGATCATCCTGCAGATTGCCTTCGCGCTCCATGTGCCCTGCAAGGTGTTGGGGCTTCCATTCGAAATCCCCTCAGGCGGCGGCGAGTCAGGGGGACAGCCGTTCGCATGTCGAGACCTGATCGGCCAGTACCTCGGCAAGGTGATGGAGCTCCAGAGTGGCGAGAAGGAATCAGCTGTTGGGAAACTTCTGAGGTCTGTTGCGGCCCAACTCGGACCCGCGGCCAGACTTGTGCCGGCCGATCCTGATCCTGCACCTCTGACGCACGACTACATGTTTCATCGCGTCGGCAAGTGCTGGCACCTCCGATTTCTTGAGCAGGAGACCACCCTCGGGGATTCGATGGGACTCGCCTACATCCATGCGATCCTCCTAGCTCACCCCAATTCGGTTCACGTCAAGGAGCTTGAATCGGGTGTGAACGGTGGACATCCGCCAGGCGCATCCGTTTTCGCTGCTCAGCCTGAAGCAAGAATCGCGGACCCCGAAGCGATCGAAGCGGCACGATCTCAGTTGAAGGACCTGACGGCGGAGCGACTTGCTTGCGCCCCCCACGAAGGTCACGACTTGGATGAGAGGATCGGCGTGCTGAATTCCTACCTGGACTCGTGCCAGGGTCGCGATAAGGGCGGAAGGGAGTTCGCTGGAGAGAGCGAACTGGCGAGGTGGCGAGTTGGGAAGACAATCACCCGAACCCTTCAGATGTTGGATCGCGAGCTGCCCACCCTCGGTCAGCACCTCAAGCGGGAGATCCAAGGCAGGACGAGCATGACCCCCATCTACGCGCCCCCAGAGCCAGCTCCGAGTTGGTTCCTGTAGCCACGCCACCAGATAGCTCGTCCGGGACATCGAATGTCCCGCCGGGACATGCAGATGTCCCGCCTTCTCCGTGAGCCGACACCCGTCGGCCGACGGAGAACGCAATGACTAAACACCCCATGTCGACCGGACAGGTCGCACGCGCCCTTGGAGCTGTCGAGCCCAAAGTCGCCGAGTTGGTTCGCCGCGGGCGGATCACCCCTCCCCCTCCCATCGTCGCCGGCAGAAGGCTCTGGTCTCTGGATCAAGCCCTCGAGGCGGCACGGCTCCTAGGCGTACATGATGCCGAAGCCAGAGAGCGCCTGAACCAGGGGGCCTCCGATGCCCGCTGACCCTTCTCAAGCCCAAACCCCGGACCGACTGCTCGTTGGGGTCGACGATGGGGCCTTCCTTCTCGGCGTCTCCTCTTCGATGTTCAGGAAGCTGCACCGAACCGGCAGCCTGCCGCAGCCCTGTCGGCTCGGTCGCCGGGTGTTGTGGAATCCCGAAGAGTTGGCCGCTTGGGTCGACGCGGGCTGCCCACCGAGGGACCGTTGGCAGTGCGTTCGCAAGGAGGTAAAGCGATGAGCTCCTCAAACAGCGTCTGGCAGCGAGTCACGACAGCGGCCCCCTGCCCAGCGTGCGGAAGGCCGGATTGGTGCGCGTTTACCCCAGACGGCGAACGGCTGAAGTGCGAGCGCACGACAGAGGCCCCGCCCGGCATGGTCCTGATCAGCGCCCTAGATGCCGGAGGTATGTTCAAGTTGGGGGGCGTGGCATCCAAGTTGGATCTCATTCCGCCCCCCGCGTCGATAACTAGGAGTCCCTCACTGGACTGGACCAAGGAGGCTGAAGCTTGCCGAGTAGCCATCACGGAGAGCCAAGTCTCCAACCTGGCCGACAACCTTGGCGTCACCGCAAGCGCGCTCAAGCACATCGGCGTGGGCTGGGCTAGCTCCGACGCCCTTCAACGGATGCGCGCCGGCGGAAGTGGTTGGAAGGGTGACTATCCGGCTGGAGCCTTCACCTTTCCCGAGCGTAACCATGTCGGTGAAGTCATCGGGCTTTCGCTCCGGGCAGCCGACGGGCGGAAGGGGGCTCCAAGAGGAGCGCAGCGCGGGCTGATCATTCCCGAGAACCTACACGCCCTTCCGGACCCTGTTCTTGTCGTCGAGGGCGCAAGCGACGTGGCTGCCTGCCTCACGCTCGGCCTTGCAGCTGTGGGTCGCCCCAGCAACGCGGGCGGCGCGAAGCACCTCGTCGAAGCTGTCCGGGGACGGGCGGTCCTTGTCGTCGGGGAACGTGACGCCAGGAAGGATGGCTCTTGGCCCGGTCGCAAGGGCGCGGTCGCGGTCGCCCAGTCGCTTCAACGGTCAGGCAACACGGAGGTCAGCTGGACCCTCCCGCCGGAGGGCGCGAAGGACGTTCGGAAATGGGTACAAGCACAAGTTCCTATCCGGGATTCTGACGACCACCTGGCGGCCCAAGGCAAGATCTTCCTCGGGCTCCTCCGCGATGCGTCCGAACCAATCGCTGATGAGGTCGCTTCCAAGCACGAGGTGTCTTCATCCGAGAAAGACTCCCGCACCCAGGCAGACCTCCTCGTAGACCTTGCCCGTGCCCAATACAGGCTGGGCGTCACTACAACCGGCGATCCCTTTGCGGTAGCCCTCGGCGGTCCCAACGTCGCGCTGACCTTTCGCGGTGCAAGGAACGCATTCCGGGCAGACCTGGCACGCGAATTCCGGAAGGCGCACCGCAAGACGGCGAACTCCTCTGCCTTGGCCGATGCGCTCCTGGCCCTCGAAGGCGAAGCCCAACAGCACGAGCCCGAGGCCGTCCATCTCCGTGTCGGACAGCATGGCGACTCCGTGATCCTGGACCTGGGTGACACTACTGGGCGCGTCGTCCAGGTGAGCAGGCACGGCTGGAAGCTCCTCAAGAAGTCCCCCATCTTGTTCCGCAGGACTGCATTGACCGGGGAGATCATCGCACCCGATACACACGGGGAAACCGAGGACTTGCTCGTGTTGTTCGACCTGTTGAACATCGCCGAGTTGGATCGCCCGCTCGTGCTGGGCTGGTTGCTCAGCGCGCTCATACCAGACATTCCCCACCCCATCCTGATCATTGGGGGCGAACAGGGCACAGGGAAGACAACGGCAGCGCGCATCCTGACGGGGTTGATCAATCCTTCCCCAGCACCGACTCAGAGCCAGCCTCGCGATGCGGAACAGTGGGCTGTGAGCATTGCAGCCACCTGGATCGCCGTGATTGACAACGTCAGCCACATCCCGAGCTGGTGGAGTGACTCACTGTGCAAGTCCTCGACTGGAGAGGGCTCGGTTAGGAGGAAGCTCTACACCGACGATGGTGTTTCCGTACTCGCAATGAAACGCGTGATCGTACTCACGAGTATCGACACGGGCGCACTTCGCGGAGACCTCGGGGATCGCGTCCTCCTGGTGGACCTCGAGCGAATTCCCGACCAGGAGCGACGCACAGAAGCGGACCTGAACGGGCAAGTCACCAGCCAGAACCCACGCTACCTAGGCGCACTCCTTTCGCTCTTCGCCAAGGTGATGTCCATTGAGAACGTCGAGCTCGAGGGCCTGCCCCGCATGGCCGACTTTGCACAGGTTCTGGCCAAGATGGACCGAGTTCTTGGCACCCAGGCCCTGAACCACTACCTGGGTCAACAAGGACGGCTGGCGGAAACGCAGATCGAAGACGACCCGGTCGGAATGGCCATCAGGAACTTCATCCGGTCTACCGGGAGCTTCCACGGGACCACCCAGGATCTTCTCAGGGCCATTCGCCCCGATTATCCGCCTAAGGACTGGCCGTGGACGCCGAGGAAGTTGAGCGCCCACATCAAGAGAATCACGCCGGCCTTGCGAGCTGTAGGGATCGAGGTTGCACCACGCGACCGAAAGGACAAGACCCGCCGATGGAAGTTGTGGAGCACCGCCCACACAGCCCAACCGCCCGAACCCGACCCTCAGCAACGGCAGGACCCCGCCCATGGCGGAGCGGTTGACCAGGCGGTTGCGATGCCGGTCCGCCCGAGCATCACAGTTCCCTGCGCTACTGCTGCCGCGCCGAAAGGGCGATCGGGCGATGTGGGCGGTCAATCGCAACCCACTTCTGAAGAGCCAGGCGGACCTACATGTGACGCCAAGCCAGAGACTGCCCCCACGAAGCAGGACAGCGCCGCGCATGTGCCTGGTCTAGACCCAGAGGATCCTGGTCCTGGCGTTGGGCAAGGTGAGCATTAAGATGACCACAGAACGAGGACGACCGAAATGAGGGCCTTCAAACCCAACTACAAGGACCGCCAGGGTGCCAAGCGCACCTCCGGCACGTGGCACGTGGAGTTCCGAGACCACCACGGCCGACCCAGGCGCGTCGCGGGATTCCCGGACAAGGCTGCAACCAAGGAGCTTGGCCGCAAGCTGGACCGCTTGAGCGTCGCTCGTTCAGCCGGCGATGACCTGGGATCGGACCTTCGGCGGTGGATGGAACACCTGCCCGATCGCTTGCGCAAGAAGCTCGTCGAACTGGATCTCGTGGACGCTCAGCGGATGACAGGATCCCGACTCCTCGACGAGCTCCTCGAGGACTTCGCTGAAGCACTGCGATCGCGGGACGTCACGAAGAAGCACATCCAGCACGTGGTTCGCGGCGCACGCGACGTGATCCATGGCCTCGGGTTCCGCTCCTGGTCCGACCTTGATGGACGCAGGGTCGAGACGTACCTGGCAGATCAGCGGAACTCTGGCCTGGCACCCAAGACATCCAATCACCGACTGGCATCGCTCAAGCAGTTCGTCCGCTGGGCGGTCGACCATGGCCTGGCGGCACAGGATCCGCTCGCGCTCGTCCAGCCAGTAGGCACCCGCACGGACCGCCGTCGGGAGCGTTGCCCCCTTACCCACGACGATCTCCTGGCCCTGCTAGAAGCCACTCAATTCGGGCGCGTGCGCTACGGCCTGACCGGGCCGCAACGTGGGCTCGTCTACCGCTTGGCGGCTGAGACGGGACTGCGGGCCAGCGAGATCCGTTCGCTGCGCGTGTCCTCGCTCGAGTTGGGCACAGAGACGCCGACGGTGCGCCTTGCGGCAGAACACACCAAGAACCGCCAAGATGCCCTGCTGCCTCTGCGCAAGGACACCGCTGAGGCCCTGTCGGCCCTCGTAGCAGGCCGCCGGCCGTGGGACGCGCTCGTGCCGTGCACGAAGGGCTGGAGGCCAGCACGCACGCTCAAGGAAGACCTGGAGGCAGCCGGCATCCCCTACCAGGACGATGAGGGCCGCTACCGCGACTTCCACGCTCTGCGATCGTCGTTCGTGACCAATCTCATCCGCAGCGGGGCGAACGCGAAGATCACCCAGAACCTTGCCCGTCACTCGGATCCGAACATGACCCTTGGTGTCTATGCGCGCCTGGGGTCCGACGATGAACGGCACGCTGTCGAGGGGTTGCCTTCGCTCGACCTGCCGGAGAGCCAGCGCCAACGCGCCACCGGAACCGAAAGTGTCTTGGCGTCTCGTTTGGCGTCCGAGGGTGCAAATCAGTGCCAAACGGTGACACCTGGTGCAGACCCAAACCGCCCTCAGCAGGCCGCGAAGCCCGCTGAGGTGGTGAAGGATGGTGGAGGCGGCGGGAGTCGAACCCGCGTCCCGGAACTGACGTCAACGGGCGTCTACGTGCGTATTCCGTGGTTTGTGTCTCGTCCTCGGGACGCCCACGAACAGGCTTCCATCGGACCAGCTCCGGAAAGTTCTCGCCGGTTCGCCCCAGAGCAGGACTCCCCTAGCCAGCCCACAAGTGGCGTTCGTACAAGACCGTGGGCGACCCCTGTACGAACGGCTACCTAGAAACTAGGCGGCAAGTGCAAAATCGTTGGCAAGTAAAGTTGCCTTCCCAGGAACGTTTGCGGGATGACCTGAGATTCCCGACACGCAGCCCGAGGTCGCACATGAACCGGTCGAAACCAGTGCGCCCCCGTTCCGCTGGGAGTGTAGCCGAGGACCGCAGCCGTTGGAAGCCACAGGCTCACAACGAGAAGGTCGGTTCCGAGCTCCCTGGAGCAGGTCTCTTGGAGGCCTCGGATCCTCGGGGCGTCCACGAGGTCGGATCGGGCATACCCTCATGTCAATCACCGACCAACGCGGAAGAAGGAAAGAACCGAGCCTCCCACTGGAGACCTCTGGAAGAGAGCGGGGGCGCCGTCCACTTGGACGGCGCCCCCGCGTAGGACCAAGGTCGACCCGAGCGAGCTCGAGCCAACCGAGTCAGCTGACTTCCTAGAACAGGACCTTGACGGTGTCCGAGAAGTTGGCCGACGCGCCGTCACGGTACCAGCACTGGAACGCGTAGGTGTCGCCGGGGGCGATCATCTGACCGGCCGGGCTGAAGGGCAGCTCGACCGGGACGTCGTAGCCGGATCCGCCCGTCGAGGGGGCGTTGCCGAAGAGGCTGTTGAAGACACCGGCACCGTCGAACGAGCCGATCGAGTTCAACTGCGGGAGCCCCTGGTTCGTCGCGATGTTGGGGTTGTAGCGACCGAAGGGCGTGTCGAGGCAGAGGACACCGTTGAACAGCGCGATGCTGTTGGTGTGATCCGCTGCGACCAGCATGAAGCCGAACTCGCCGGGCGAGCCGTCCGTGACCTGCAGGTTGAGGCCACTGGGGGTCGAACCAGGCGAGAAGGTCGAGGTCACCATCGTGGCCGCTCCGCCAGCAAGGTGCATCGAAGCCGGCTGACAAGCGAACTCGACGATACCGTTCATGGGGCAAGGAACCGTGTTTTGGATGATCTCAATGTCACCTTGAGCAAGCCCACCAGCACCCCAGCCACCGATCTGAATCAGGTACTCCTGACCTCCAATCGCAGACCAGTCCACGTCGACGTTGGCACCGCCGCAGATGCCACTTGAGTCTCCGGCACCGTCGATACACACGGCGGAGCAATCCCCACCATCGTAGACGTTCATGGCGTTGTCCGAAGCGATCGCGCAATCCGTGACCGTGTAGTCACCGTCACAGGGTGCAGTCCATACGAAGAAGACGTCTCTGCTGGGCGGAGCCGCGTTCCCGGAGTCCCCGCAAACTGCCGCATCACCACCATCGAAGAAGGAATCCGTTGCGGAGAGGTTGTCGACGGCGAAGAACCCGAGACCCGAGATGACTTCGGGGGTGGAACAGGTATCGTTGGGTGCGGGCACGAAGGGAGTGACGTTCAAGACACCTCCGCCGGTGCTACCGGCCAAGGTCCAGGTACCGACCTGAACCAGGTAGGTATCGCCGGCAAGAATGCCGGGAGCCACGATTCGCGACTGAAATGCACCACCCGAGTCATCGTCGTAGTACACGCAAGTGGAAGCACAACCGCTACCGAGGTGGAGAGCAAGCACCGTGTCGGCGCCGGTGCCAATCGTGTCGAACGCGAAGTCGCCAGCAGCTGTTGCGGTCCACTGGTAGAAGACATCGGCCTCGACCTGACCGTTGCCCGGGCCGATGCAAGGTCCGGAGCCCACCCCGAAGGCGGTCGTGGTGGCTCCGATGTTGCTCCACGGGGTTATGCCGACGCCAGAGATAGCCGTAGCGGCTGAGCAATCGTTGTTTGCGGGCGGCGGGGTAGCATTGGTCACGTTGAGCAGGCCCGCGGCCATCGCCGTGCCTGTACCAGCCCAGTCACCGATCTGGATGAGGAAGACATCACCCGGGCTGACTCCGAGTTGGGTCACTCCACCTTCTCCAGCCGTCGAGCAGGGAGCATCATCGCCAGCTGAAATGCAGGTTGCCGAGCAATCACCACCAGCATGGATGTTCATCACCGAGTCGACACCGCTGCCGCAATCGTCGAATGCGAAATCACCGGCCACGGCTGCCGTCCACTGGAAGAAGATGTCACGACCACCGGGACCGCCCGTTTGGCCGAGTCCACAGGTGACGGGGTTGCCTCCAGCGAAACCTGAATCTGTGGCCCAGGTCCGGTCGTAAGGGAACGAACCGACGCCGCCGATCACTTCCGCTGTCGAGCAATCGTCGTTCAGCGGAACGGGCGGAGCCACCCAAGCAGAGATCGAAAGTGTGCCGGGGCCTTGAGCTCCAGTGCCCCAGTACCCGACCTGGATCATGTAGGAGTCACCCACAAGGACGCCGGGAAGAATCACCCGAGCTTCCGGAGCGACCAGGATGCCCTCGTCGTTGTTGAACGTGCAAGCCGCAGCGCAATCCACGCCGACGTGCAGGCTCAAGACCGTATCCGCCCCGGAGAGCGTCTCGACGGCCGTGTCGCCAGCAACCGTCGCGGTCCAGTTGTAGAAGAGGTCGTTGTTGACCGCACCCAAGCCGGTCGTGCAAAGGGCGCTGCCGCCATCGAAACCCGACGTCAACGCAAACGTGGCGTCGTATGCGAAGACTCCGAATCCGGAAATCACCTCGGGGCTGCTGCAGGTGTCGTTAAGGGGCGGCGGCGGCGGAATGGTGATGTTCAGGACTCCAGTCGGCACTCCGGCGCCATCACCCCACATACCCGCTTGAACGAGATAGTCGTCACCTGCGGTCAAGCCAAGCAAGGTCACCAGACTCTCGCACACGCCACTTCCGCTGCATGTATCCCAAGCCACGCAAGTTGCGGTGCAATCGGAACCAGCATGAATCTGGAGGTTGGTGTCGGCTCCGGTACCGACGGTGTCGAAGCTGTAGTTGTCGCTGGACGGAACCGTGAAGACCCAGAAGACGTCGGAGGCGGGAGCATCATCATCGGGGAATGCGAAGCAAGGTGCCCCTCCGCCGCTGAAGCCACTGCTCGTGGAAGCCGTGTTGTCGAAGAAGTACGTACCGGTCGCAGCGATCGGAGTCGCTGAGCTGCAATCATCGCCTTGGGCGATGGCGCTACCAGCAGTAGCGACGAGCAAGACCGCGGGGAGCGCGGTGGAAGAGAGTCGAACCATGACTACCTTTCTGATCTGGAGGAATAGTTGAGCGGGATGCGGGAAGGCCCCAACACCCAGAGAGCGGGGCGGCGCTGAACACCAGTCAATCGCGCCCCTGTTCGAAACTACGCTTCCTTCTCTGGAGTGGAGACTCCGTTGCCGCCGATTCAAAGGATTCGGAGCACATTGTCCCGGCACAACAGATTATGGACCGGACCGTTCCATGCCCGCGCCATGCGCCCATGCAGGTATCCAGTCGATAGGAAGCTCCTGGGTAGGCTTAGGCCGCCCCACCCGTGCGTCTGCACACAATGGCCATCCCGGCGTATCCCGCGTGCCCGAACCCTGTAGGCGGTTTTCAAAGGCCGGGCTCACCCCGGAGTTGAGCTCGACCCGACTCATGATGGGAGCCCGCAGCCCTCCTCCGTGCCGGGCTGGCTGGAATCCACTGCGTCGGTTCCGGGGCCTGCAAAGACCTGACGTAGCTCTCGCTCCCCTTCGGAGCGAACAGGCTCACGCCTACCTGCGACCGTGAGCCTTCTGCGCCCGCGCCATCTCCCGCTTGTCATCGCGCTCCTTCACGGCCTCGCGCTTGTCGTGCTGGCGCTTGCCCTTGGCCAGACCCAGTAAGGCCTTCGCGCGCTGCCCCACGAAGTAGACCTCGAGGGGGACGATCGTCGTGCCCTTCTCCTTGACCTGCTTCGTCCACGCAGCAATCTCGCGGCCGTGCGCCAGGAGCTTGCGTTCCCGCGTCGGCTTGTGATTCAGCGCGTTGGCGTGCTTGTACTCGGGGATGTGGGCGCCGACCAGGAACATCTCCTCGCGCGAGATCTTGACCCAGGCCTCCTGCAGCGAGCACTGGCCGGCGCGCAGGCTCTTGACCTCGGAACCCACCAGGACGAGGCCCACCTCCAGTTCGTCGACGATCTGGTACTGGTGGTAGGCCTTGCGGTTCTGGGCGACCTGCCTGCGTTCGTTCTGCTCGGACTTCATGGGCTTCCGGGGGTGGATCCCGGGCGGCGAGGAGTCTACCCGTGGGACGCCCTGGGGTCGCGCCTGCCTGCTTGATACGCTCGGACCCGTCCCCAAAACAGCCCCACCACCATGAGTCACGATCCCACCGACGTCCTCGCCGAAGCCCTCGCCGCCGATGCGGGCCCCTTCGTCGAGCTGCGCTACCACGCCCGCCGCACCCGCTCCGTCGCCGTCGAGAAGGGCCGCGTCGATCAGGCCAAGGTCGCCGAGCACACCGGCGTCGGCGTGCGCGTCCTCGAGGACGGCACCTGGGGCTTCGCCAGCACCGATCACCTCGACGTCGCCAGCATCCGCCACAGCATCGACGCCGCGCGACGGGCAGCCCGTTCGTCGTCCGCCGCGCGCAAGAACAAGCTCGCGGGGCTGCCCGAGACCGAGCTCGCTCGAGGACGCTTCGACGCGCCCGGTTACGACGAACTGGCCGGGCGGCCCATCGACGAATCGCTCGAACTGGTCCTGCGCCTCGAGGCCCAGACGCGCGGGCACTCCAAGTCGGTCGCCTCCGCGTCCTGCAGCTACACCGAAGTGTTCGAGGACAAGGCCGTCGTCACCACCGACGGTGCCAAAGCCTGGACGCGCCTGGTGCGGCCCGAGTTCCGCGTGCTGGCGGTGGCCGAGGGCAACGGCGACCTGCAACGCGGCTACGAGAGCGTGGGCACGACCGGCGCCTGGGACTGCCTGTTCCGCCGGCGCACGCCCGAACAGATGTCGGATGCGGCGGCGCGCATGGCCGTCGACCTCCTGACCGCCAAACCGCCCGAAGGCGGGCGCAAGACGGTACTGCTCTCGCCCTCGCTCGTCGGTCTGTTGACGCACGAGGCCATCGGACACACGGTCGAAGCCGACTTCGTCGCCTCCGGTTCGTGCGCCGCGGGCAAGCTGGGGCAACGCGTCGCGTCCGACCTGGTGACGCTCTGCGACTCGGGCGGATCCGAGTACCACGACGGCGCAGGCGGCACGCTGCTCGTCGACGACGAAGGCGTTCCCACCCAACGCACCGAGATCATCAAGAACGGGATCCTCACCAGCTATCTGCACGATCGCGAGAGCGCCGCGCACTTCGGCGTCGCGCCCACCGGCAACGCGCGCGCTTGGGAATACGACGATCAACCGCTGATCCGCATGCGCAACACCTACATCGAACCCGGTGAGAGCAGCTTCGACGAGCTCGTCGCCGGCATCGAGGACGGCCTGATCCTGGACGGTCCGCGCAACGGCCAGGCCGACGCCAACGGCGAGTTCATGTTCGGCACGCAGAGCGCCTGGCGCGTCAAGAACGGCAAGCGCGGCGAGCTCGTGCGCGGCGTCAACCTGTCCGGCATCGCGTTCGACGTGCTGCAGACCGTTGACGGCGTCGGGAACGAGTTCCAGTGGGACCTGGGCTCCGGCCACTGCGGCAAGGGGCAACCCGCCAAGGTGGATGCCGGTGGACCCTGGTTGCGCTGCCAGGTGCTCGTGGGAGGTGCCCAGTGAGTCCCTCCGTCCAAGAGAACACTTCGAACACGCAGGCCGAGGCCGAGCTGATCACGCAGGCGCAGGATCTCGTCCAACGCGCGCTCGATGCGGGCGCGACCCAGGCCGAGGTCTACGCGCGTCGCGACGCCAGCACCTCGGTGACCTTCGAGAAGGGCGACCTGAAACTGACCCAGATCGACGCCTCCGCGGCGCTCGGCCTGCGCGTGGTGGTCGATCACAAACTCGGCTTCGCGTCCACCAACCAGATCGCCGACGCCTCCTTGACCCGTGTCGCTGCGGACGCCGTCGCCCTCGCGCGCATGTCGCCGGCCGACGAACACAACGTGCTGCCCGAACCGGGTGGCGCGCACGCGGACCTGGACCTCTCGTCCGGTGGCGCCGGCGACCTGACCATCGAAGAGGCGGTCGAGGTCGGCCGCGGCCTGGTCGCGGAATGCGTCGCCATCGATCCGCGACTGTCCTTGGACAAGGCCGACTTCGGCACGGGCCGCGCGCACCTCGCGATCGCCACCAGCACGGGGATCCAGGTCGCGCGCAGCGTTTCTGGCGCCAACCTGTCGGTCTTCGGCATGGCCATCGACGGCGACGACGTGGGTGGTTTCGACTACTGGGGCGAGCACGTGCGCGACCGCTCCGCCATCCCGGCCGCAGTCACGAACACGGCGACACGCTTCGGCACGTCCGCCGTGGGCAACCTCGGCGCAGGTGCGGCCGAGAGCTACAAGGGCACCGTACTGTTCGCGCCGGACGCGTTCCTGGACATCTTCATCGGGCCGCTGACCTCGGGGGCTTCGGCCATCGCGGTCCAGCGTGGCCGCAGCGCTTTGGCCGGCAAGGTCGGCACCGCGATCGCCGGCAAGGGCATCTCGGTCCTCGACGATCCGTCCGACCTCGAACTGGCCGGTGCGCGGCCGTTCGACCGTGAGGGTCAGCCGGCGCGCCGCTTCGCGCTGATCGAGGACGGCGTCTTGAACGGTTACTTCCACAACGCCTACTCCGCGCACGTGGACGGCACGACCACCACGGGTCACGCCGCCGGTGGAGCACGCGCCGTTCCGGGGCTCGGCCCCCACGCGATCTCGGTCGCGGCCGGTAATGCTGGAACCAAGTCCGCGATGCTCCAGACGCTCGGCAAGGGCCTGCTCGTCAATCGCTTCTCGGGCTCGGTCGATCCGGCCTCCGGAGACTTCTCCGGCGTCGCCAAGTCGGCTCGCTGGATCGAGAACGGCCAGGAGGTGCGCCCGGTCCAGGAGACCCTGATCTCCGGCAACCTCTTCGAATTGCTGAAAGGCCAGATTTCCCTCGGCTCCACGCCCGAGATCGTCATGGGTGCCGCCCGCGCCCCCTGGGCCCTCGTCGACGGCATCAGCGTCACCGCCGGCTGAGTCGGACGCAGCCAAGGGCCAAGGGTGCCCAGGTCCGCTCACCGACGAACGGACCTGGGCAGCCTTCGACGCGGGGACCCTTCAGCGCAGGCCCCAATCAGCGCAGGCTTCCATCGACGCGGGCAGCCTTCGACGCGGGGACCCTTCAGCACGGGCACCCATCGACGCGGACACCCCACCGCACAGGACCCCCTCCGATCCGCGCGACATCGGGTTGGGCG
>TARA_R110002073_G_scaffold96661_5_pt1 | contig 16543 bp, 9 predicted proteins | sample TARA_R110002073 | Tara Oceans TARA_R110002073 (sample SAMEA4397174) | marine metagenome | biome: Polar Biome; feature: [DCM] deep chlorophyll maximum layer (ENVO:01000326); material: water (ENVO:00002006), including particulate matter (ENVO:01000060) such as... | depth 40 m
GAGCACTGGGGTTTTTGTGGTCCCGAGGATGATCCGCTCCGCGACGCGTTGGCGGATATCATCGTCGACACGCGGACTTAGTTCTCGCCCAGCACACGGTAGACTTCGGGCATGTCAGTAACACCCTGCTGAGCCAAGGTTTCGGCTTGGCTGCGAAGGTCCACCCAACCCGCTTCGATCGCATCGGTTCGCATTTGTGCCGCCGAGGCGTCGCGGTCGAGCGCTCGTAATAGCGCGTCGCCCACGGGATCGGAACCGTCGAAAAGGAGACAGTCGGCGATCGCAACGCGGCCGCGGTATCCGGTGCCAACACATGATTGGCAGTGAACCTTTTGTGCCGCATCCCCTTGGCACTCGGAACACCGTCGTCGCAGCAATCGCTGCGTCAACACCGCGCGAATGCCGCTCTGTAACGCGTAGCTTGGTACTCCGAATTGGATCATTCGCCGCAGCGTTGCTGCGACATCCGTGGCATGCAGCGACGAGAAAATCAAATGCCCCGTTAACGACGCCTGCATCGCCGCCTCGGCCGTCTCGGGATCGCGAATCTCGCTGACAAGCAACACTTCGCTGTCTTGACGCACGGCACTTCGTAGCGCCGATGCAAGCGTCATTCCACCGCTTGGATCGAGCTCACTTTGGCTGATCGAATCGATAATCGATTCAACCGGGTCTTCGATCGTGATCACGCTTCGCCGCGGCTGCAGTGCCGCGATCGTTCGCAGCATGCTGTACATCGTCGTCGTTTTGCCGCTGCCTGCCGGACCCGATAGCAGGACGGCACCATCGGTTTGCAGACACAATTGACCCAGTTTCGTGGTCGTTGCTTTGTCGAGCCCCAAGGAATCCAGCGTATCAAACCGATTGTCCTTGCGGAGCACTCGCAGCACCGCACGCGGTCCGTGAACGGTAGGGAATACGCTCAGCCGCAGTGACGGAGACTCGGTCCCGGACGGTGCTTCATTCCGCCATTTCAATCGGCCTTCCATCGGCTGCGTGCTGCGATAGGTCGGCAGCCCCGCCAACACCATCAACCGGGTGACGGGATCGCTTGCACTGCCGCCGCGGATCCAGTCGGCGACGGATAACACACCGTCGACGCGAAACAAGACATCCCAGCCCTCTTTGCGAGGTTGCATGTGGATGTCCGAAGCGTTGCTCGAGATCGCTGTCTCGAGCAAGCGATCGACTGCGGCGATTGCGTAATCGCTCGCCGCAGGATCAAGATCCGAAAAAATCGACGAAGGCTCAGTCGCCACGAAGCTTGATTCCGAGATCGGCTAGCTTCTCACGGACTTCGTTCAAGCTGGTTACCCCAAAGTTCTTGCACTCGAGCATTTCATCGCCCGTTTTGCGAACCAACTCGCCGATCGAGTTCAATTGCAAACGTGCCATGCACTTGCGAGCACGAACCGAAAGGTTCAAGTCCGAGATCGGACGCTCAAGTAGCGCTTGCTCGTCAGGCGACATGTGGCTGGTATCGATCGGTGGATCGTTGCTCTTCTTCTCGTGAGCAAATTGGCCAAGCGAAAGACCCTTACTGGTCAACATCTCGCGGATTTCGACCAAGCTGGTTTCGCCAAAGTTTTTGCTGCTTAGCAGTTCCGCTTCGCTGGTTCGCGTCAGGTCACCGATCGTGTCGATGCCCATCTTCTGCAAACAGTTGCGGCTTCGCACGCTGAGCTCGAAATTGGCAACGGGCATGTTCAACGTTTGTGCCAAGCGATCGTTGCGGCGCTGAGCTTCTTCGTCGTACAGCAAGTTGCCCGTCGCCGCGGCATCCTTCAAATACAGATTGGTTTGAGGATGATCGGGATACGATTCGAGGATTCGGCGATAACATGCCTGAGCACGGTCGAATTGGTTGTTATCTTCGTAGATCAAACCAAGGTTGATCAGTGCACCAATACCGGTCGGAAACGCCTTGGCGGCACGTTCGTACAATTTCAGGGCTTCGGCGTCGTTGCCGAGTCGATCGTTTTCCAGGGCCAATCCGAACAAAGCACCCGCGTGATTTTCGTCGGTGTTTACCGCACGTTGGTACAGGGCAAGCGCCTCTTCCAAACGACCACCCACGGCGGAAACCGTTGCAGCGCGTTGGTACATGTATTCGGATGTCTGCTCGGCAGGTCCGAAAATGTTATCAAGGATCTCGAGCGACTTTTCGGTGCGACCGGCGTATCGATGTGCTTCGGCGATACGGATATTGCATTCATCGGCGTTGTAGCCCGATGTTTGTGCCTGCTGGTAAACCGGAATGGCTTCGTCGTAGCGGCTCAGTTCAAACAGCGCTCGTGCTTGGTAAAACAATGCCATCGCACTGCCGTCAGCATTCTGCAGCGTTTCCAGAGCCGATTTGAATTTGCCCAGCAGGAACAAGCAAACACCCATCTTGGTCTTTGCTGCCGGGCTGAGCGATTCGTCGGTCTCCATTTCGTTTACGGCGTCGCGAAGTTCGCCAAAATGGCCGTAATTCTCAGTGATCGCAGAACGAATGGCTGCGACATCGGATGGACCAAACGAATTGTTTGCCAGAACCATCTCTTTCAAATCGAGCACATCGAGTTCGATATCACTCATCGAGAAGCATCTCCTGTCGCGAGCTGTTTAAGCTATGGATGCAAGTTTGGGAAAACTTGCACTAAATTAGAATCTTAATTGAGAAGCCAGCGGCGGGATTTGAACCCGCAACCCTCGCATTACGAATGCGATGCTCTGCCAATTGAAGCTACGCTGGCGTTCACTCGTTCGGGGGGCTGTAGGCATCCGGCTCCGCGTGCCATGTCGAAAGCCTGTGCCAAAAGAACGGCGTGTCCAAAGAAAATAAGCGAAATACCCAAAATTCGTCAATAGGCGACTATTAGAACAACGTCCTCTGTAGCCTCTAAATCCAGACGTGATGACCAATTAGGAGGGGAAAATCAGCGGTGTGGCGTTTAAACCAATTTTTTTTGCCACTGGTGCCCTTTTTCAGTATTTTCAAATTGAAGAGTCTCTAACTGGCGAATCAGTTCGCTGCGGTCGCTGTTTACCGCCGTTTCCACCGCATAAATTCGGCGATCGGAAAGCGTTTGGATCAAACTGCCAATCAAAAAACTTTCCGCTCCACTGAGCCGGTCGGGATTCTCTAACAGCGAAAGATCCAGGATCGCATGGGCACAATTCATCACCTGGGCCTCAACGTCGCTGCACCAAAGTTCGACTTGAGCCAGCATTTCGCCCGTGCGATGGTCGACAATCTTGTGGCATTCGATGTCAAAATGGGAAAATGCCGACGCCAAGCGAGGGATGACCGGCATGCGAGGCTCGCGAACACCTCGGGTGGTCCGCCGCAACTGCAAGGCTTCACGATTGACCGGGGGCCGGTAAGGGCTCGTTGATACCACTAATCGCGAAATCGGATCGCTCGCGGTGTAGCCCGCCTGGGTTAACAGCGATGTCGTGCGAGTGTCCGCTTCGGGAACGCCAATGCCGTGACCAATCGGTGGCAATCCGACGTAGCCGTCATACCCGTCGCGAACCAACCCGACACGAAGCGAGTGACAACCGAGTTCTTTGACGCGGGCTTCGGCGGCCGCCAACAAGGGCTCGCAGACCTCTAGCCCCCCATTAGGCGAGAAGCATATTGCCAGCATGCGGCCCATATGCTCGTGCTCAAATCCCGTATCCTGGTCGGCCTTCTGGCCCGCTTCCTCTGGATAACGGTCCACTGCAACGTGACACCAAGCGCGGACTTGGCCCTCGGACAAAGCGACCAGCAGATTGGCAGGATCAAAAAAAGTGCGAGCCAGTATGGCCTGTTCAATCGTCGCCATCGCGACCGGAGGCGACATGCCGATGCAAGACCAGTGATCGATCCAGACATCCACCAATCGCGGTAGGTCTACGTTGCAAAAAGGCCGAATAGTTGACACGGTAAAATCGCCGTTTGCGTTCAGGTGGAGAGTTTCAAGGATGGAAATGCAAGAACTGGACCGTTCCCCATTTTTTTGCGTCACAACGGCAACGACAAGACAACTGCTTTGTCAAAGGTGAATTTCAGCTACGTTAAAAAATGCACAAACCCTATAGGGAAAAATGCTTCACAGCGTTGCCTGACTGGGCACGATTGCACCGGCAAGCTCACCGCCGACACTTGCGGCATTACACACTTTGGTCGCCCTTTTATACACGAATCCTCGGTTTTTATTTAACAAAACTGTAGCCGGAATCAAAATGAAATTCAGCAGCACCGACTCGTTGATCGAAGTGCCAAATCGATCATCAATCAATACGCCCGTTCATCCAGGCACGCGGTGCCCTCTCGTTCGCCTCTCTCGATTCGGGTCATGCCAACGGTGGTAAGTGACAAATACAATCAGCACGCTTCGGCTTCTTTGCTCAGTCGTCCTCGGCTGTCTGCGTCGCTGCTTGATAACGCAACAAGGGCGATCCAAGATCAATTAGGGATCACGCTGCGTCCGACTCAAATCGATGCGGCACGTTGTCTGCTCGATCCTTCGATTGTCGAGATGCAGACGGGGGAAGGCAAGACGCTCAGCATCGCGGTGGCCGCGATCGCGATGGTCAAGACGGGCCGACGTGTCTTTGTCGCCACCGCAAACGACTATTTGGCGACTCGCGATTGCGAGCTCTTGCGGCCTGTTTTTCAGGCGTTAGGCATCACCGTGGCGTCGATCACCCCAGCGAATTCCGCCGCCGACAAAGAACTCGCCTACACGGCAGATGTGGTCTACAGCACGCTTCGACAGTTTGGATTCGATTTTTTGACCCACCGTCTCCAGCGGCGAAGCGAGTCGGCCAATCACCGTCACCCCGGGATGACACTGGACGTATTGTTGGTCGATGAGGCCGATAGTGTGCTGATCGATGAAGCTCGCACGCCTCTGGTGATCTCATCGGCTCCGGTGCCGGGCGAAGTTGACACGGCGGCAACGTGTCGTTGGGCTGCCGATTTTGCCAAAACGTTGTCCGCCAAGATCGACTTTGTTGTGACCGCGGATTCGGACGCGATTGCCTTGACATCGGTGGGACATCAAAAAGTGCTGCGATCGACGATGCCCGCAGAAATGAATGCAATAACGACCACTCAGATCCTGTACGCGGTTGAAACGGCGCTCGATGCAGCCACACGGTTTCGCCGTGATCAACATTACATCGTCGCCGACAATCAAATCCAATTGGTGGACGAGTTTACTGGACGCGGGCAAGTCGATCGAACCTTTGCTGCAGGGATTCATCAAGCGATCCAGGCTCGTGAAGGCCTGGTGGTCACCCCCCCCTCGGTCCCGATCGCGCGAATCACGATCCAAGAGTTCGTTGCACGTTTTGCCCACCTGGCCGGTATGACTGCGACCGCGTGGGAGGATCGTCGCGAGATTGCCGAAGTCTATGGATTGTCGATTCGACGTTTGGCGTCGTGGAAACCTTCACAGCGAGTCGAGTATCCGCCGCGGATTTGTGATAGCGAAACCGCAAAATTTGCCGCGATTGCGGACGAGATTCAGGACGTTGTGGCGGCGGGACGCGCCGTGCTGGTCGGTACGCGAACGATCGAAAAATCAGAGCAACTGAGCCGTGTCTTGCACTCGCGAGGCTTGCAACATGTCGTGTTGAACGCTCGGCACGTGGATCGTGAAGCCGAGTGGGTCCAAGCGGCAGGCACCGCCAAACGGATCACCGTCGCGACCAATATGGCGGGACGAGGGACCGATATACCTCTGGATGCGTCGGTGGCCGATGCCGGCGGATTGCACGTGATTGTCAGCGAACCGCATTCGGCAGCACGCATCGATCGCCAATTGATTGGCCGCGCGGGCCGGCAAGGGGATCCAGGTTCGTGTCGCCGTTATTGGTCGATCGACGATGAAATTCTCGATCATGCCTATGGAACGGCTGCCGCCGATTCGCTTCGCCACCGCATGCGAAACGCATACTCTGAAACCCGAGTCCGCTGGCAACTTCGCCGCGCCCAAGCCGCCGTCGCTCGGATACAGCGGCGTGGACGCCACCGTCTGGCACTCCAATCCCGCCAACTTGCTCAGCAAATGCGTTCGCTCGGCCTCGATCCGCATCTGGATCCGATCCGCGAATCGTCGTAAAGCGAATCGTCAAAATGGATGGGCTGATTTGCCGCCACACTGCCGCCATGTCGCTACAATCGATGGCGATTCACGCTTTGCGATCACTGCGGTATGATGACGACAATCATCGAATCAATCGGTTCGTCCGATCGATCGTGCACCTTCGAAACGGCTGGGCATTTTACATATGACATCGAATGACCTGACAACGCGGCTCGCCCCCCAAAATTGGTGTTCGGTGAACCGGCGGCCTGCTTCGCTTCGGGCAGCATTGATCAGCCTCGTCTTGCTGGCATTTGTCTCCGCTGATGCGGTCGCGGCGCCCAATGGATTGCAAAACCATGTGGACCCGTTCTCGCTGCCCGGATCCGATGGTACCGCCGTCTCTCTTTCGACGGATCCCACCGTTTCATTGCACGTTCTCTGTTTCCTCGGCACCGAATGTCCGCTGGCCCGGATCTATGGGCCACGGCTCGATGCATTGGCGAATCAATACGCCGAACGCGGCGTTCAGTTCATCGGGATCAACAGCAACATCCAAGACTCGATGGACGAGCTGCGGCGGTATGTCAAAGATCATCGGCTGACCTTTCCTGTAGCCAAAGATTACGATCGCCGGGTCGCGATTCAATCCGGTGCAACCCGTACCCCCGAAGTCTTTGTGATCGATCGATCCGGCACGGTTCGCTACTCGGGCCGCATCGACGATCAATACGAACCCGGCATCGCGAGAAAACAGGCGACGCAGCACGATTTGCAAGATGCCATCGACGCGCTGTTGGCCAACAAACCGGTGCGCAACCCGAAAACGACCGCGATGGGGTGCTTGATCGCACTGCCGCGAAACACATCGACCGATTCCGAATCCAAGGTCACGTACTGTGATCAAGTCAGCCGGGTGTTGCAAAATCATTGTGTCGAGTGTCATCGAGCGGACGAGATCGGGCCGTTCTCGCTGGAAGATTACGACGACGTCATCGGCTGGGCCGACATGTCGTTGGAGGTGATCGGGCAACATCGCATGCCGCCGTGGCATGCCGATCCCAAGCATGGTTCGTTTGCCAATTCGCGGCACATGCCCGAGCAAGACAAGCAGATTTTGATCGATTGGGTTGATGCCGGGATGCCCTACGGCGACGCCCGCAAACTGCCACCCGCTCGCGAGTATGTCGCCGGCTGGCAACTGAGCGAACCGCCTGACCAAATTGTGACAATGAACGATACCCCGTTCCATGTTCCTGCCACGGGGACGGTTGAGTACCAGTACTTTGTCGTCGATCCTGGTTTTACCGAAGACAAATGGATTCGAGCTGCCGAAGTCGTTCCCGGCAATCGGTCAGTGGTCCATCATTCGATCGCCTTTGTACGTCCCCCCGACGGCGCTGATTTTCGCGACATCGGTTTTCTTTCCGCGTATGTCCCCGGTCAACGACCGAGCGAATTGCCAACCGGTTATGCGCAACGGGTTCGTGCCGGTTCCAAACTCGTGTTCCAAATGCACTACACGCCCACCGGCAAAGCGGCCGAGGATGTCACGCGAATCGGGTTGCTGTTTGCCGATCCTAACGAGGTCACGCACGAAGTGTTTGTGTTAGGCGGTGTCGAACAGGAGTTTGAAATCCCACCGGGGGCAGCCAACCATGCCGTCGATGGCGACATTGGTGGGTTTCCCAAAAACGGCACGCTGTTGTCGATCACGCCGCACATGCATCTGCGTGGCAAGGCGTTTCGCTTTGTCGCTCAGACAAAGTCGGGCGAGCAAACGTTGTTGGATGTCCCAAACTACGATTTCAATTGGCAACATAACTACGTGCTCAGCGAACCGTTGCCGCTCAGCAACGTGAACCAACTCTCCTTCACAGCGGTGTTCGATAACTCGGCCGACAATCCCACGAACCCGGACCCGTCCGAGTTTGTCACGTGGGGCGATCAAACTTGGCAAGAGATGGCGGTCACGTTTGTGGCCGTTGCAAAGCCGCTGGGGCCGCAAGCCAATCGACGCGAAACCGCAGACGATGCGGCTAAACAAAAACGACTTCACGAGCAACAGAAAAAGAACGAGCAAGAAGCGACGCAGTTTGCAGAGCGTTACATCAAACGATTTGATTCCGATGACGATGGCGTGCTCACCAAACACGAACTGCCCGATTCCGTGCGGATGTTCAGTTTCCGTTCGTTTGATCATGATGGAGACGGCCAAATCAGTTATGAAGAGATTCGGGTAGAATCGTTAAGTCGTTTGCAGCGTTCACGTTAGACGCGAAATGCCCAGGCCGTTCGTTTTGTGGACGAAGCGTCAGCTACGCGTCGTAGTGGAGCTTGCTAAAGATCCTTTCGGGGAGGCTGGTCCTGCTAAGCGACGTCGGAAGAATAACTGGCGGCGTCTTCCGTAGTGGACGAGGCAACGAATTTCCGTGGTGGACGAGGCAACGAGTCCTTTTTGGCTCAGTGAAGCTGCAGGGATTCGTAGCCTCGTCCACTACCGGCCTCGTCCACTACCGCCCGCCATTTACTGTTCCGAACATCCAAACGGCCGTGTCGCCACGTCCACGACGGTCAAGCCGATATTTGTTTTCCGCTCGCCCCAAATTCCACCTGGAAATTCACACGAAGTGTTTTCTAAACTCCCGCCGCTCTTTCGCATCTCGTGGATCGCTGATTGGATCGTCACCCACCGCGTCGTGACGTTCTTGATCCTGGCCATTTGGACCATCGTGATGGGGCTGGGGCAATACGACCCCACCATCCTTTGGCCTGAAAAGATCACTTCATCGCCCGATCACTCCGACACGTCGGCGGACGATGAATTCGACAAATCACTTCGCGCCAAAACTCCGAATGTCTCGCCCGTTCAAATCGCTGCGGGCGATGTGATCGTGGTAGCCCAGAGTGAGCAGTTCTTCACACCGGAGGGAGCTGATGCGATTCGCGACTCGGTCGCTGCGCTCGAATCACTCGATCAAGTCGAGCGGGTGTTGTGGATGGATCGGGCCCCAATGCTGAATATCTTCGGTCTACCTGAGCCCATCTTGCCCAAACGAAACGCCTCGCCCGCTCGATTCGAAGCCGCAAAGGAACGCGCGTTAGCCAATCCGATGATCGGCGGCCAATTGCTTTCGCCGGACGCCAACACGCTGTTGTTGATGGTCCAAATCGATTGGTTGTTTGTCACCGACGACAACGATTGTACCGACGCGCTGCGTGAAGCAGCGACCGCGGCATTGGCTAATCATCCCGGCGTCGCCATGACGTTTCAAGTCACTGGCGAGGTGCCCATTCGGGTGAGCTGGGCCGCCAGCACGCGGGATAATGAACGCAAATACCAATTGATCGGTTACTCGATCGCACTTGTGATCGCTTATATCTTGTTCCGTGGGCTGTCGTCAGTCGTGATCGTCGCACTCGCTCCTAGCTTTGGTGTGTTTTGGACCTTAGGGCTGCTGCATTATCTCGGTTTCGCCGACAATCCGTTCAACTCGGTGATCGTTCCGGTGTTGCTGTGTATGGTCGGGTTCACCGACGGCGTGCACATGATGGTGCAAATCCGCCGACATCGCGCCGAAGGGATGTCGGCGACCGATGCCGCTCGGTTATCAATCCGCGAAGTCGGTTTGGCGTGCTGGTTAACGTCGTTAACGACCGCGATCGGATTTGGATCCTTGGCACTGGCGCATCACGAGATTGTTCGCGAATTTGGTTATTGCTGCGTCATCGGCGTGCTGATGACGTTCATCTCGGTCATCACCGTCATTCCGTTGGCATGCGCCAGTCCTCTGGGGCGAAATGTCCACTCCGGTTACGGTCACAATTTGATCGACAAGAATTTGAGCAAGATCTCGGTGGTGATCGAGTTTGTGTTGCGGCATTCCAAGAAAGTCAGCTTCGCTGCGATCGTCGTGACGCTGTTGTTAGCCGCGATGACGCTGCAATTGCGGCCTGACCAACGGTTGACCAGCAACATGAGTGCCGGCAGTGAATCGGCGATGGCGCTTGCACATATCGACAAACAATTTGGTGGAATGGAAACGGCCGAAGTGACGGTCCAGTGGCGGAAAGAAGTTTCTGCGACCGATGGCGAGATTGGACGGGTGGTTGCCGAGGTCGATGATCTGCTCCGCAGCGAACCTTTGATCGGTAACCCGTTATCGATTCGCAGTCTGATCGATGCATTGCCAGGCGAAGGCGACCCAGGGACACGGATGTCATTGTTGGAATTGTTGCCGCCGCCACTGAAGCGAGCCTACTTTGTACCGGAGCGCCGCGTTGCCAAAGTGGTCATGCGACTGCAGGATCTTGGCATTGCATCCTACGGCCCCGTGTTCGAGCGAATTGAGCAAGGACTGGAAACGATCCGCCAGTCGCATCCGAATTTTCGGCTCGAGCTTGCCGGTAGTGCCGTGGGTCGATGGAAGAATCTGTATCGCATCGTGGTCGATTTGGCGTTTAGTTTGGGGACAGCCACGGTGATCATCTTTGCGGTGTTGACGTTTGTTTATCGCTCGGTGCGGCTCGGATTAATTTCGATGATCCCCAACTTGTTCCCGTTGGCGATGACCGGATTCATCCTGTTGATCATGGGCGAAAGTCTCGAGATTGTCAGCGTGTGTGCGTTCACGGTTTGTTTGGGCATCGCAGTGGACGACACGATTCACTTTTTGACGCGGTACCGCGAAGAACTGAAGACGGCACCCAGTGGAACCGAAGCGATCCGCCGCGCCTTTGTCGGCGTCGGAACCGCCTTGGTGATGACGACGGTTGTATTGATCGTCGGTTTCAGTACGGCGTTACTGAGTGATGCACGCGATCATCGGATCTTTGCCTCGATGGGGATTTTAACGATCGGCGGCGCCCTGTTTGCCGACCTCGTGATGCTGCCGGCATTACTACAGCGGTACTCGCACCGGCAAGAAACCGAGAAGGTTGCTGAATTGTAATTCAGTGTTGTCCACGCGTACGGTCACCTCTCCCTAGCATCGCTCGGGAGAGGTGGCTTGCGTCGTGTTACCTCTCCCAAACAACGTTTGGGAGAGGTCGAGCAGAGCTTTCAGCGATTGCTCGGGTGAGGGCTGTCCGAGCAATCCGCGTCGAGTGCACGCAAAGTTGCGCGGTCGGCCCTCACCCGGACGAGGCCCGAAAGGGGCCCGCCCGACCTCTCACTAGCTTCGCTCGGGAGAGGTGGCTTGCGTCGTGTCACCTCTCCCAAACAACGTTTGGGAGAGGTCGAGCAGAGCTTTCAGCGATTGCTCGGGTGAGGGCCGACCGAGCAAGCCGAGGCCAGTGCACGCAAAATTCCGCGGTCGGCCCTCACCCGGACGAGGCCTGAAAGGGGCCCGCCCGACCTCTACCCTAGCTTCGCTCGGGAGAGCTCGCTTGCGTCGTGTTACCTCTCCCAAACAACGTTTGGGAGAGGTCGAGCAGAGCTTTCAGCGATTGCTCGGGTGAGGGCCGACCGAGCAAGCCGAGGCCATTACACGCAAAATTGCGCGGTCGGCCCTCACCCGGACGAGGCCAGAAAGAGGCCCGTCCGACCTCTCCCCAGCTGCGCTCGGGAGAGGTGCCTTGCGTCGTGTCACCTCTCCCCAGCTTCGCTCGGGAGAGGTGGCTTGCTTCGTGTTACCTCTCCCAAACAACGATTGGGAGAGGTCGAGAAGAGCGCAGAGCGATTGCTCGGGTGAGGGCCGACCGAGCAAGCCGAAGCCAGTGCACGCAAAATTGCGCGGTCGGCCCTCACCCGGACGAGGCCCCGAAAGGGCCCGTCCGACCTCTCCCTAGCTTCGTTCGGGAGAGGTGGCTTGCGTGGTGTTACCTCTCCCAAACAAAGTTTGGGAGAGGTCGAGCAGAGCGCAGACGATTGTCGCACGGCTTTCCAAGCCGTCAGCGTGCCTCGCGTTGGAGCGCCAATTCGGTGAGTAGGAAGATGCGATTTTGACAGCACGTTTACTGTAGCGCTACCAGCTTGGAAAGCTGGGCGACAATCGCTCCATCGCATGCAATTCCAAAGTCACCCCCCTTCCCCAGCCGCTCCCAGCGGCCGCCCCTCCCATCGGGAGGGCGAATTCTCCTCTCTCCCTCTCTCCGTGTCTCCCCCTCTGCACTGCTCCGTACTGCAAAAAACTACCTCGGCCCAGGCCGGTGGATATGGATCGCATCCTTCGGACCGCCTGGCGGGGTTCCCCGCTTTCGCTTTTGACCTTTACCCAACTTCAACGAATCGCCCGTCTCGCGGTCGAAATAATCAGGGGTCAATTCCTCGGGCACAGCATCGCCGGTTTCATCTGTCCATTGATCCAGTACCTTTGATAATCGCGATTTCACTTGTTTATACTCTGGGTCAAACGCCAAGTTGTTTAGCTGGTTCGGATCGTCCTCCGTTTTGTACAACTCCTCTACCGGACGCGGTTCTAAAAATACGTCCGCTTGGGCATCACTTAGCTTTTCACCATCACGCAGTCGTCGAAGCGTTTGGTGCGACGGCGAACGGACCGAATCCGCAGGTCCCTGCCACGCCAGTTCTGGACGCGAATTGCGAATGTAGAGGAACTGTCCGTCTCGCACGCTGCGACCGTGAGCCTCGTAGTCGTGCCAATTATGCTCCGAAAATGCGAAGCGACGAATCGTGGATTGCGGATCGCCAAAGATTGGCGTCATGCTCACGCCTTGAATTGTTTCCGGAATCTCTGCCCCAGCCATTTCGATTACGGTCGGAGCGATATCGATCACGCTGACCAGGCTCGATGTCGTAACGCCTTCCCCCGCGATCCCCTTGGGCCAATGGGCGACCAACGCGGTCTTCATTCCCGAATCGTGCAGTCGTGTCTTCGCTCGTGGGAACGGTCGCCCGTTATCCGCTAACACCAGGATCAAGGTGTTGTCGAGCTCGCCTTCGGACGCAAGTGTTTGAGTCACTTCGCCGACGAAATAATCGAACCGCGTCACTTCGTTGTAATACGACGCCAAATCTTGCCGCGTCGCCGGTTCATCCGCCAAGAACGGAGGAACGATCACATCCTCGGGCTGATGTTTCGGTCCATACTTCTGCTCCACCCACTCGTTGTCCGCATCCCAATTGCGATGAGCGTCAAGCGAGGCGAACCAGCAAAAGAACGGTTTGTCTTTTGGCCGATTTTTGATCGTGGCAGTCCAGCGAGCTTCGGCGCCGTGGTTGTCGGGGGTTACACCTGGATCCACCAGGTCCCATGGTTTCGCCGGTTTGGATTGTCCCGCCGCTGGCGGTTCGGGCGTCATGTGATTCTTGCCCACCAGCGCGGTGTAATAACCGCTTTGCCGCAGCACCGTCGGGAACCAAGCTAAATTGGCTGCAATCGGTTCATGCAATTCCGCTGCCCGGCCTAGATTGTGAGGATAGCGGCCAGTGATAATACTCGCACGACTCGGGCTGCAACTACTGGCGGTCAAGAAAGCCTCGGTGAAACGCAGCCCTTGTGACGCAAGTGCGTCGATATGGGGCGTGCGAGCAGCCGGATTGCCGTAGCATCCGAAATCGTTCCAGCTGACGTCGTCGGCAATCATGATCACGACATTGGGCTTCGAATCGACCGACTCAGCCGCAGCGGCCGTATCGACCAGCGTTAGCGGTGTCAGCAACAGTCCCGCGATGATCATTCGTATTGGCAAATTCATTTGTTTTCTCCATGGATAAGACGCTTCGGTGGGGTGACCATCAGCGATTCGATCACGGTAGCAAGTTGTTGCGGAGGACACACAAGTTTCACGTAGCTGTGTTGGCTCGATGGATCATCGACCCACGTCGAAACACCTTCGGCATCCAGCTGGACGCGACCTCCGGAAACGACTTCCCAGTACTCGGGCTCGGCACCCCGCACGGCGAACAATGCAGCGGCTTGATCATAGCTGGGTTGGCCCCCGTCAATCGAAGCTCGATTCTTGTAGCGTCGTTTTTCGTAACCACGGCGGACCGGATTGTCGCTCGGCGTTTGTTTCAAACGTTCGCCGGTGATCAGCACGTTGCCGATCTCGAAACCGTGCCAAACGATTTCGCCTGGCCACTCGTTGGCCACCACGATCGAGGCATCCAGGTGGGTCTTGATGTTGGTTTCCGGACGATTGGACTTGGGAAACTCGCCTCCCATGATAACCAGACGGCGCACCTTCTGTTTCACCAAATCAGGCTCGCGCCGCCACAGTTCAGCGAGGTTCGACAACGCTCCAACGCTACAAATGGTGACGCTGCCGTCAGGCTGTGCGGATAATGTTTGCCGGTAAATGTCCAGAGCGTCGGGGGCCTTGTCGTCGGGACCGATGTCGTTCGGGAACTCGTCTCGCAAACTCGGCGCATACGTACTGGTACGCTGTAGCGCCGTCGGGCCCACTTTGTCGGTGCCGATTGGTAGATCGGGGTGACCGTAGTAGGTGTTGATCGCGTCAACCGCCGCGGCCGATGCCTTCGTCAAATCCGCACGATTGACGATCGTCGCCAGTAATTCGCACTCACCGCGATCCTCCAGTGCGTGCAACATCGCCAATGTGCCGACGTCATCAGCATCGCCCGACATGTCGGTGTCGAGAATCAGCTTGACCGGATCCACCGTCGGCAATCGCTCGGCGCCCAGGTAGAAGGCGCCTGCGATCTCTTTATCGTCGCCATCGTAAAACCAGCTTTGCATTGTCGTGCGACCCGCGGGAACGTGCATACGGAATCGAATTTCGCCGGACTCGGGCGTCACCCTTCCGCGTTGCTCTACATCGCCTACACGCAGTTTTGCGGATGCGATCGGCCACGCAGGGCCAGCCGGCAGGACACCGTCGGTCACTCGAGTTTCATCGACACCCGAGGTCAGACTGAGGTGACATTCGTCGGGCCAACGGCTCAGTCGAAATTCGTACTCGCCCGCCTGTGCCACCTCGATATGCCATACTCCGTTCTTGCGATCGCCAGCTCGGACTTGTTTCTGTTGATCGATGAACACGTCGGCCCATTCACACGCTGTTAACTGAACAGGATTCTCGGCGTCGTGGCCAATGATCGATCGTTCGAACTCGTTAGCCTGATCTTTTACACCGTCCCACCACGCGTTCAAGTGGGCTCGCATCGCTCGGGTCACTTCCGGATGCTCGGCGATCACATTTTGGGTTTGCAGCGGATCCTCGGTCAAATTGTAAAGCTCTTTGTCGGATAGTAGCCGCCACTGTTTCCACAACACTCCCGCCCCCTCACGACGCGGAACGGCGCCGTTGTTAGGAGTCGTCTTGACCATCCGGAATGGCATGCGGCTGTAATTGATCACCAGCATCCGGTCCTCGGGGACGCCACTCGTTCCTTTCAACACGTTGGCCAAACTAATCCCGTCAAACTGAGTTTCCGTGGGAACATTCATTCCCAGCAAATCGACCAGCGTCGGCAATACATCTTGCACTTGGGTGAGTCCCGTGACGTCACCCGCAGGCCGCAGCGAACCGGCGGGCCAGCGGATGAAGCATGGCACGCGATGTCCACCCTCCCACAAAGTTGTTTTGCCACCTCGCATGTTGGCATTAAAATATTTGGGCCCAAACGTGCTGCCGTTGTCCGTCATGAAGAGGACCACGGTGTTTTCACGCAGCCCGCTCTCGGTCAAAAATGTCTCAAGCCGGCCCATGTTCTCGTCAATGTTGTCGACCATCCCCAGGAAACGGATCAGCTCGGACTCCTGCTCCGGCGGAAGGCTTGGCAGCGTGTCGCGAACCGATTCGAAAGCCTTTTTCGCCGCTTCGTGATTCCGCGCTGGGACATAGTGGGGTTGATGAGCCGCGGCGGTTGCCAAGTAGCAAAAGAAGGGACGTTTCGCCTCCGCTTGGTCCTTCATCCACTGCATCGATTCGCGAAACAATACGTCAGTGGTATAGCCGCGATAGGATTCACGCACGCCGTTGTGGACGTAGGTGTCGCCAAAGTAATCGTTCAGCCACGCGTCGGGGACCGAACCGATGTGGGAGGACGGAAACCATACGCTTTCCTGAAACCCACGATCCTGAGGCCGGTAGGGATAGGTGTCGCCCAGGTGCCACTTTCCAAACAGCCCCGTCTGCCACCCCGATGCGGTAAACAGGTCACCCATGGTCGGAAACGATCGTCGAAGCAGCGTTCGGCCGCTACTGACGTTCATCGCGCCGTTGCGAAGCGCGTCCACTCCGGTCATCAGTTGACCGCGAGTCGGCGTACACATCGGTGCGACGTGAAAATCGGCCAGCCGGATACTCTCGTCGTGCAGTCGGTCCAAATGAGGCGTCTGCACGACGGGATTGCCATGGCACGAAAATTCGCCAAAACCTTGGTCATCGGTGATCACCACCAAAACGTTCGGTCGTTCGGCGGTCGGTGTTTCCGCGGCAACGACCGCGGACGCCGAAAACAACAACGGCAAAGCTAGAAACAATGTTTTCATCGATTCATTCTCGGGTGTCATACGGGGAGTAAACGTAGCCTAGGCTTCCAGCCTGGG
>TARA_R110002073_G_scaffold154287_6_pt1 | contig 16527 bp, 9 predicted proteins | sample TARA_R110002073 | Tara Oceans TARA_R110002073 (sample SAMEA4397174) | marine metagenome | biome: Polar Biome; feature: [DCM] deep chlorophyll maximum layer (ENVO:01000326); material: water (ENVO:00002006), including particulate matter (ENVO:01000060) such as... | depth 40 m
ATCGACCGACAAAACAGCAAAGCCATATCCACCGGCCGCGAGGATGCCGACGGGGATAAAAACACGGATCAGGGCGTGGATCAAGAACTTCATGTTGATACGTCGCCGAGAGGTGGCGGGGCAGGGAAATTGAGGCGGGAGTGGCAGTATGACCGATGGCAACGGCCAAGTCAAAACCTTGCCCGTCAATGTCTCCTATTTTTGCGGCTACCGAAGCACGTTGACACTCATCCACTTCCCAATTTGCGTTGAAATGCCACCCATTTAAAAAACAGGACGATTTGGCCTCGCTTTAGGTCCCCCATTTCGTGTGCAACTGACATGTTCTCGCGGTACGATCATCCTAGTTGCTACGCTTCGACGATCTCCGCCAAGGTGTCGTTGACAAATGCCAAAAAGACAACATTAGCCAACTAGAACAGCCAAGCCGCGAATCTTACACAGGCTGGCAGCGTGAGCTATCAACGAAGCCCCCACCCCACTTATCAGGAAAGATTATGACAACCAGGATTGCCGCGGCGCTGGTCGCGATAGTGAGTCTCTATGGAAATTTGACGGCGAACGATCGTCCTAACATCATCGTGATCGTGGCCGATGATCTTGGTTTCAGCGACGTCGGTTTTAACGGGTGCAAAGAGATTCCGACGCCACACTTGGATGAATTGGCGCAAAGCGGGATCGTATTCGATTCGGGCTACGCCTCGCATCCCTACTGTAGCCCCAGCCGCGCGGGGCTATTAACGGGACGATATCAACAACGATTCGGACATGAATGTAACCCCGGTTTTAGTGACGACGGCAGCAGCGATGGTTTACCGCTGAGCGAAACCCTTCTTTCGAACCTGTTGCAAGACAACGGCTATCAGACGAGCTGTATCGGAAAATGGCACCTCGGTGACGATCCAAAATTCTGGCCCAACGAACGTGGCTTCGACGAGTGGTTCGGATTCTCCGGCGGCGGCATGAGTTACTGGGGCGACACCGGCAACAAGTCTCCGGAACACGGAGTCCTGCGAAATGGCGAGGTCGTAGCGAAATCTGAGCTGAGCTATTTGACGGACGACTTTTCCAGTGAAGCCGTTTCGTTTGTCGAGCGAAATCAATCCAATCCGTTTTTTATGTATTTGGCCTACAACGCTCCGCATGCGCCCGATCAAGTGACTCGCGAGCACTTGAAGAAAACCGAACACATCGAATACGGCGGACGCGCGGTCTACGGCGCGATGGTGGCGGCGATGGACGAAGGGATTGGCCGCGTGACCGCCAAGCTAAAAGAGCTCAACCTTCGCGACAACACGTTGATCTTTTTCTACAGCGATAACGGTGGACGAACCGAACACGCGGTCAATTTTCCGTACCGTGGCCATAAAGGGATGTTGTTCGAAGGCGGCATCCGAGTACCGTTTTGTGTCTCTTGGCCTGCCCAAATCCCAGGCGACCAACGCTATGACAATCCCATTACGGCACTCGATATTTTCCCAACCGCGTTGGCTGCCGCTGAGGTCGAGACGCCTGAGTCCTTGCAGCTTGATGGCGTCAATCTGCTACCTTTCCTAAAACACAACGACCAACACGACGACGAAACGATGCCTCACCAAACTCTGTTTTGGCGGTATGCGGTGGGCAATGACCGCTATGGCTACGCGGTACGGGATGGAGACCATAAATTGGTCTATAGTGTTTACAAGAGCAAACATCTGTTATTTGATATCGCCCATGACCCTTGGGAACGCGAAGACCTCTCGGCGACGAAGCCTGCAATGGTAAAAAAATTGGTTACAAAGTACGAGAAATGGCAACAGGAAATGATGCCTCCCCGCTGGCTCGACCCTCACGGCCCAAATGTGAGGAAGGAAGAACAAAAGAGACAAGCGGCCGTTGATGCGGCGTCGCGTGGCGATCAGTAGTTCAGGCAGTTAGCCTGAAACATGTCTAAATAATCGCAGTCCACAACGCATCCCTTTTCCCCTGCGTTCCCAAGAGAGCTTTTATGAAAATCCGCCACGAGTTCCTCACGATGTCACTGACCACGTTCGTCGCATGGTTGGTCTTGGCCAGTACCAGCAGTGCATCCGACCGGCCTAACATCATCTTGATGATGGCGGATGACATGGGACTCGGCGACACCAGTGCTTACCAAGACTTCACAGGCAATTCGGACGCCGACCAGATTGCCACTCCGAACATGCAGCGACTCGCCAGCATGGGAGTGCGTTTCACGGACGCACACGCACCCTCGTCACGCTGTTCCCCCACTCGCTACGGATTGTTGACGGGGCGATACCCGTGGCGTAACCGCTTGAAACATTTCGTTTTGTTTGGGGTCCAAGGCGATCCGATGATCGAAGCGGACCGACCGACGCTTGGCACATTGATGAAATCGCACGGCTACCGAACGGGATTGTTCGGCAAGTGGCACGTCGGACTGCGTTATCGGCAAAGCGACGGAAGGCCTGCCGCGGGCTGGGACGATGCCGACCTCACTCAACCGATGGCGGACACACCGCTGGATCACGGATTCGATGTCTGCCACTTCACTTCGCGTTCGCATGGAACCAGCGGTACCGCATTGGGAACGAAGCAGCGTCCTAATGATGAACATCAATCACACGGACCGGGACACATCGATGGACGCACGGTCGTCAGCGCCACCGGACGTGGCAAACAGCTCCATTCCGACGGTCCAAACGCTTACGTTTTGGACGAACTCGGCGGTCGGCATTCGGACCACGCGATCGAATTTATCAGCGAACATGTTCGTGACGGGGACGCGGACTCAACCCCATTCTTTGTTTACTACCCTTCGAATTCAAACCATTCCCCCTACACGCCCGACGAAGAAATAGATGGCGTCGCTGTTGCAGGTGCATCGCGAAGCGTCCGCGGCGAACCGATGAATGTACGGAGCGACTTTATCCACGAAAACGACGTGGCACTCGGGCGAATGATCGATTTCCTCGAGCAGAACGAAGACCCAAGACGGCCCGGACACCCGCTGATTGATAACACCATCGTCATCTTCACCAGTGACAACGGCGCTGAAAGCAAATCGAAAACCGCGACCGGCCCCTTTCGAAGCAACAAGGGATCCTGTTACGAGGGCGGCCACCGAGTGCCGCTGTTGGTCGCTTGGAAAAACGGCGGTGTGGGTGATGGGGATCCGCAAACAGCCGGGCAAACCAACACGTCACTGGTCGGACTGCACGACATGTTTGCTACGTTTGCAGAAATCTTGGGGAGCGAACTCCCGGATCTACGTCGCGGAGAAAAGGGTGCCGAGGATAGCCGGAGCGTCTTGGCTGCGTGGCGTGGGAACACACTCGAACCACGCCCGATGTTCTATCACGATCATAAACAAGCTAAGCCGGATCCAGCGGCGAGTGCGCTGCGGCTCGACAACCCAATCGTGGCAGGACAAAAGAAGCGTGGCCAGTGGAAGATATTCTTTGATGCTGCACTACTGCGTGCCGGACAAACCAATCCGGTCGAGCTCTACGATTTGGCAACCGACCCCATGGAAGCTCACAACCTTATCCAAGAACCTGCTCTGCAACCACTCGTAGCCCATCTATGCGACGCCGCAAGACTGCATCGAAATTGTGGCGGACACCGTTACAGCGACATTGCCCTTTCAAAAACCGTCGCCATTGACTTTCAGTTTGACGAGGCAATCCGAGATCAAATCAAAAATACTCAATCAGCCGTGTTCAATCTAAACGTGGGCGAGATCGGTGCCGAGTTTGTTGGCCAATACGGCGACTCAGCGGAAGCTAAACCGGGATTCGATGTGTCCGATAACGGGATCGGAATGGTTGGGGGCACGTCCGCTGCCGTCGACAGCGGTGAAACGATGACGATCCGTTTTGATCGTGATGTCTTGGTCGAATCGGTGTCATTATTCGCGGGCGGCCAGCCTTGCGGCGGATTTTACAAGATCGGTGACAACGCCCCGCTTAACATTTACTGCGTTGATGCTGACATCGATTCGCAAGACCAATCGGGCGTGCTCAGTGACATCGGCGTCGTTCGCAAAGGGCAGCCCCTGACGCTGTCGAGCGAGCCTTTTCTCGGCGTCGAAACGCCCGGCAGTTGGCGAATTCGTCGTATCCAACTACGTGAACTTGCCCCCCACAGCATCCGGTATAATACCCCGTAGTGCAGGCTGCCAGCCTGCATGAGAATCGAAATGTTTAGAAACTTCACAGGCTGGCAGCCTGTACTACTTATGAAAACTATTCTCCTCCTATCGCTATTCCTTTTCACTGCCACGGCTGCGTTGGGCGCGGAGCTCGACAGCGTTAGCGAAGGCGAGAAGTTGTTCGCTCTGCACGTCAAACCGCTGCTGGACGAAAAGTGTCTTGCTTGTCACGGACAAGATCCCGACAGAATCGAAGGTGGTTTGGATCTGCGGTCGCGTGATGGCGTGCTGGCCGGCGGCGATTCGTTCGACACCGATGTGGTGCTGCTTGGTGACGGGCGACACAGCATCCTATACCTCAGCACGACGCGGCAAATCGAAGACTATGAGATGCCCCCGAAACAGGCGGATCAGCTGTCTGAACAACAACAGTGGTTCATTCGCGATTGGATTGACGCCGGAGCTCCGTGGCCAAGCGACGATCGAATTAAACAGATTCAACAATTGTATGCCGAAGGCGAACAAGTCCTGGTTTCGCGTGCGCTCTCGGATGCGTGGCAAAACCGACGTTACGCACCGGAACAATTGTGGGCTTACCGTCCAATCGAAAAACAGCAAGTACCGGACGGTCACCATCCGGTCGACTGGTTTATCGACAAAAAATTGGCCGAGCTCGACCTATCACCGGCACCGCCTGCGGATGCCTCCACACTGGTGCGCCGGATCCGCTTTGGACTGACCGGATTGCCCCCCACGCCTGCCGAGGTCCAGCGATTCGCAGCCGATTACCAAGCGGATGCGGACACCGCTGTCGCCAATTACGCTGCACAGTGGATGGCATCACCGCACTACGGTGAACACTTCGCGATGCGTTGGCTGGACGTCGTCCGCTATGCCGATACCGCGGGGTTCGCCAACGATTACAGTCGCCCGAACGCATGGCGGTACCGTGACTATGTCGTTCGCTCGTTCAATCAAGACAAACCGTACGACCAATTCGTGCGTCAGCAAATCGCCGGCGACGAGATCGGTGAAACTAACGTCGAAAACCTGATCGCGACCGGGTTCCTACGCATGGGGCCTTGGGAACAAACCGGCATGAGTGTGTTCAAGGAGACTCGCGGTCAATGGTTAGACGACGTGACTGATACGGTAGGTCAAACCTTTCTCGCGCATTCGATGTCGTGCTGCAAATGTCATGATCACAAATTTGACCCCGTGCCGACACGTGACTACTACCGCATGATGGCAGTCTTTTCGACGACCCAGTTTGCTGAGCGTGACGCGGCGTTCTTGGGCCAGGAAAACCAGCAATGGTTCGCGGCAGATTCGGAATGGGTTGATGCGAAAATTGCAGCTTACGAGATACAGCAGAAACAACTTTCGGAGAAGATCCGGCAGCGTAAACGACAGGAATCCGGCAACGCCAAGGTGGGCGACAATGGGCTGGACCCTGGTGACGAAGCCTCGCTAGCTCGCATATCCAAGAACATCTCACGGCATAGTATCGAACGTGACCGCACCGAACCGATTGCGTTGTCCGTTTACACCGGAGCTACGATTTCGCGAAAGAACATCAAGGGCCGAATTGACCTGCCCGACGATCGCTGGAAGAAAGGCGAAATTGAACAAGATGTCATCCACGACGGTGGGGACGTGTACGCGACCGGCGACGACGTCACCCCCGGTGCCCTCAGTGCGGCCGAGTCGCTCGGAAACATGAACTTGGTCGATTTCCCCAGCGGAAAAGGCGACCGCCGACGAGCATTGGCCGATTGGATTGTCGATCCGACAAACCCGCTTACTGCCCGAGTCATCGTGAATCGCGTTTGGTCGTGGCACTTCGGCAAAGGCATCGCCGCAAATCCGAATAACTTTGGCGGAACCGGTGGGCTGCCCACCCATCCTGAGTTGCTGGACTATTTGGCGGCATGGTTCACGGACAACGGAGGCTCGATCAAGAAGTTGAATCAATTGATTGTCACTTCCGCGGCCTACCGCCGCGACAGCCGGCATCCAGATCCTGAGAAGCTGCAAGAAAAGGATCCGCTGAATCAACTCTATGCAACCTTCCATCCGCGACGTTTAACGGCGGAAGAACTGCGAGACGCGATGCTTTCGGTCAGCGGTGAACTCGATCGATCCGTTGGCGGAATCCCCTGTCGTCCTGATATCAATCTCGAGGTCGCGTTTCAGCCGCGACAGATCATGGGAGGCGCAGCATCGGTTTACGAACCCGATCCGCTGCCGCAGCAGCGCAATCGCCGGACGCTGTATGCCGAGCGTATTCGCGGTCTGCGAGATCCATTTATGGAAACGTTCAATCAACCGGGACCGGACAAGTCTTGTGAACTGCGAGAAACGTCGACGGTGGCGCCGCAAGCGTTGACGTTGCTCAATTCGCAAGAGGTTTTTGACAGGGCAATCGCCTTCGCTAATCGTTTGGTCAAAGAGGATTTGAAAACTGACGAAGCCACGCTGCGACGTGCCTTCGAATTGGCCTTGGCCCGTGAACCGAACGACCGTGAACTCGCCCTCTGTCGAGCCCATTGGCAAACGGCGCGTGATGAAGAGTCCAACAAGACGTATCAACGTGCAACGTTCCCCGACCGCATTACACGCACGGTGATGGCAGAAAAAACGGGCGAGCCTTACAGCTTTGAAGAGATCCTACCCGCTTACAAAGCCTACACGCCGGATCTCGGACCGGCCGACGTCGACGCTAACACTCGTGGATTGGCCCATGTGTTGTTGGTGCTACTTAACACCAACGAGTTTTCGTATCTGGATTGAGCCTCGCGCCGCAGTGCAGGCTGCCAGCCTGCAGGAAAGAATATAAGCAGGCTGGCAGCCTGTACTACGCCACGCACCGCAAAAAAATCATGAATCATTCACCCATCACATTTGTCAAACCGAGTCGCCGCGAGGCGTTGTTCGGACTCGGTGCAGGACTCGGATCGATTGCCCTTTCGTCGCTGGTTCATGGAAACGAATCGCTGCCGCACCACGCAGCCAAAGCCAAGCGATGCATCTTTTTGATGATGGAAGGAGGCCCATCGCATCTCGACACCTTTGATCCAAAACCCGAGTTGGCGAAGCAGCACTTGAAAGCGTTCACCCGTAGTGGTGAGATGGAAAGTGCGATGTCCTCCGGCAAACGGTACTTTGTCAAAAGTCCCTTTGACTTTGTCAAAGCGGGGCAGTGCGGCGCCGATATATCCACTCCCTGGGTGCACTTGAAGGAAATGGTGGACGACATTTGTTTCTACCGGGGTGCGCAAGTCGAATCGGTCAATCATCCCACGGCCTGTTACCAATTAAACACCGGCAATCAATTTGGGGGCGACCCCGCCGTCGGTTCCTGGGTCACCTATGGATTAGGTTCGCCCAACGAGAATTTGCCTGGTTTCGTTGTCTTGCCGCGAACGAGTTATCCGCAAGGGGGCGCAGGCAATTGGTCCAACGGGTTCCTGCCGGCCAAGTTTCAAGGCACCCCGCTTCGATCCGCAGGCAGTCCCATCTTGGACCTCGCACCGCCTGACGGAATCACACGGAATCGGCAGCGTGAGAATCTCGACTTACTGGCCCAACTGAATCAACAACATTTGGCCGACCGGCCGGGGCGAAGTGATTTGGCGGCTCGCATGGACAGTTACGAGCTGGCCTACTCGATGCAGACCGAGGTTCCCGGCGTGATCGATCTCGACGGCGAATCCTCGCAAACCCTAGCTGCCTACGGAATTGGTGATTCTAAAACCGATGACTTTGGACGCAAATGCTTGCTTGCCCGCCGCTTGGTCGAAAAGGGCGTGCGTTTTGTGCAGGCCTACGCTGGCAATTGGGATAGCCATGACTATATCGAAAAGGCTCATGGAGCGCTGATTCGCAGCGTCGATAAACCGATCGCGGCATTGCTTCGCGATTTGAAACAACGCGGAATGCTCAAGGACACGCTGGTGGTTTGGTGTGGCGAATTCGGACGTACCCCCGACAACGGGCTTCGCGGCGGCGGTCAATCGTATGGTCGCGACCACAATGCTAAAGCGATGACGATGTGGTTCGCTGGCGGCGGCACGCGTGCCGGTCACACGGTTGGTGCAACCGATGAAATTGGCGCCGAAGCGGTCGAGTGTGTCCATCACATCCGCGATGTTCATGTCACTCTGTTACATCTGTTGGGGTTAGATGACAACAAACTGACCTACTACCATGCCGGTCGCCACAAACAGTTGTCGCAATTCGGCGGATCGGTCATCCAAGAACTGTTGGCCTAAACGCATCGGCGAATCATATTCGCCGAACTATCCAGAATCGCGGACATCCCCCTACTGCAAGTAGCGAGTCAATCAGACTCGGTCTACTTGCTTAGTGTTGCCAGAGACGTCTCAGAACGAGCGGGGAAGCCTCATTGACTTCGCGTATTAAAACTCGCCGTCAATCAGTTCTTTATTCGCCCGAGTCCCAAGTGCACCCCAAAGACCATAGGGACTTTTCGATCCCGCAGGGTTGATCACCCAGCCGTCGTGGCGAACAGGTGGAGCCTTCGAGTTACCGGCTTCGATGGAATCAGTAATAAATTTCACTGCCCCATCGGCCATCAGCACATGGACACCACCTTGGTGACGGCTGCTAGGCGGAAGCACTCCTTCGTTATGACGATTATCCTGCATGCAAATCTCCGAGTTCGGAGGCAGGATGGTGTTCATCGCACTGAACAATGGTCGTCCATACGCCCATTTGTAACCTCGTGCCATTTCCGAATCAGGTCCGGTGACGGCAGGCGAAGAGACGAACGGAGCTCCGTTGACCCAAAACTGCGGACGTTGTGGATCGAGCATCGGACGACACTCCAACGCATTGTTGGGACCGGTCGGATCGCTAGAGCTGGCCATAATACTGCCGGGTGCATCGGCGGGCCAAGTTCGCGCGTCGCGATCACCTAAATCGGTACAAATTTCGCCCGCAGCAATCGTGTTTGCCAAACCATCCAAAATCTCACTGAATTTGGTCGACCGGCTGGCGACAAAGACGCCACGACACGCTGCACGCTCGGCGGTAAACCACCCGGTGCTTGCCGAAAAAGCTCGGTCATCCTGGTTCCCTACGTGCATGTGGTGTGTAGAGTCCCCCAGACACGCTGCGTAGTTGGTACGACCTTGAGCGGGTAATCCCTCACCTGGATCACTAGGGCAGCGAAGCGAAGGGATATTCGTCAACCAAGGCGAGTATCGATTTCCGGCCGCACCATGGTCGGAAATGTTCATTCGTGGATCGGGTCCCATGGCTTGAAAATCGACAACACCATTGCCGTCGGAATCCATCGGATTACTAATCTGTTCCCAAAGCGCTTGTTGCTCGAAGAATGGCGTCAATCCAGGCAGCCAACTCAACTCGTTGCGATTGTGTCCGCCACCGCCATCCCGACGCAGCGCTGGATTCGGCGAGCCAGAGTTCGCCGTATTGGTCGTTCCTCTGGAGTGTGCCGGTAACTGGTCGTAGGCCGCGTGGTAGTTGTGCAGCGCAAGCCCGATCTGCTTGAAATTATTGCTGCAACTCATCCGCCGAGCTGCCTCCCGCGCGGCTTGCACCGCGGGCAGCAGCAATCCGACCAATACACCGATGATTGCAATCACAACCAATAGTTCGACGAGGGTAAAACCTCGCGTTTGCTTTGAACGTAGCATTATCAAACCTCTGATAAAAAGGCAAAAGAGAACCGAGGCATACGCCTGCGGATAAAGAGACTCTCAAAACGGCCGCACGGCCCCTATCTGCTAATCAGCGGTGTTGCCGTTGTCCAGCGTGGCTCCGCTATCGAACTCGTGCGGATTCTCGGAAACATACTCCGACAACTCATCCGAACTCGGTGATGTCGCGGTATCTCCACCGCATCCACTGTGCGACAAACACAGCAATACAACGACCAAGCAAAGGAATGAGCTTTTAAGTTGCGGACGAAACATGGGACGTAACATGCGAAGTAGCCTACAGGTAAAGAATAAACCAAAACAAATACATCGAGCAAAAACGGCCCCAAGGGTACAGACAACCTAAGGCCAAAGATATCGCCCTTGCCGCCATACTAAGAGGGGGATGGACGCAAGTCAATCGTCCCTTTTGCCGTCATGATCAAGCTCATTTAAAAAGACTATAGAGCGATTCGTAACTCTATACAGTTAGACCGTTTACGGCACGTTGGAATGCATTTCCGGCAGCGAACCAAACGGCCTGCATGGGGGGGCGTTTCGCCGACTCTCAAAAGTCTAGGCGTCTTCCGCGATGCAAAACCAGCCAAACCTTATAAGAAAAAGTGCCTCGGACGGTTGGCTTTACAAAGTCGCCCTGGGGCGCCAGCGGCGAAAAAAAAACACGAGACTTACTTTGGTTGTTCCCCCTTCCTCCCGCGTCTGATCACCACTGCTCTCTGCTAACATGTATAAGAAAACACGCCGTCGATGCAAAAATGGCAACGACGGCGTGTGCAGGAGACGGCGTGTGCAGAAGACCGTCAAGCAAAGGCATCACAGCAGCGGCTAGTACATGTCGTAGTCACCGCCGTGGCCCTTGGCTGACTTCGTATCCGCCTTGGGCTTGTCTGCGATCAAGGCGTCACTGGTTAGCAGCAACGTCGAGACACTCGATGCATTTTCGAGTGCCGTGCGGACCACTTTGGTGGGATCAATGACGCCGCTTTCCACCAAGTCTTCATAGGTGTTGGTTGCGGCGTTGTAGCCGTAGTTGCCTTGTTCGGCAGCCACTTTCTCGCACACCAACGATCCGTCTTGCCCCGCGTTCTCGGCAATCCAGGTCATCGGCGCTCGACAAGCCTTCAGCACGATGTTGTAACCGGCGCGTTCATCGTCACTTAGTTTCGATGCATCACACTGGCTGGCCGCTCGCACAAGTGCCACGCCGCCGCCCGGCAGGATGCCCTCTTCGACTGCGGCCCGTGTTGCCGACAATGCGTCTTCGTAACGCATCTTCTTTTCTTTGACTTCGGCTTCGGTCGCGCCACCGACGCTGATCTTGGCCACGCCGCCAACCAGTTTCGCCTTGCGTTCTTGCAACTTTTCGCGGTCATAATCGCTGGTCGACTTGTCATGCTCGGTCTCGATCTGTTTGATGCGAGCGTGAATGTCCTCGGTCTTGCCGGCACCTTCGATGATCGTGGTGTTTTCTTTGTCGATGATGACTTTCTTAGCACGCCCAAGGTCGGCAAGTTCAATGTTCTCGAGTTTCACACCCAAGCTTTCAAAGAACGCTTTGCCACCGGTCAAGATGGCCATGTCTTCCATCATCGCTTTACGGCGATCACCATAACCCGGTGCTTTCACCGCCGCGGCTACGAAGGTTCCTCGCAAACGGTTAACCACCAAGGTTGCTAACGCTTCGCCGTCGACATCTTCGGCAATAATGAGCAGCGGTTTGCCTGCTTTCGCAACCTTCTCTAGCAGCGGAACGAAGTCACGCAGATTGCTGATCTTCTTTTCATGAATCAGCACATACGGTTCTTCGAGCACACACTCCATCGTATCAGGCGAGGTGACGAAGTACGGTGATAGATAGCCTTTGTCGAACTGCATCCCCTCGACCCATTTAACTTCGGTTTCGAGGCTTTTGCCTTCATCGATCGTGACAACGCCATCTTTGCCGACTTTATCCATCGCATCAGCAACGATCTGGCCGACCTTGGCGTCTTGGTTGCCACTGATCCGAGCGACTTGCTCCATCTCTTTGCGGCCTTTGATCGGCGTCGACATCGATTTGAGCTTGCCGACGATGTCTTCGACCGCTTGCTCGATGCCACGTTTCATCCCGATCGGATTCGTCCCCGCCACAACCGCTCGCAAACCTTCGTTAAAAATCGCTTCGGCCAGCACGGTCGCTGTCGTGGTCCCGTCCCCAGCGACATCGTTAGTCTTCGAAGCGACTTCGCGAACCATCCGCGCCCCCATGTTTTCATAGGGGTCTTCGAGTTCAATCTCTTTGGCAACGGTGACACCATCTCGAGTGACAACGGGAGATCCGTAACTTTTTTGGATGATCACGTTGTGTCCGCCTGGTCCAAGCGTGCTACGGACAGTCTTGGCCAATTTGTGAACGCCGCGACGCATCGATTCGCGGGCTTCTTGTTCAAAAGCAATCATTTTTGACATAGCTTGTATTCCTGTTCCAAGTTGATTCCCATGCTTACTGTTCGATAACCGCCAAAATGTCGCTCTCTCTAACGATGGTGTATTTGATCTCACCAACTTCAAATTCATCGCCGCCGTATTTGTTCAGCAGGACATGGTCGCCTGGGTTGACCGAGAGCGGATGACAGGTGCCGTGGTCATCGAGTTTGCCGGGGCCAACCGCAATCACTTTTGCACGGTTGACTTTCTCTTTCGCAGAATCAGGCAGCACGATGCCGCCGGATGTCATCTCGTCCGCTTCGTCACGTTGGCAGACAACGCGATCGGCGAGAGGTTTTAGCTTCAGGTTTAGACTGGGGGTTGCTTCTGATTTCGTAGCAGTCGCCATGGAATGCCCTCCATTGTTCGCTTGGACATTGCACAACTTTCGTGGCCCTGCCGCTCCGGAGCCACAGCCAATTTGGCACATCGCCAGCGGCAAAAATCCTGATTAGCAACCGCTGTGCCAGACGCTTTTTTCACGGGAATTCAGGCCTGAACTGCGTTTTTCATGGCCTGTCTATCGAACAAAACGGTGCCTCCTGAGTACCGCTGTTCGATTGCACTTTCGAAGCAATGGAACCGGCTGTCATGATTTGGCACCGCAAGCAGAATTGCGGCTGCCGGAAAGGCACGATGCCCTAACAAAATGCCCTCTCCCGCCGCGGAATCAAATCGCGGCGGGAGAGGGTTGTTGCAATCGGAGAAACAACACGATGACGTTGCCATCGCATTAACGTCACGGCTCAGACGTCACAGCGTCATTGCGACTGAGCCACAATGAATGCGGGATGACGATCTGCTGTCGATCCCCTACGGAGTTTCGGCTGATCCATCGTCACTGGACTCGCTGAGCGCTTGGGCAGACGAACCGTCGGCTGAGTCGTCGGTCGCGGCCTCCGTTTCCGATGGATCGCTCGATGTCTCGGTCACCGCACCGGATTCTTGATTTGCCGCAGCGTCGTCCTCGGATGTCTCTTTGGCTTTGATAAAGTCACTGCGAGACAGGGCAAGCTTATCGTACTCTTCCCCTGGGATCACGTAGTACCACTGAGCATAACGGTGATTCAGCTCCTCTGCCTTTTCTTTCCCCGACTTCACCTTTTCTTGATAGGATTCGAACTCTCGCAGCTGCGACTGATACTCGTCCATCTGGTTCTCGTATTCCTTGCGGAGCTCTACAAGCTTCGCAGCCTCTTGCTCGTCTTCTTCAGCCTCAGCATCCTCGGACTCGTTCACATCAGACGATTCGGCCGAGTCTTTCTGCTCTAAGGCTTCGGGCTTCTCGGGTTCGCTTGGTTTGGACGGCTCATCCCCAAGATGCTGTTTGTCAAATGCAACGGTGACGAAGACATAACGCCCTGGCTTTTCCTTGTCCTTCTGCTCATCGTCGCCATTACGGCTCTCTTCGCCTTGTTCGTCGGAAGCGATGTCGGTTTTCTCGGAAGCCTCGGTCTGTTTGCCCTCTTCATCACTTGAGGCACTCGTGAGGCCAATTTCCAGTTCCTCTTGGCTGCCGGTAAAGACGCGACCAAAGTGCAACTTGTACACCAGCCCATCCTTCGTTGCCGTGGATAATTCACCTTCGCGTGCGATCAGCTTCAAGATGTTTGGATCGCTATCACTGGCCGGTTGCAGTAAAAAGCCTCGCGAAAGCAGGTCGGATTGCAATCGGTCCACGTCGCGCTGTGATCCCAGCGTCTTGCGGTCGAGCTGCAATTGCGGCGTCAAACCATTCTGTTTTGGACGCACGCCCGCGATATTCAGTCCAGCAATCGCATTGACCGTTTCACGCACGGCATCTTGATCCACCTCAGCAACATCGTCGTCGATTTCCCGCATCTGCCATGGATCACCGGAACTTTCGCGGCGAAGCGTGGTAACATCCCGCTGCGTCACGGTCGCATTAAGTTCGTCGAATTGGTAATCATTCAAGCTCAGATGAACGATTTCGGAACTGTTAACGCCCAGCAGATCGGTATCGATCCATTCGCGAAATCGCGTGGACAAATCAATGTCCAGTGTCGCGACATACGTTTCGTCCTCTTCGGGGTGGCGAACGTAATATTGATTGTCCGCTCCGTTGACCAAATCACCGATGATGTAATCAGCCAGCACCTCGTTGCCCTCACCGCGAAGTGTCAAACGTTTGCCGATCCCCTCAAGTTGATCCACGCCAAGCGAATCCACTTTGGGATCGACGACGCCATAGCGGGGATGATCCGATGCCCATCGGCTAACCATCGCTCCGCGCGTGATGCCGATCACACTGCTGGCTGTTTTCGCGAGTTGATCCTCCGCATCGGCGGGATAATTGTGATGTGACGGAATCACCCATTGTCCGTTTTCCGTCTGCTCCACCGCAAACTCTTGCGCTGTAACTTGGTCCTTGTCGATAACCGCGACGTTTAACGCAGTGGCACGCGTGGGGTCGGTAAAGTCGGGAAAAAACGGCTGCCCCACTTTCCCGTACTCTTGGATTTCAGCTGGACGGCTCGTCCATTCGACCACTGCGGTGACCGCCAAACAAGCAAGTCCTGCGAACGCGTAGACCACCGTCCGGCGGGTTTCATTACCGAGTGTGGACCAGCATTTGCCGACCGACTCGGACGCCGAACGAATTGAATTTCCGGTTCGATCGCCGAGCTGACCACTGTCGTTCGGAGTGCTTTGATTGTGAGTGATGGTGGACATCGAATCTTTTCCCTAATGATTAAATGTTGGCTTCTGAAATTGGCTAAGTGCCTGTCGAGAACGACCGTACTATCCGTTGGAAACGACGGATGATCGATCGCGGCGACGCGAATCGACGACGTTGTTTCGCTCGTCTCTGGAACGTTGAACGAAGACGAACAATCCAAGTGCCAGCGCCGGAATCGCTGGCAAGCCAACGGACCAGAGCCGGATATTGGATTCCAGCTTTCGGATTTGACGGTTTGTGGTTGCACGGATCTTGCGAATCTGGTCGTTCTTTTCTTGTTCGATCTGTGCCTCGGCCAACGTCATCCGCTTCTGTTCGGCCTCCTGAGCCTGTCGTAACATCTGAGCTTTGGCGATCGGGTCCAAGTCATCGTTCTCTTGAATTTCCTTGACTCGCTTGCTCAATTGTTCACGACGAAGTTCCAGTTCTTCTTCGGCCGCTTGATCCGCCTTGCGTTCGGCTTGGTTCGCTGCTTCCAAGAACTCGCGTTTTTGTTCCTCGACTCTCACCAGCGTCCGATGAGCCGCGCGGCGACTGCGAAGTTCAAGAAAGGAGGTGTCGCCGACCAACGAATCGACCGCATTCAACACGAAGGTGACGTTGTCGAACTTCATACTCAGGTTGCCAAGATTCCGTTCTTGGAAGAAGAAATCAGAAATCATATCGACATCCGCGACAAAGATCGCATTGAGCGGATTGTCGCCTTCACGCGTCACCTTGGCAGCGATTGCGTGCGTGTTCGTATCGATCACTCGAAAAGGGTTTTGCCGAGGATTGACGGCCGCTTGCATCGTGAACATGTTAAAGCCACTGTCGTCCACGAATTCCTCCCATCGCAACACACCCGACTCGCGGCCGGTCTGCAAAAGCGGCTGAAATTGGGTGTCCGATTCATTGGCCGAGCGAACTTCGCCTGGATAAAGCGCGATCAACTCCTGCAGCCCACGTGTGATCTCATCATCGCGGTTAAAGGATTCCGAATCAGTCTGCTGACGCGTCACGAACACATATTCCGCAGGCAACATTGCAAATTCGGGGTGCGGGTTGTTCATGTCAAATACGACCGCATCGTATTGCCAACGAAGCCCGAGGGCGTTGAGTAGCCGCGTCGCTTTTCCGCCATCGGCTTTCGATTCGCTCGGCGAACCGCCTGCCATCATTGACGCGTGCCCTCGCTTGGGTTGCCGCGGCGCTCCGGTCACTCCAAATCCGTTGCTTCCCAGCGTCAACGGAAACGGGTCATCGAAAACCAATAGCGGACTGCCCGTGTTGGCGTAGTTGACCAGATTGTCCATCTCGGAATCCGTTAACGACGAAGGCATCACTGCCAACAACACATCAAACTTGTCGGCATTGATCTCGCTCGCTGCGGAAACCTCTTCGACGTCGTATTGCTTGCGAAGCTCATCGACGATCTGCCAATCGTTACCCGTCATCAACCCCGCATCGGTGGTCAGCACACCAACGGTATGTCGTTGTTCATTCGCTACGGTTTGGATCGATCGCGTCAATTC
>TARA_R110002073_G_scaffold23229_3_pt1 | contig 16525 bp, 11 predicted proteins | sample TARA_R110002073 | Tara Oceans TARA_R110002073 (sample SAMEA4397174) | marine metagenome | biome: Polar Biome; feature: [DCM] deep chlorophyll maximum layer (ENVO:01000326); material: water (ENVO:00002006), including particulate matter (ENVO:01000060) such as... | depth 40 m
CTTCTTGAGAGAAGTGTTTACCTTCATAAGTAATTTTTGAGTTCTTATTAGCAGTAATTGTTCCGGTTTTATCAAAGATTATAGTATTTATTTTTGCTAATTGTTCAATAACATTAGTGTTTTTTAAATAGAATTTCTTTTTTCCAAAAATGCGTAATATGTTACCTAATGTAAAAGGAGCAGATAAAGCAATAGCACAAGGACAGGCAATAATTAATACTGCCGTAAATACATTTAATGCCTTACTGGAATCGTAAATAAGCCAAAAAGTTGTTGTCAAAGCTGCAATTAAAAGCACAGCAATTGTAAAATGTTTACTTATTTTATTTGTTAGTGTGGTAAAGGCAGCTTCCTTATTTGTTTTAAATACGTCGTTGCTCCAAAGTTGTGTTAAATAACTTTGCTCTACCGATTTTAAAACTTCAACCTCAATAACGCCATTTAATTGTTTTCCGCCAGCAAACAGTTTGTCTCCTGATGTTTTTGAAACTACTTTAGATTCGCCAGTTACAAAACTATAGTCAATTCTTGCGCGACCAGTCATCAAGACACAATCTGCAGGAATGAGCTCTTCATTTCTTATAAGTAAACGATCTCCTTTTTTAATATCATAAACTTGAATTGATGATTCTTTTCCATCAGCAAAAATTTTAGTAATACCAATTGGAAAGTAAGATTTGTAATCTCTTTCAAAGGATAGAAAAGCGTAGGTTTTTTGCTGGAAGAACTTACCAAGTAATAAAAAGAAAACCAGACCAGTTAAACTATCAAAAAAGCCAGTACCAATATCTAAAGCTATTTCGGTGGTACTTCGTATAAATAGAACTGAAATTCCTAATGCTATTGGAACATCTATATTTAATAGTTTTGCTCGAAGGCCTTTATATGCTGATATAAAATAATCTTGAGCTGCATAAAAAACCACTGGAACAGAAAACGCAAACATTAGCCATCTAAAAACATGTTTGTAATTTTCTAACCAAATCCCTTCTACTTGTAAATATTCAGGAAAAGAAAGAAACATTACATATCCAAAAGCAAAACCAGCTAACCCTAGTTTATAGATTATAGAGCGATCTATTTTCTTTTTTCTATTCTCAAAATTTTCTAAACTTATATAAGGCTCGTAACCAATTCGACATAAAAGAGTAACTAAGTCTTTAAGAGATAACTTATCACCATTAAAAGTGATACGAACAGTTTTCTCACCAAAGTTTACCATAGAGCTACTTATTTGTGGAAGTAGTTTATTTAAATTTTCTAGAACCCAGATACACGAACTACAGTGTATGTGCGGAATATACAACGAGATTATGCGAATCTCACCATCATTAAATTCAAAAAGTTTTTCTGTTATTTTTTCATTGTCAAGAAAATTATACTTGCCTTCAATTTCTTTTGGCGTAGCTCCTGGAGCAGCTTGCAAATCGTAATAACAGCTTAAATCGTTTACAGAAAAAATCTCATAAACAGTTTTGCAACCATTACAACAAAATGACTTCTTGTCGTGTGTTATTCCTGTTTTAGAGGCATCTAAGCCACAGTGGAAACATGTTTTATGGTTCATGTTTCACCTAACGGATTTATTTGTTTGAAATTGGACAGATGTAATTTACCAATGGAAAACTGCGATGGAATCAAAATTAATAATTGACTCATATTTATAAAATTTGCTCAAAATATACCTAGTACAAAGATGTTAAGTTAATAAAAATTTAAATATGATATTTATCATGTTTTAGTTATTTTTGTGTAACTTCGAAATTAGGTATGAGTAAGTGCGAACAATGTATAGTAAGACAATTTAATTCTCTTAAGGCTTTGACCAAGGAAGAGTTACTTAGGATTTCTGCTTGTAAAACTTCTAGAATAATTAAAAAAGGCGAAGTGATTTTTGAAGAAGGAGAATCACTAAATGGCATATTTTGTATAAAAGATGGCGTTTGTAAGCTTACAAAGTTAAGCGCAAATGGAAAAGACCAGATAATAAAATTGGTTGAAAAAGGACAAATACTTGGTCAACGATCGTTAATTAGTGATGAGCGTACAAATCTAAGAGCGACCGCTTTAAATGATATGGAATTATGTTTTATTCCAAAGGCTGAAATTATAAACGATTTAAAAAAGAATAATAATTTCACAATGGACATTTTAAAGAATATGGCAGATGATTTAAGGGAAGCCGACGATGTTATTGTAAACATGGCTCAAAAATCGGTTAGGCAACGTTTGGCTGAAGCTTTATTAGATATTGACGAAAATTTTGGCACAAACCCTGATGGCACCTTAAGCGTACTTTTATCACGTGAAGACTTTGCTAGTATTGTTGGGACTGCTACCGAGTCGGTAATTAGAGTTTTATCTCAGTTTAAAAAAGAAGGATTTATATCTACTATTGGGAAGTATATTAAAATAGAGGATATTGACGGTTTGAGACGCGTAGAATAAAATTAGTCACTTAAAAATAAAAAAAACGCTCTGATATTTTCAGAGCGTTTTAAGTTTTTATCAATTAATTATTAATCCAGTTTAAAAGATTTAATGTCTTTAAAAGGCGATAAACTTAGATTTTCCATTGAGGCTTTATAAGACTTCCATTCGTCATTAAAAAACGTATTGGTTTTTTCAAGTGCACTATTTAAAGCGTCTTTGGCATTTTTCATTAAAGTACGTTCTGTTGAAGTGATGCCACTTTTTCTTGATCTAATATATCTTGCTGCACCAAAAATACGTTGACCTACATTAACATTTGGGTCAGATGTAATTCCTTGTCTTTTATCAACTTTTCCAAAATAGAGCTCTAGTATTTTATCAATACTTTTTACAATATCTTTTGAAGCTTTAATGTTATCTTTATGTGCTTTTTTATCAAGCTTTGCTAACAACTTACTATACTCTGTTGCTATGTTTTTACTTTCAACTAATTGCTTAACGGCATCAGCAGTAACTTGGGTGATTTTTTCAACTTCTTTAGAGGCATTGTAAACCTCGTTAATAGAATTCATGTCAACATTTAACCTTGGATCTGGTGCTACAGTAATATTGGTTTCTGAGGTTTGGTCACCAAAACTCATTACTACTTTATATGTTCCTGGTTTTACAGTAACACCTCCTGGTTCACCTCTTCGTGGACGAATACTTCTTGATGGTCTATCTCCTCCTTTTTCATTCATGTACCATGTCCATTTGTGTAATCCACTTTCTTTTGGGGCTTTACGTTTTAGTGTTCTAATGAGCCTATCTCCATCATAAATATTCATATGGACAGAATCCCATTTTACTTTGCTTTCAGCTTTTTCGACGGGTTTTTCAACTATTTCATCTTTACTCTTTTTGCTTTTTTTCTTTTTCTTTGAATCATCCGTTTTTGGCATTTCCTTTTTCTTATCATCAACTTTCACAAAGTACGACATGATAGCTCCACGAGGGCGATTATCGCCATTGTACATGGCATCTGCACCAAAACGACTTCCTGTTGGTTGTTGGTAAGCAGCTTGATATGCTGTAGGAGGGCTAAATAATGTTAGTTTATTATTTAAAACTGCTTTGTTACTAGCAATTTCACGTAATGGACGAATATCATCTAAAACCCAAGCTGCTCTCCCAAATGTGCCAATAACCAAATCATGTTCACGAGGATGAATAACAAGGTCTTTAACTGAGGTTGTTGGGAAGCCCTCAGTCCATTTTGTCCATTTATTTCCAGCATCTATCGATACATATAAGCCATCGTCAGTTCCTAAAAACATTAAATTTGGCTCTTCAACATCTTCTATAATAGCCAAGGCATAACTCTCTACATCGTTACCATCGACAATTCTAGTCCAGGTTTTTCCGTAATCTTTAGTTCTAAAAACGTAAGGTGTATAGTTAAAACGTCTGTAATCGTTAGCAACCAAAAGGGCTTCGCCTTTATTTTTGTTGGATGCTTTAATTTGCGGAATCCAGCTTCCAGTTGGTAACCCCTTAATGTTTTGTGTCACTTCAATCCAACTTGCTCCTCCATTTTGAGTAAAGTGAACACGACCATCATCTGTACCAACCCAAAGCATACTTTTTTCAACAGGAGAAGGTTCAATAACGAGAATTGTAGTGTAGTTTTCAGCTCCAGTGGCATCCATTGATAGGCCTCCACTTTCGTGTTGTTTTTGCTTTTCAGGATCGTTGGTTGTTAAATCTGGTGAAATAGCTGTCCATGTCAATCCTTTGTCTGTCGATTTATGTACAAATTGACTTCCAAAATAAATCGTGCTATTATCAAAAGGGTCTATATTTATGGCAGAATTCCAGTTGAATCTCAATTTCACATCTGGATCAGGATGTGTTGGTCTAATACCATAATTGTTTCCTGTTTTCCAATCGTAACGGCTTACATTGCCTTGTTGACTCATTGTAAAACCGTAACGAGAATCGTCTCTATCTGGAACTACATCAAACCCATCTCCAAACGATATTTCTTGCCAATATGAGTTTCTAATACCCTGATCTTTCCAAACATAAGCTGGTCCTCTCCAAGAACCGTTGTCTTGCATGCCACCATATACATTATATGGAAATTCATTGTCAACATTAATATGGTAAAACTGTGCTACAGGAATATTACCTATAAAGCGCCATGTTTTTCCACCATCATGAGTGATGTTGAATCCACCATCATTTCCATCCATCATAAAACTGCCATCGGTTGGATGTATCCACCAAGCATGATGATCAGGATGTACACCATTGCTTACACCATAAGCAGGCATTAAAGGTGAAAAGCTTTTACCTCCATCTTCACTTACATTAACATACGTAAATACCGAATATACGCGGTTTTCATTTTGAGGGTCCACATGAATATCTGAATAATAAAAGGGTCTGTTACCTATGCCACCAGCACCTCTGCCACTGGATTTATCATTTATCATTTTCCAAGTAAAACCTCCATCTTCACTTTTATATAATGCATTTTTTTTGGCCTCAATTAAGGCATATACAATATTTGGTTTATTGGTAGCAATACCAATACCAATTCTACCTAAATTACCTTTTGGCAAACCATCTTCGTCTGTTAATTTTTTCCAGGTATTCCCACCATCATGAGTGATGTGCAATCCTGAACCTTCACCACCAGAGTTAAAAAACCATGGGTCTCGCTTGTGTTCCCACATTGCAGCTATTAATTTGTTTGGATTTGTTGGATCCATTACCAAATCGGCAGCTCCAGTTTTATTGTTTGCAAATAGAATTTTGTTCCACGTTTTACCACCATTAGTTGTTTTATAAACACCACGTTCTGGATGTTCTCCCCAAGGCGACCCAATGGCTCCTACATAAACCACTTCAGGATTTGTAGGGTCTATAATTACTCGATGAATATGACGTGTTTTTTCCAATCCCATTGATTTCCAGCTCTTCCCTCCATCAAGCGATTTGTAAATACCATAGCCACCATTAAGGCTATTTCTAGGGTTACCTTCACCAGTACCAACCCAAATTACACTAGGATTTGATTGTTGAATGGCTACAGCACCAATAGAAGCAGTTACTTCTTTATCGAAGATTGGATCCCATTTTATACCTCCAGAAGTAGATTTCCATAAGCCTCCAGAAGCGGTACCTACATACATAACATCTGGATTACTAGTAACAACATCGATTGCTGTGACACGACCAGACATGCCTCCAGGACCAATATTTCGAGGTTTCATGTTTTTTACTAAATCCATTGAAAATTCCTGTGCAGAAAGTAGTGTAATACAAAAAAGCATTACTATTGAAAATAATTTTTTCATTTTGATTTTGGTTATAATTATGAATCGTAAATTAAAGAAAATCTAATAGGATTTTCTTAAAGAGATGTTAATGCTTTTTTTGTTTTAGATTCTTAATTTGTTTAGGTCGTAGCCACATAATAAAACCACTAATAGAAAGAAGTATTAGACCTAATGACGTAATGGTTGAGTAGAGTAATTTTGTATAATGCGAGTCTGATGTAAATAGATAATCCACAATACTACCATCGTGAATCATTTCAATAATATCGGCTGTGCGTTGTTTGGTAGAAATAATATCTCCTGTGTAGCTGTTTATTTGTAATTCGGTAAAATGGTATTCAAAACGTACTTTGGCAATGCCCTTAGATGGTCTGTAATCTATACGGTTTATCGTATTATCTAGCTTTAGGGAATCTATATAATTTATTGCAATAGTTTCGATTGTTTGTAACCCAATGAGGGTTTTTTGTTGTGAAACGTTTTTTGAGGGAGGCTTTAATTGTAATTCGTTTTTCCAAGTAAGCAGTAATCCTGTAATACCAACCAAAAACAAAAAAGCTACTAACGGAATAGCAACCGTTTTATGTAAACGCCTAAACCATCGTGATTGTTTAGCAAGTGCTCTAGTTTTTTTGTTCAAAGGCAATTTATTTGAGGTCGAAAATAGCGAATTTAAGAAGAACTATTCTTAAAGAGTTGTTAACGCATTTTTTTATTTTGCTCACAATACTCAATTATCTTCTCAATCCTATTTTGTCGTGTAGCTTCCCGCTTAGCTTGTTTTAACCAATATAAATAAGATTTCCGGTAACCAGGAGCAAAGTTTTGGTAATTTGTATATGCTTCTTTATTAGTGTTAAATGCTAGTTGTAAGTCGTTTGGGATGACTAAATTTTCAACATCATTTAAAAATGTCCACATGCCATTTTGTTTGGCAATTTCTATTTTATGATAACCACTAGGTTGAATAAGATTGTTTTTTTCTAGCTCAATAATATAGCGTTTATTTAAAGCACTCCATACACTTTTAGCATTTCTTGGAGTAAAATACTGACGTCGTTTTCCATTACCTAAGCTTTTTACAGTGGAGTCTATCCAACCAAAACAAAGGGCTACTTTAACGGCTTCTTCCCAGCGCATGGTTGGTTTATTGATTTCTAGTTTATAGAAAATAAGATATACACCACTTACGTTATCATGATTTTGTAATAGCCAATCATACCATTCTACATCTCTTGGGAAATAAAGTACTGGATAGTCCATTTTTAGTTATACAACAAATCAGAAATTACCTAAATGTTTTGCTAGGAAAAACCACCATGCTTTCATAGCCATCTTTCCCAACTGAAGCGACGCCAAAAAAGAAATTATCTATAACAATGCCTTCTAATGTGAATTGTGAAACATTACCAACATATCTACTTTTATCCCAAGTAGGAGACGTGGTGTCTCTCCAATATATTTTATAGCCAACAGCACCATCAACTTTGTTCCATTTAAACTTAACAGAAGGTTGTACAATCCCTCCAATGGCTACATCTTTTGGTGGAGGAGGAGCACTAGCTATACTGGCGAGATTAATAGCATTAACTGCTGTAAGTTTTTTAGCGTAAGGAAAATTAACATGTTCAAATGTGTCACCATAATTAATCCCATTTTCAGTGCGAATATCTTGATGTTGCTGAGTGTAATTTTCATGAGCTTCCATAATACGGATTCCTGCAAAACCTGCATCATTAAAAGGACGATGGTGACCACCACGACCAAAACGGTCTAAACGGTAAACCATCATTGGGTTCATTTCTGGCATATATGTTTTAACATTTTTGTGGACATATCGTGCTAATTGACGCGAAATCCCATCGACTTCTCCGCCATATTTACGTCTATCCTTTCTTTGTTCTTCGGTTTCAGTTGGAGGAACTGGTTCTGAGAAAATCCTAAATGTACGATTGTCAATAACACCATCGACACCTTTTATGTTTCCAATCATGTCGTTATTCAAAATACCAATGATGTCCCAGCCTTTTTCTTTGGCATAAGCTGCTAATCCTTTACCACCATAAAGCCCTTGTTCTTCACCTGATAAGCCAACATAAATGATACTATTTTCAAAACTGTATTTGCTTAAAACACGAGCTGCTTCAATAGTTCCTGCCATTCCCGAGGCATTATCGTTAGCACCAGGAGAATCAGAGGTAAAATCTGTTGGGTCTGAAACTCGAGAGTCAATATCGCCACTCATAATAATGTAACGATTGGGATATTTTGTTCCTTTTTGAACTGCAAGTACATTTACGACCCAAACATCATGCACAATTCTTGCACCATCACCTTTTTTAACTAAATCTTTTTGATAAAATACGTCCAAACAGTTATTACATTTTGTAGAAATGTTTTCAAATTCAGACTTTATCCATCTACGTGCAGCACCAATTCCACGTGTTTGCGAAACGGTATCGCTTAAGGTATGTCGAGTGCCAAAATCTGCCAAGGTTTTAACATCTTGTTTAATGCGTTCTGCCGAAACACCGTCAATGATATCATATAGTTTTTGATCGGTTTGAGAAAAGGAGGCAAGTGTTAGAAGGCAAAAGCCAAAAGTGATTAATTGTTTCATTTTGTAGTTATGTGTTTAGTCAATGAAATCCTGAAATAAGTTCAGAATGACAACATTATTTATTTTTTTTATAGTTAAATTTTACGGTTTCTACTTTTCCTTTTTCTTCAATATCTACATAGATATTCATTTCTTTATTATTTACTTTTTCAAAGGTCATCCCTTCAAAAACGACTTTGTTTGGGGTTATTTCTTTAAGTGGAAAATCAACAGTTTCGTCTTTGGTTTCCCAGCCTTTTAAATCGTTGTTGAAATGTTTTAATTGAAGAACAAGCGAGTTTTCAATTTCTCTAATAATTTCAATCTCATAAAATGCCACTTTACCATCTTTAATAAGTTTAAAAGAAGCCATCATCGAGCCACCAGATGGCTCGCTCCAAATTTCTTCTGTTATACCACCAAAAGCTTCGCCATGCCAAGTACCGGAAATCCAAGCAATGTTTTCTAGTTTGGGTTCGAGTTTGGTTTCATCAGTTGTGTTATTATTTACATCTCCAGCAATTAATAACATACTTGATTCTAGATTCGTTGCTATTCGTGTGATTTTTGAAATACCTTTTGAACTTAAATCAGCAACTGGTTTCCAGTTATTATCTTTTTGCAAGGTTAATTTGTATAAAACACCTTCTTTTCCAGATATAATGGTGTTGCTGTTTAACCAACAAATATCTTCAACACCTTCTATTGTGTTGGCAATAACTTTAGTTGCGCCTGTTTTGGGATTTAGAGATTTAATTTGCCAAATATCGTCCTCTTTTGATATATAACTTACAAGATTAGAATTAGGAATTTTATGAAATGAACGTCCAACTTTTTCTTGATATTTTTTGCTTGTACCATTTTTTATGTTAACAACATATAGGTTTAAACCATTGTCTTCTATAGCTGCACAAACTATAGTATTTTCGTCGTACCAAGTATAATAAGCAACTACAAGCTCTTTAATGAGCTCGATGGATTCGCCATTTTTTAAATTATAGGCATATAAACGTTGTAAACCATCGGGATCTAAACGAACAGCAGATATTTCATTTTTATTAGGAATTTTTAATGGCGAGTATTCGCCACCTTCTGTATGGTTAATAAAGATTTTAGAATCGTAATTGATATTATATTTTACAATATCTGTTTGTCCGTTTCTAGTTCCAGCATATAAAATAGTATTATTATCCAGAAATGAGGGTTGGTTATCATAACCTTCATTATTTGAAATATTTTTCATGTTTGTAAGTACAAACTTTCCATTATCAGTATTTAGATTAAACAAAAAAACATCGGTATTGGGTTGAGAATAATTAGAAAAGGAAATAAAAAAAGACAATAATAGAAAGGTGCGTAACATATTCAAACAAATTTATTTGCTAAAGTTAGTCAATATGAGTGTAAAAAAAAACGCTTCAAAAAAATTGAAGCGTTTTTAACCAACCAACTTAAAGTCTAAAAACAATATTTGTTTTCAGCTTTAACTTTTTCAGCAATTTCCTTTCGTAAATCCACAATATCTGGGTAGTTTGTGTATTTAGTAAATCGCTTTAATCCCATTAGCATCATGCGTTGTTCATCGCCTTCGGCAAATGAGATAATACTTTCTTTTCCTTTTTCCTCGATAATATCTACGGCATGGTACAAGTATAATTTTGACATTGCTATTTGAACAGACTGTGCGTCTTCCCCAAAACGTTTGGCATTTTTTTCCGTTCTTAAAATAGCAGATTCTGCCATATAGATTTCAATTAAAATATCTGCTGCTGCAATTAATAATTGTTGGTGTTCTTCAAGGTTTTGCCCATATTTTTGTACTGCACCTCCAGCAACCATTAAGAAGGTTTTCTTTAGTTTTTTGATCATTTCCTTTTCTTCTGAAAACAATTCGGAATAGTCAGGAGTATCAAAAGATGGTATTCCCATCAGTTCTTCTTGAACAGCTTGTGCAGGTCCCAATAAATCTACATGACCTTTCATCGCTTTTTTAACCAACATACCAACACAAAGCATTCTGTTAATTTCATTGGTACCTTCATAGATACGCGCAATACGAGCATCTCTCCAGGCGGACTCCATAGGTGTTTCTTCAGAGAATCCCATACCACCAAAAATCTGGATGCCTTCATCTGCACAGTTTTGAACGTCTTCAGATACTGCAACTTTTAAAATAGAACATTCTATGGCATATTCTTCAACGCCTTTTAATTCGGCCTCCTGATGTGTGTTACCAGCAGCAACTCTCATTGCAATTCTATCTTCAATGTTTTTTGCTGCTCTATATGTTGCAGATTCACCTGCATAAGCACTGGTTGCCATTTCTGCCAACTTTACTTTAATGGCACCAAAATCTGAAATGCGTGTTTTAAACTGTTTACGCTCATTGGCATAATTTACAGCATAACCTAATATTCGCCTTTGTGAATCTAAACAAGCACCTGCCAATTTTATTCGTCCAACATTTAGTGCATTCATGGCTATTTTAAAGCCTTCGCCACGTTTGCCCAACATATTTTCTACAGGAACAACCGTGTCATTAAAAAACACTTGACGTGTTGAAGATGCACGAATGCCTAATTTATGTTCTTCTTCACCCATTGTAATTCCATTTTCAGGGTTGTTTTCAACAATAAAACCAGTGATGTTTTTATCGTCTTCAATACGAGCAAAAACAATCATCAGGCTACAAAAACCTGCATTTGAAATCCACATTTTCTGTCCGTTAATCTTATACGATTTACCATCATCAGAAAGTGCAGCAGTTGTTTTACCTGAATTGGCATCACTTCCTGCTCCAGGTTCAGTTAAACAGTAAGCTCCAAACCATTCTCCAGTAGCCAATTTAGGAACATATTTAAGTTTTTGCTGTTCTGTACCATACAGTGTAATTGGCATGGTGCCAATTCCGGTATGAGCACCAAAGGCAGTACTAAAAGATCCTGTACCGCTTGAAATATAGTCGCAAACCAATAATGTAGAAACAAATCCCATTTCCATTCCACCATAGGCTTCAGGAACTGCAACTCCTAAAAAGCCAAGTTCACCAGCTTTACGCATACATTCTTCGGTTAATGCATAATCTTTAGCTTCAAAACGTGGTTTATGCGCAATGATTTCACGATCATTAAACTCGATTACAGCTTCCTTCATCATATTTTGTTCTTCTGAAAAATCTTCAGGAGTAAATACGTTTTCACATTTAGTTTCTTTTACAAGGAATTGTCCGCCACGTAAAATGTCTTTTTCTTTTGTTTCCATTTATTTCTTAAGATTATTAGATTCAAGAATCAAGAGCCAAGACTTATAATTTAAGTCCAGATTGAAAACCTGAAATCATTTTTTGTAATTGTTTTATTTTTTGTTCTAACTCTTTAAATCTTCCTTCTGATAAATAATTTTCGTTAAACGCGACGATTAATTGTGTTTCCCATTCAAAAGCGAAACCTAAACTATCTTCTAAATATTTATTAAAATGTTTGTCAGTACTTTTACTTGAACCTTCAGCCACATTTGATGGAATTGAAACTGCACATCTATTCATTTGACTAACTAAATTGAATCTCTCAAAATCAGGGAATGTTCTGGTAAGCTTGTAATTTTCACGCACGAGTTCAATCCCATCTTGCCAAATTTTTAGTTTCTTAAAGTTATGCATCTTAAAAAATCTTGGTTCTTGATTCTATCAGTCTTGGTTCTTAAGAAAGAAATTCAAATATCCCACAAGCACCTTGACCAGTCCCAACACACATAGTTACTGCTCCATATTTACCTTTCATATCTCGCTTACGCATTTCATCAAATAATTGCACTGATAATTTTGCTCCAGTACAACCCAATGGATGTCCCAATGCAATGGCTCCACCATTTACGTTGATGATGTCAGGATTTAAACCAAGCTCTCTAATAACTGCTATTGATTGGGAAGCAAAGGCTTCATTTAGTTCAATTAATTCTAATTCTGATTGTTTTAATCCAGCTTGTTTTAATGCCTTTGGAATGGCTTTAACAGGACCAATTCCCATAATGCGTGGTTCAACTCCAGCCGCAGCATAACTTACTAATCGTGCAATGGGTTCCAGATTTAATTCTTTTACCATGTCTTCACTCATAACCATTACAAATGCTGCGCCATCACTCATTTGCGAAGAGTTTCCTGCAGTTACACTTCCACCTTGAGCAAATACTGGACGTAATTTTGCTAAAGCTTGAAGATTTGTTCCTTTACGAGGGCCTTCATCCTTGGTTACTGTATATGATTTTGTTGCTTTTTTTCCGTTAGCATCCACATAAGTTTGGTCAACTTTTATTGGAACAATCTGTTCTTGAAAACGATTTTCAGCCTGCGCTTTCAATGCCTTCATATGTGAATTGTATGCAAACTCATCCTGGTCTTCACGGGATACTTTAAATTGGTTGGCAACAGCTTCGGCCGTATTTCCCATTCCCCAATAATAGTCTTCGTGTCCGGAGTTAATTACATCGTAATTCAATTCCGGCTTAAACCCTGTCATTGGTACAGCGCTCATGCTTTCTGCTCCACCAGCAATAATGCAATCTGCCATTCCAGATTGAATTTTAGCTGCAGCTATGGCAATGGTTTCTACTCCAGAAGAGCAAAAACGGTTAACCGTTACTCCAGGAACATCCACAATATCCAATCCCATTAACGAAATTAAACGTGCCATATTCAGTCCTTGGGAACCTTCAGGCATGGCGTTTCCAACAATAACATCGTCTATTCGAGTTTTGTCCAAATCAGGTAATTCATTCATCATGTGTTGAATGGTTTCCGCAGCCAATTCATCTGTTCGTTTAAATCGGAATACGCCTTTTGGTGCTTTACCAACTGCTGTTCTGTATGCTTTTACTATATATGCGGTCTTCATAGTTTTATTGTTTATTTTAGAAAAAGAGTCTAGAGTATAGACGACTAGAAATTAGACTAATCACCTAAGTTATCTATGAATTTTCCTAACATTTTTTGTATTTGTATTATTTTATTTTCTAGTTCTTCAAACTTTTCTTTGTCTAAATATTCTTCATTATGAGAAACGATTAATTGTGTTTCCCATTCAAAAGCAGAACCAAGACTATTTTCAAGATATTTTTTGAAATGCCTATCTGTGCTTTTACTTGAACCTTCTGATATGTTTGAAGGTATTGAAACAGCACATCTGTTCATCTGGCTAATGAGATTAAACCTTTCGAAATCAGGAAAAGTTCGGGTAAGTTTATAACTTTCTCTTACTAATCCAATACCTTCTTCCCAAACTTTCAATTTTTTAAAATTATGTCTTGCCATATTTTTTAAGTCTAGTTTCTAGAGTCTAGCCGTCTAGTATCTAATTTCTAAGCGGTTTCCCAGTTTTTAACATGTGTTGAATACGTTCAAGCGTTTTTCTTTCGGTACAAAGTGAAAGGAATGCTTCACGCTCCAAGTCTAATAAATATTGCTCACTAACAAGGGTTGGTTCAGATAAATCACCTCCAGCCATGACATAAGCCAATTTATTTGCAATCTTATGGTCATGCTCACTAATATAATTTGCAGCCTCCATAGAATCTGTTCCTACCAAGAACATTCCCAAGGCTTGCTTACCCAATACCTTCACATCTTTACGTTTTACTGGTTGCGTATAACCTGAATCAGCCAGTAATCTTGCATGTGCTTTTGCAGTAGCAATTTGTCGGTCTTTATTGACTACGACAATATCTTTTCCTTTTTGTAAAACTCCCATATCAAAGGCTTCGTAAGCTGATGTTGCTACTTTAGCCATTCCAATGGTAAGGAAGTATTCTTGTAATGTGTTTAATTCTACATCGCCTTTTTTGAAGGTATCTGATGCTCGTAAAGCCATTTCCTTTGAACCGCCTCCTCCTGGAATTACGCCCACTCCAAATTCCACTAAACCAATGTAAGTTTCAGCTGCTGCAACAACTTTATCAGCGTGCATTGACAATTCACAGCCACCACCAAGAGACATTCCATGAGGAGCAGCAATTGTTGGAATAGAGGAGTAGCGCATACGCATCATCGTATCCTGGAAATATTTAATTGCCATGTTCAACTCATCGTATTCCTGCTCGACAGCCATCATGAATATCATGCCAATATTGGCTCCTACCGAGAAGTTGGCACCTTGGTTACCAATAACCAATCCATCAAAATCTTTTTCGGCTAAATCCACCGCTTTATTTAATCCTGCTAAAACGTCTCCACCTATAGTGTTCATTTTAGATTGGAATTCGCAGTTCAGGATTCCATCACCTAAATCTTCAACAACAACTCCTGAATTTTTGAAAACTTCATTTGATTTTCTGATGTTATCCAAAATGATGAACGCATCTTGTCCTGGAATTTTTTCCTGTGATTTTGTTGGAATATCGTAAGCATAAGTCGCTCCATCTTTAATTGAATAGAATGAAGAACTTCCTGAAGCTAACATATCATTTACCCAATCTGACGGTTTCTTGCCTTCAGCTTCCATGATTTTGATTCCTTTTTCAACACCAATGGCATCCCAAATCTGGAACGGACCATGTTCCCAACCAAAACCAGCTTTCATAGCATCGTCAATCTTATATAGTTCGTCTGTTATTTCCGGGATTCTGTTTGACACATATTCAAACATAGCAGCAAAATTCTTTCTGTAGAATTCACCAGCTTTATCTTTTCCAGAAGCTAATACTTTAAAACGGTCAACTACTTTATCAATAGTTTTAGTTAATTCTAAAGTGGCAAAGTTTGCTCTCTTTTTTGAACGATATTCTAATGTATCTAAATCCAATGATAGGATTTCACTTTTACCATTATCACCTTTCACTTTTTTATAGAATCCTTGACCAGTTTTGCTTCCTAGCCATTTGTTTTCCATCATTGTGTTGATGAAATCTGGGAGTTTGAAGAGTTCGTGCGCTTCATCATCCGGACAATTGTCATAAATTCCATTGGCTACGTGAACCAATGTATCCAATCCAACCACATCAACCGTTCTAAAGGTTGCCGATTTTGGACGACCAATAACAGGGCCGGTTAATTTATCTACTTCTTCAATGGTTAATCCTAATTCTTTTACTTGATGGAATAAGGATTGAATGCCGAAGATTCCAATTCTATTACCAATAAAAGCAGGTGTATCTTTAGCAATTACTGATGTTTTTCCGAGGAATTGTTCGCCATACCCATTAAGGAAATCCAACACATCCTGTGAAGTTTTTGGACCTGGAATAATTTCGAATAATTTTAAGTAACGCGCAGGATTGAAGAAGTGAGTTCCGCAGAAATGCTTCTGGAAATCTTCACTACGACCTTCGCTCATGAAATTAATAGGGATTCCCGAAGTATTCGATGTAATTAAAGTTCCTGGAGTTCGGTGTTTTTCAAGATTCTCAAAAACCATTTTTTTAATATCGAGGCGTTCTACAACAACCTCAATAATCCAATCGACATTTTTAACCTTTGCGATATCATCCTCTAAATTCCCAGTCGTAATTCTATTGGCGAATTTTTGATGATAAATAGGCGAGGGCTTTGATTTTAAAGCCGCTTTAAGCGAATCGTTAACTAAACGGTTTCTAACCACTTTATCTTCAAGTGTTAAGCCTTTAGCCTTTTCGGCATCGTTGAGTTCTCTTGGCACGATGTCCAGTAACAAAACGTCCACACCAATATTGGCGAAATGACAAGCGATTCCGCTTCCCATAATTCCTGAGCCAATAACTGCTACTTTTTTAATTCTTCGTTTGCTCATTATTTTAAAATATCTTCTTTATGATTGTAAATTTTTTTGTTTGAAATCATTTCGTTGATTACTTCTGTCACTTCATAGAAATGCTTCAATTTTTCTTCAGAAATATTATCACGAATTGCATTGTTAAACGTTAGAACTCGTTCCCGGGAATATTCTCTTTTTTCCCTACCAAAATCAGTTAAATGAATAAGAACACCACGACCATCATCAGGATTTGGTTTTCGTTCTATTAAGCCTCGTTCTTCCATGGTTTTTAGTATTCTTGAAAGGCTTGTGGCTTCCATTCCCATTTTTGGGCCTAATGCTGTTGAGGGTGTGCCTTCTTCCGGATCGATACTTAATAATGTAAAACCGGTAGCCATCGTACTATCAAACTTTAAGGCCTCTTCATTATACATTTTGTTTACAGCTTG
>TARA_R110002073_G_scaffold321416_2_pt1 | contig 16515 bp, 11 predicted proteins | sample TARA_R110002073 | Tara Oceans TARA_R110002073 (sample SAMEA4397174) | marine metagenome | biome: Polar Biome; feature: [DCM] deep chlorophyll maximum layer (ENVO:01000326); material: water (ENVO:00002006), including particulate matter (ENVO:01000060) such as... | depth 40 m
ACCCATGCCACACGTTAAACCGCTTGATCAATCCAACGCCCCTGCGGATGCTCAGCCCATCCTGAAGGCGATCGAGAAAAAGTTTGGTCAATCGCTGAATATCTTTAACACGTTGGCCTATCAACCGGATGTGCTCGGCGGAGTCACTCAAATCAACGATGGAATTCAGAACGATTTGCCAGGGAAACTTCGCGAGCTCGCCTATTTCAAGTCGTCACAAGTCAACGGGTGCGAGTATTGTTCGCACTATCACAAGCAAGCAGCGAAGAAAGCCGGTGCCTCGGATGCTCAGATCAAGGATATCGACAACTATCAGACGAGCGAAGCGTTTGATGATCAAGAGAAGGCGGTGCTGTTTTATGCCGAGCAGCTTACCAAGACAGCTCAGGTGGACCCCGGAACCGTTGCAAAACTGAAAGAGTTCTTGAACGAGACGCAATTGGTCACTCTCGCTGCGACCGTGGCGCTAGCGAACTTTACCAATCGTTTTAATCATGGATTGGATATTCAGCTGCCATGAGTGAAACTCACTTCGACCTGATCGTGATCGGTACAGGACCGTCCGCTTCGACTGTCGCCAAGAAATCTCGTGGCGAGGGAAAGCGAGTGGCCGTGATCGAGGAACGGGAATTTGGTGGTACGTGTGCCCTGCGTGGATGTAACCCCAAAAAGGTATACGTCAATGCGGCCGACTTGATCGATCGGGTTGTTGGCGGACGGGGAAAACTTCTCGATTATCAGAAGGTTAAAATCGATTGGCAACAATTACTGCAATTCAAGCAGACCTTCACCGAACCCGTGATTGAAAAAAGCGAAGCATCTTACCGTAAAAAAGGGATCGAAACTTTTTCGGGCACCGCTTCCTTCGCCGCTCCCGACACGATTCGTGTCGGAAACCACACGCTTACGGCGGAGCGGGTCTTTATTGGCGCCGGAGCACGTCCGCGTCCACTCGATATCCCGGGCGAGAAGCATGTCGTGCAGAGTGATGATTTTCTTGAACTACCCGACATGCCTAGCCGCGTGGTGTTTATCGGAGGTGGTTACATTTCGATGGAGTTTGCTTGTGTTGTGGCTCGCTACGGTTCCCACGTTACGGTGTTGCAGCACGGCGATCAGATTTTGAACTCCTTTGACACAGATCTCGTTTCGCAATTGAGCGAATATTGTGCGGAGCACGGTGTCGAGATTTACACCCAAGCCGAAGTGACCGCAGTCAACCAATGCGGTGACCAATCGTTCGAGGTGAATTATAAAAAGGAAGGGAAAACCCTTTCCGTGAACGCCGATTTAGTGGTCCATGGCGCGGGCCGCGTGCCGAATCTTGAGCGCCTTGATCTGCAGGCGGGTGAGGTGGAATTTGGTGACAAAGGAATCAAGGTGGATGCGTTTTTGCGAAGCGTTAGCAACCCTCGCGTTTTCGCCGCCGGTGATTGCGCCGACACCGGCAAACCGCAGTTGACACCCACGGCAAATGAAGAAGCACGCGTTGTGGTCAAGAATCTTTTCACGTCAAATTCAATGCAGCAACCCGAATACGACGTCATTCCACGCGTCGCGTTTACGGTCCCCTCGATCGCCGCGGTGGGCATGTCCGAAACCCAGGCACGTCAATCCCATGACGTGGACGTTCACCACGAAGACACCTCGACCTGGGGATCGGTTCGTAAAACGGGCCAGCGATGCGCGGGCTACAAGATTCTGATTGACAAAAAGACCGATTTGATCCTCGGCGCTCACTTGCTAGGTCCTGCATCCGAGGAAACGATTAATCTGTTTGCCTTGGCAATGAAGTTTGGATTGACCGCAACCAACGTCAAATCAACGTTGTTTGTCTTTCCCACATTTGCATCGGACGTACGCAAAATGGTGTGAGGATCGTTGTTGTTGGCGGGCGATTATCGCTCGCAGTGGACCTTGCAGTGGACCCTACTGCTCAACTGGTTCGCGTTCAACTGGTTCCGGCTCAACCAGATTACGCTCAACCGGATCACGCTCGATGCTGGCGTCCACCTTCTCGGCTGCCTGGTCCACTACCTGTTTCGACTTCTCAACCAATATGGATGTGTCTTCTTTTACCTTCTCGGTGTCCACTTGGATCGTCGGGTTGCCCGCCGGGGAACTGAACCGTAGCCAGCCAACGAGAGCCATGATCAACACAACAACGACTACCGCGATTACGACACGCATAACGTCCTCTCCTATTATCGAACTTTGCTACCCGCAAACACCGTCGGTTTGCACTCGGCAGAATCTTGAATCTGTGCTGATGCGTTGCAATTGTCATGCCGACACCAGCGGCTCTGGCACAGACTTTGCTTAGCCAAACGGAACGTCAATTCAATAAGAATCAGCGATGAATTGGCCATTTTGTTCTCTCTTGACGATTATTAATTTCACATTGTTTTCATAACGGACCTCGCTCGCGCGAAATTGGAGCCGCACAATGCACGGACAGATGGAGATCTTTGGGACGAGCGATATTGGTCGCAAACGCAACACAAACGAAGATCACTTTATGATTTCGGACCTGTGCAAATCGATGCGGGTCCATTCAACAAGTTTGGCATTGGATCATCGCACGCGTTTGTTTGGTGAAACGCAGGGGCGACTTCTGTTGGTCGCCGATGGGATGGGAGGACACGACTCCGGTGAACGCGCAAGTCAATTGGCATTGGACGGGATCGTCGACTACGTGCTCAATTCGCTCAGCTGGTATTTGCTGCACGACGATATCCACGAGGACGAGGAATTTCAGAAGCACTTGAAGGCGGGATTGTTGAACTGCCAACAAATGATCGAGCGTGATATTGCCTTGGCTCCTCAGCGGCAGGGGATGGGATCGACTCTAACGATGGCCTATATCGCATGGCCACGAATGTTTGTTGTTCATGTGGGGGACAGCCGCTGTTATTTGCTGCGTGACGGCGAGATCAAACAATTGACGCGTGACCATACCATGGCCGAAGCTGTGTTGGGGCACCGCGAATCCAAAGAGTCCGAACCGGATCGCGAAGGTCCGTTGACGAACATGTTGTGGAACGTGCTGGGAGGAAAAGATGAACCGCATCCCGATGCAGCTTCCTACCATTTGCAAATCGGAGATGCGTTAGTGTTGTGCACCGATGGGCTAACGAAGCATCTCTGTCGCAAACGTATTGCCGAACTGATTGGAAGCGACCGTTCTTTAGAGAACGCATGCAACCAAGCGATTCAGGAGGCCAACGATGCCGGCGGCAGCGATAACCTTACGATCGTCGCGTGCCGATTTCGCAAGTCGCGTCCGATCCAGGAAAGCGAAGCGGCCATCGATGTGTTGATACCCGAGGCGGATGACATCGACGACAAAGCGGTGCCGGTGAGTGAGACGGAGCTGGTAAGTGAGACGGATCCGGTAAGATAAGAAGCACCCTCACGCGGCTATTTGTCGGATCACTTATGCATCGTCATGGGCCAGCGACACACGATTGAGTTGGCGTTCGGCACGAATGCAGTTGCGGCCATTTTCCTTGGCGCAGTAAAGCAGTTTGTCCGCACGGTCAAACCAACTCTTTTGCGAGTCATCGTTTCGCAAAATGGCGACACCGATCGACGCTGTAATCTGGTGCAAGGATTGTCCGCTCGCTTGATGCTTGAATCGGTGGGTTGCCAGCGAGCTGCGGATTTCTTCGGCGTACTGCAACGCGTCACTCGCGGACGTGACACGCATAAAAACGCCAAATTCGTCGCCGCCATAGCGAGCCACCGTGGCATTCCCATTAACCGACTGGATTTTTGCCGCAATGAACTTTAGTAGACTGTCGCCCACCGCATGGCCGAGTTGGTCGTTGACCTGTTTAAAACCATCGAGATCGACTAGGATCAACACCGCATCATCTGCGGAATCCAAGTGGCGACCTCGGATTGCGGTTTCCATCAAGGCATCGAAACATCGACGATTGCCGACACCAGTTAGCGGGTCGATCATCGTCGACCGCTGAGATGCGACGAGCTCTTCTTGTAGATGACTGATTTGCCCCTGCGACAGTTTCAATTGGTCTTTCATTGAATCCAATTGAGACTGCATCGCCGCATTGCTCGCGATGATTTCAGCCACACAGGCTTTCACTTTTTCCGGAGTGATATTCGCTGCCGTCAAATCACGATTTGCATGGTCGATGGAGTTTCCGAGTTCTTCCCCGGCATGCATCTGACGATCGATCGCCAGCACTAATTCTTGCAGTTCTGCTCCCAATTTGGTGCTGATCTGGGTGCTCAGTTCTGCGCCGGATGGTTGGCAAAACTGGTGATGCAACGCCTCGAGCTGCTGCGTCGTGACACTATTGGCCTCATCCACGGCGCAACTTAACTGCTCACAAATCTCGGGACTCCGTCCTTCGGCGTATCGATACCAAACTTCATAGACTTTGGGCGTTGGCGGAGTGCGGAATCGTCCCACAAATTGCAAGGCTTTTTTTGCAATCGTAAACGCGTAGTCAAAGTTGGGGGGGGAGTCAGTGGCGGGTGATTCGGAGGTCACGCAATAAAACTCCTAGAAATAAACATGTTGCTAAAGTCTTCAGTCGAAATTTCACTGCAGCGGTCGACGCAAAGTCGACACACCGACGATCGCCGGAGTTGTCAGCCCGTGTCGGCAGCGCACACTCATCCGCCTATGAAGGTGTGCCGTATTTGATCATCTAGAGTTTAAAGGGACAACAACACTAAGTCGGATTGCCGGAGACGAGAGTGGCGATTGCTGGATCCGAACTGCCGTTGCCGCGATGATCGCCTCGTGACTCGCTTTGCTTTACGAATTGTCGTCTGTGACGGGATCCTCGCTCCTAAGAAACCGCCCGCGACGACATCATCGGAAGAATCATACATCCTGTGAAAGTGGGGATGGTCTGGTCGATGAATTTTTCATGAAGAAATCACCTGGGGAGGGTTGGGTGTCCCCCGGTGTTATGGGGTGATCGTGTCGTACTCGATCTCGCTGCCTGCGGGGCTGACGATCGAATCGACACGATGATTGATCCGGTTAGTGCGGGGGGCGTTTGTGGTTTACAGCGAACCTGAGTCACAACACTGCACCGTCCGCGTCACTGCATGCGTCAAAGCGTGGATGTCACCCTGAATGCCACACTTGATCGCATCGCTGTCCCTAAGCTTTTTCTTCAGCCGTAACTGTTTGCGTGAAACCGAAGGGGGGTGGGCCGAAATACCTTGTTTTCTGCGGTGATTTAGTGCGGATACCCGCCTGTTTCATGGGTCTTTGCAAACTGTGACCTAAGGTTTTTTAGCGTTCCCTAGCTCTCTGAGCGGGGGACGTGTCAATGTTTTTATAAATCTCGCGGGGGGCAAGCTGTGAGTTCGTATCTGCGATTTGGCATCGTCAAATCAAATCAAGATCGCTGCATATTGAATTCGAACCTATGGGTCGGAGCGATCTGCATCCCATTGTTGCTAGTCACACATGTGAGTGCTGCGGACACCCCCCTGGATTCTCGTTCTGTTGATTCACTCGCGAGTTGCTGCGGCGATGGTGGTTGTTCAGCGGTCGCCATCGCTGCAGGCAGCGAACGGGAATTTCACGCCGAAGGCGTTACTACCTTTTTCTCGAAATTGGTGGACACCACCGATTTTCCAGCGCGTTGGTACTGCGGCACATGGTCATCCGATGTGGGGTGGTTACATATCGTTTCCGATGTCGCGATTTTCGGCGCCTACTTTGCCATCCCACTCGTATTGATGGGATTCTTGCTTCACCGTCGCGACTTACCCTTTCCCCGAGTGATTTGGTTGTTTGCGGCGTTTATTCTTTCTTGTGGAATCACGCATCTGATCGAAGCAGGAATCTTTTGGTGGCCGGTCTATCGGTTGTCAGGATTGATGAAAGCTTGCTCGGCGGTGATCTCTTGGGCAACCGTCATCATGCTCGTGCGTGTGACGCCGGCTGCTTTAAGAATTCCCTCGGCCGCACTGCTTACTAAACAGTTGCAGCAGGGAAAAGAGCGTCTCAGTTTAGCCCTGGAAGCAGGGCGTGTCGGAGTTTGGGAATGGGAACTGAATACCAACACCTTCACATGGGACAGTACCACTCGCCAGATATTGGGGATTGATCCCCATGTCGTCATCGATTTTGAGTTATTTGCTGCGGCACTTCATCCCGACGATCGCGAACGGGTGACGAAACTTGTCGACGAGAGTATTCGAACCGGATGTCGCTACGACACCCAATATCGCGTGCTGCATCCCGATGGGACCACTCATTATGTACGCGCCAAGGGAAAGGTTGTTTTTGGTGCCAACGCAAAGCCGGATCGTTTTATCGGCGTTTGTCTCGACTTTACACAACAGCAACTTCAGGATGACGCTGTTTGGGAGAGTCAGAACAATTTTCAAAGCACATTCGAGCAGGTTGCGATGGGCATCGCCCATGTCTCTCCGATCGGTAAATGGCTACGTGTGAATAAAGGGCTTTGTGAGATCCTGGGATACAGCGCCGAGGAATTGCTGCAGTCCACGTTTCAAGATCTCACGCACCCGGATGACCTCAATACCGACTTGGACAGCGTCCAGTTTCTACTCGATGGACGGATTGATTCCTATTCAATGGAGAAACGATATCTCCGCAAAGACGGGAGTCAGGTTTGGGGAAAATTGACGGTGTCGTTGGTGCGTGACGTGACCGGCAACCCCAAACACTTTATTGCGGTGGTCGAGGATATTCAGCAACGAAAGGACGCTGACGCAAAACTACGTGAATACACATCGCAAATTCGCAAGCTCTCGCTGGTGGCGAGCAAAACGAAACATTCGGTCGTGATTTGTGACGCCGAAGGACGAATTGAGTGGGTCAACGATGCATTTACACATCTGACCGGATACACGACTCGCGAAGTGCTGGGGGAATACCCTAACGACCTGTTGGCAGGCCCCGAGACCGATGCCAATACGATTCGCTTGATCACCGAATCGGTGCAACGCGCTGAAAGCGTTGCGGTGGAAATTCTGAACTACAACAAGTCGGGTGAGAAATATTGGATTGATTTGAAGATCGATCCCGTCTTTGACGACCAAGGCGAATTGACTCAGTTTATTGGAACGCAAGTCAATGTCACAGAGCGAAAGAATGCCGAAATCGCCATGCGGCAGCAGCAAAAACGTTTCGAGCGATTCTTGCGATCGGACATCGTCGGTATTGCCATGATTCGTTTGAGTGGCGAAGTCGTTCAGGCCAATGATGAAATGCTTCGCATCGTCGATTTTACTCGTGCTGAATTTGAAAAGGAGGTATTGGATTGGCGAGAAATGACCCCCGATGAATACTTGCCGATTGACGAACAGGCGATGACGGAACTGCTGGCGACAGGCGCTGTCAAACCCTACGAGAAAGAGTTGTTTCGTCAAGACGGAACGCGTGTGCCAATTGTGATTGGTGCCACCCATCTTGATGACGAAGACGACCTGACACTCTGTTTCGTGTTGGATGCCACCTCGCAAAAGGAAGCCCAAGAAAAATTGCAATCCGCAAGACGTATTGCGGAAAAAGCCAACTTGGCCAAAAGTGAGTTTCTTGCCTCGATGAGTCATGAGCTACGCACCCCGTTAAACGGAGTGATTGGAATGACCGAGTTGCTTTCCGAAACAGGACTTGATGCTCGGCAGAAACGGTTTGTCGGCGCTTGCCAATCGAGCGGCAAAGCGTTGATGACGCTAATTAATGACATCTTGGATTTTTCAAAAATCGAGGCAGGACATCTTGATATGGACGAACATCGATTCGATCTACTGGAACTGCTCGACGATGTCATGACCTCGATGCCCGTTCGACTGGAAGGCAAGCAGATCGAATTGCTTTACCATCTCGATCACCCTTCGACCTTGACGTTGTTGGGCGACAGCAATCGTCTACGCCAAGTTCTGATCAATCTGATTGGTAACGCGATCAAATTTACCGAGAAAGGTGAAGTCACGCTGCTTGCCGTGCCACAACGGTTGACCGAAAGTGAGGCGACCATCCGGTTTTCGATTACGGATACCGGGATCGGAATTCCAAAGGACCGCGTCCATCGCTTGTTTCAAGCATTCTCGCAAATGGACAGTTCGACCAGTCGCCAATATGGCGGTACGGGGCTGGGACTTTCGATCAGCAAAGGGCTTGTCGAATTGATGGGCGGAAGCATTGGGGTTCAGAGCGAAGAAGAGGTTGGATCGGAGTTTTGGTTTACCCTGACATTCAAACGAATTCATGTCGTGAATTCTCGCGAACGGATTACCGCGGAACGAGTGACCAACGAGCAAATTCATGATTTGCAAGTGCTTGTGGTCGAAGATAACGACGAGTGTCGGCGTACGCTCCAAAGCATGTTGCAGGGTTGGCAGATCAAGGTCCAGTGCGTTGAAAACGCAGACGATGCCGTGCAGTTGTTAACGAAATCACGCGCGAAGGGGGCACCGTTTGATATCTGTTTGATCAACAAGACTTTGCCTGGCCAGGATGGGATCGAATTGGGGCGGCGATTACGCGAGGATCTGGCCTTTGATGATCTGTTGCTGTTTTTGATGGCTCCGATGGATGCCGATTTTCCCCAATCCAGCGTCGTGTTTGACCATTTTCTGACGAAGCCGGTAGGACAATCGTTGTTGCTCGATACGATCGTTGATTCCTGCTGCAAAAAGCCTCGGGGCGTACCACCGGTGACGTCGGATGAAACTTTCGATCACGATGGTCTCACCACCGACGTTCGGATTTTGGTGGCCGAAGACAATCTGACCAACCAACTGTATGTCGAAGAAATCTTGATGCGTGAAGGATGGCACTGTGACATCGTCAAAAACGGAAGCGAAGCGATCAAGGCCGTCGCAGCCGAGGATTACGACCTGATCCTAATGGACTGCCAAATGCCTGAGGTGGATGGTTATGAAGCCACTCGCCAGATTCGAAAACAGGAATCCGAAGGACGGTTGAAAGGACATCGACCCATTTTGGCGCTGACCGCCAATGCGATCAAAGGTGATCGCGAGCTTTGTTTGGATGCGGGCATGGATGATTATATGCCCAAACCGTTTAACCCTAGCCATCTCGTCACAATGGTTCGGGCATTTCTGAACGGGGATCAGAGAGAGTCCATGAATCCCGGCGGCGTCCAGGCGGATTCGACGGTGACGTTTCGGTCCGATTTGCCGCCGATTGATTTCGATTCGCTCTACAACCGGTGTATGGGCGATGCCAGCTTTGCGGCGTCACTACTCGATTCCTTTGCCGAAGATGGTCGTGATCGAATGAACCAGATTGTTCGATTGACCGATCACGGTGACACAGCGGGAGTTTCCAAAGTGGCTCACTCGCTCAAAGGCATCGCTGGCATTGTCGCCGCGCAGGACATCCAGTGCCTTTCCGCCCGCATCGAATCCGCGGGGAAGTCGGGAGAAATAGAGGTGCTGCATCGCTTGGTGGATGATCTGAAGAATGTGGTGGACGAATGCCTCAGCTACGTCCCCATCGTAAAAAAGTGGACCACGCTATGGACCGAGCATTAAGCGATTTCCTCGTACTTTTAATCTGAAAATTCTATAGCAAATCAAACGTAACAGGGGCAATTACGTGAGTGAGCAAAAAGCGAAGCGTTTAGCTATTGTCGTCGATGATGAAGCGATCGCTCGAAAAATGATGATGTTTGCTCTTCAGCATGAAGGGTTTCAGTGCGATCAGGCAAGTGATGGGCACGAGGCGATGCAGTTGATCGCAAGCGGCGATTACGATCTCGTCGTCACCGATTTGGCGATGCCGCACAAAAACGGACATGCACTGACGGTTGAACTGTTGAAACTCGAAAACCGTCCGACCATTGCTATTCATACTTCGGTGATCGAGCCGCGTATCGTCAAAGATTTAATGAATCGAGGGGTGGATGATATTGTCTATAAACCCACCAATTACGCAGCGTTTGCTGCCAAGATGGTCGCGATGGTACAGAGGCGAATCAGCCGTCGTGATGCAAAAGAGATGTTGACACAAGAGAAAGCGTCTACGAGGGCAGATTCAAAACAGTGGGGCGTATCTGATTTGGACGGCCTTAAAATCAAATCTTCCTCTCCTCCAGCTCCGGTGAAACCGATGACTGCTCGGTCGGTCAATGCACTGGGGGTCGAATCGCTGCCGTTTTCCGCGGATGTGATCGAAGCGTGTCGACTCGCATGTAACCCCAATTCGGAAATCGGTGACATTGCGGCCGCGATAGGCCGCGAGCCGAATTTAAGTGCCGAACTAACTCGCTTGGGAAACAGCAGCTTCTATAACCGGTCGGGATCGAATCTGCGATTGGAAGAGATTGTCGTACGCATCGGGCGACGTCATGTGGGGGAATTGGCGTTGGCGTTAAACGCCAGTTCATCGATTCGTGATATGGCGGTGACTTCGATGAATGTACCACTCGCTTGGCAACGAAGTCTTGCTGCCCGCGCGGCTGCAAAAATTCTGATCTCGTTAAAAAAGAACTCCAGTGCCAATGCAGGGATATTGCTCAGTGCTGCGATGCATTCACTCGGCCGGATGGTGCTGGCGAAGGCCTTTCCCGATGATATGGCGGCTTTGATCGATCACGCCAATGTTTCCGGCGAAGCCTTGGCGACGTTGGAACATCGGACGCTTGCGGTGACGCAGTCCGAGTCGCTGGCGAGATTGTTGAATCAATGCCAGATTCCCAAGGACATTATCGGTCCCCTGCAATTTATCGACATGTCCTACCGACAGCTCGAGTCGCTCGATCCGGCGGATCGTGAAGGGGCGGAACTCGTAAAAGTCGCCGTCTTGATGGGATGGCTTGCCGTGGGCAAATGGGAATCTTGGGATCTTATCGAGATTCCGCCCGTTAGTGTTCTGCAACAATATTGTGGCGGATCGGTTGCTGGAATCGTTACCCGAACACGCGATGCATTGTCGGAGATGATGGCTGAATTCGGTGATCCCGACGGCTTGTTCGATGCATCTGACGCACGAAATCCCTGCTGCTATCACTGCGTGGGAGAAAGTGACTTTGATATCGTGCAGTTGCTGTTGCCGGCGATGGGGTTCATGCCATCCGCATCCGCGGCACCCGAAAGTGCAATGATGGTGGTGAATGCTTTGGACGTGACGAGACGTCAACTCTCGAAACATGTTTCTACGCTCGAAACCCGCCGTGGCTTGGTTTTGGCTCGCAGCGGTCAGGCGGTTCGTGTACAGCCGAATCGTACGGTCCACACGTTGCCCTGCAGTTTTGCAAGCTTAGCGGAGGCGATTCCACACCCTTCGATATCCGTGTCGAAAATGTTGTCTTAAGACGTGCCGATGCGTCCCGCGCGGCGCAGGAACGGACACCCGAGGTGTCCGCTATGGCTCACTGAAACGTGCCAGTTCGCACGCTTCGGGGCGGTCCAGATCAACGCCGAAGCGACTCGGACGCATCCGAGCGAGCGCGGCGTTTCGCGACGTAGGTTGGCACTCTAGTTGCTTGCTAAATGGAGCCAAGTCAAGCCAAGGAGATCGCCGATGCATAAGGTGCTGCTCGCTGTAGATGGTTCGAGCATTTCAGACGAAGCCGCCCGCTGGGTTTCGACGTTGCCACACCGTAATCACTGGGATCTGACCATTCTAAGTGTGGTTCAGCGTCCGTTGGTGCACGATGATGATCCGCTACTGAATGTCTATGAGAAGGCGTGTGATCAAGACCGCAAGGATGCCGTAGCCCATTATGACAAAATTTCGACGCTCTTCGATGGCACGAGTGTCTCGGTTCGTCATCGAATCGAATCAGGATCTCCGAACGAAACGATTGTCGACACCGCGAAGGCGATGGGGGCGGATTTGATTGTCGTCGGTGCCAAAGGACGTTCACAAATCAGTCGCATGTTGTTGGGCAGTGTAAGTGATCACGTTGCAACGCATGCTCACTGCAGCGTTTTAGTGGTGCGGAGTGCGGGGCGACATGAATACGAGGAAGGGTTTCGAGTTTGCTTGGCGTTTGGCGTGGATGCTCCGGCGCAAGCCGCGCTGCGCGAGATGACCGAGATTGCATGGCGCAGCGATACGGTTTTTCATGTGTTGTCGATCGCTTCGTACTTGCATGACTTCTTTGGGGTGTTGCCAGAAGATTCTCAGATTGTTCGGCAGTACCACGAAAATTTGAGTCAAGCCCATGATCAACTGCTCACCGTCTCGTCCCAAACGCAAACTCACCTAATCGAAAATGAGCATGTCGGAGAAGGCATCGTGACATTTGCGGAACGGAATGCGATTGACATGGTGGTCGTGGGCGAAAAGTCACGTAGCGGGGTGAGTCGCTTTTTGCTTGGCAGCACCTCGCGTTATGTCTTGCGTCATGCGGAATGTAGTGTCTGGATTGCTCGCAACCATCAAGTGCGAGAAGACGAGCCTCTGCTAGAAAAGTCTCCGACGGTATTAGCGTAAACGACGGTCACGATTCAACTTCGACCGGAGCGGTCTTTATGAAGCGTTTCAAGCGAATCTTGTGTTACATCGGAACGGATTCTAACGAAGCGGCTCTTTCCAGAGCGGTGAGTTTGGCGATCCGTAACGAAGCATCGTTAACGATCATGGACGTGATCAAGCCCATCCCCAAAGGGATTGTCATGGTCGGCGACGCGACCGATTCGGAGGAACTGCAAAACATCATGGTCAATGACCATGAACACGCGTTATTGGCGAGGTTGGCGGAATATGCCGACACGGCCGTGCCGATTGAATTGGTGGTAGCCACCGGCGATCCTGCGACCGAAATTATCCGCCAAGTGATTTTGGCAGATATCGACTTGGTGATCAAAAACGCCGACGGTCTTTCGGCTCCCGGGGGTGCGTTTGGGAGTGTCGCACGGTCGCTGCTGCGGATGTGTCCGTGTCCAGTATGGCTCCTTAAACCTGAAATACATGGGCAATTTGATCGCGTCCTGGCTGCGGTTGATTTAGACGCCGACGACGAGATCCATCAGCAACTCAATCGCAATATTCTCGAACTCGCTTTGTCGATCGCACGAGCCGAGCAAGCTCAATTGCATCTTGTCGCCGCTTGGGGCTTGTGGATGGAAGGTCCATTGCGAAAGCGAATGGGCGACGAAACCATCGATCAAATGGTGGAACTTCAGCAGGTCAAGGTGCGTCGTGCGCTCGATGAATTGCTGCCAGCCGGATCGTCCGACAATAATCGCATCCAAATCCATTTGCATCGTGGCGATCCGTCCGAAGTCATTCGCAGTGTAGCCGATACGATCGAAGCCGATTTGATGGTGATGGGAACGGTGTGTCGCACCGGAGTATCGGGAGCCTTAGTCGGCAGTACGGCGGATTCTATCTTTTCCGAACTCAGCTGTTCCATGCTTGCCATCAAACCTTCGGGATTCGTTTCGCCGGTCCAGGTAGCTGCCCGTGTTTGAAAGCGCTTGCACCCCTGCCGCGACGCGACGGTCGTGGGCGGGGCCCTCTAATACGCTTTCTCTTCCTCTAATCATTCTCTTCCCTCTGTTTATCATTTCCCTGTTTATCAATCGAGTGCTTCCATGAGTATTGATCTATCGACCCACTATGGCGGGCTTATGTTACGGACTCCGATTGTCGTGGGGGCATGCCCGTTGTTGACCGATGATCACATGCGGGCGAGGCTGCAAACGGCGGGGGCCGGCGCCATCGTGTTGCCCTCCGTATTCGAAGAACAGGTGATCGAATGGACTCAGAAAATGGGACGTCCGATCACCTACCGTGAAAAAGCGTTACTCGCACGCAGCGAGCGGTTGCGAATCCGGTCTGCTTGCAGAGATGCAGAGAGTTATTTGGCGTTGCTTAAACGAGCAAGTTCGCAGTTGGACATACCTGTGATCGCCAGTATGAACGGCTACGCGGCTAACGGTTGGCTCGACTACGCGGGCGAATTGCAAGAAGCGGATGCGGCGGCCATCGAATTGAACGTTCATCACCCACCTTTGAATGAGCACGCTGGATCAGGTGAAATCGAAGAGTCGATTGTCGCCGCCATCGAAGAGATTGATCAAGCAATTTCGATCCCGTTGTTTATCAAGATCGAGCGTGTTGGCGTCAGCTTGCCTCACCTTGCTCGACGCGTCTGTTCGGGGGCAAGTGGTTTTGTATTGTACGGCCGCGGGCCCGATACCGATATCTGTCTCGACAGTTTGAAGCTGAAATCGACTTGGAGTCTGACCTCGCCGGGATCCGCAATCCAATTGATCGATCCGATCATGCGAGTCCATTCGCATTGCCCCGCGATGTCGATTGCCGCGAGTGGTGGAGTCGCCAGCAGCGAGGATGTGATCAAGGTACTGTTGGCGGGAGCCGATGTTGCGATGGTGACAAGTGAGTTGTATCGGTCAGGACCCGATGTGATTGGGAAACTACTGGACGGGCTGGCTGAGTTTCTAAAACAGCATCAATTCGATTCGCTCACGGATCTTCAGATGCGTCGACCGATCGAATTCGCTCACGAGGAAGAACGTGTTCACTACGTCGCTGCGCTCTCGGCAAGACTCAATATCGTCCCTCCGGTCGGTGACTAATGTCCGCATTTGATCGCATCGTTCATTTCAGTGCTGTGTCGGTGTTCTCCGATTGAGGTTCGCGAATCGCGGCGACTTCTGCGGTCAAATCAATGCCCACCGGGCACCACGTGATGCATCGTCCGCAGCCCGTGCAGCCGGTCGTGTCGAATTGATCTTGCCAAGTCGCAAGCTTGTGCGTCAGCCATTGCCGATAACGGCTGCGAACGTCGTTGCGAACCGTGCCGCCAGCGGTGTAGCTGAAGTCGAGATTGAAACACGAATCCCATTGGCGGACGCGTGTCACATCGCTCTGGTCCAAGTCGCTGACTTCGTTGACGGTTGAGCAAAAACAAGTCGGGCAAACCATGGTGCAGTTGGCGCATGACAAACAACGGCGGGAAACTTCATCCCAGTGCGAGTGTTCCAGGTTGTCGAGTAGATCGTCATGAAGGTTCGTGGTATCGAGCCGTTTGGTGATCGCTTGCTTCGCATTTTCAAGCTCGGCAGCGGCAAGTTCTCTTTGCGCTGCGTCCGCCGTGTTCAGTCCGAGTTCGGCAACGATATTTTCGCCTGTTTCACTTCCCGTTTCGACACAGTACCCCGCTTCGGTTTCAGTAAGGGCGATGTCGAATCCGCTTGTGCAGTCTGGGCCACTGTTCATCGAGGTGCAAAAGCATGTCGCAGCAGCAGTGGAACATTGCACCGCGATGATCAGTGCCGATTCGCGTCGCCGCAAATAAATCGGATCCACAAACTCTCCACGCAGAAACACACGGTCCTGGATTTCAATCGCCCTCAGATCGCAACCCCGTACGCCGAACAACGCGACACTCTCGGGATCCTCGACCTTATCGGTAAATTGCCAGCCGTCAGCGGTCAGCTTCGCACCGCTGAGTTCTTGGCGAGCGGGGTAAAGGAATTTTTTCCACGAATCGGGACTCGAGTTAAAATAGAATTGCCGCTGGTGATGCGTGTTTTGAATCTGGTAGGTGGCGGGCGATTGGGTGTCGGTCCATCCCGTGGGCAACTGGTCGACTTGGGTCAGGGTGTCGTAAATTATTGCACCGTTTCGCACCGTGGGACCGACCACCCGGTATCCCCGGCGATGCAATGCATCGATCAGCTGTTGTAACTCGCCTCGCGGCAACCACCACATTTCGCGTTGGGCGGGCTGGTTCATTCCGAAGTACCTTGCGGTTGGTAGAACAAGTCGAGTAGTTGCAGGCGAGTCGCCACCAATCGTTTCGAAAGTGATTTGGCGATCGTGTACATCACCTTGTAACCAATGTCGTGGTTTTGTTCGCAAAGCTGTGAAAGCGCGGCTGCATCAAATGAAATCAAAGTTGTTTCGAGCGTGGCCATTGCCGTGGCGGTCATCCGTTGATCGCCCAGCACGGCGGACCATCCCAACAAATCGCCAGGGCCGGCTGTTAACATCGCCTTTGCGCCGGCTCGCGTTCCTGACATCTCCAACCGCACTCGGCCCTCTTTGATCCAGTAGATCTTGGCGTGGACTTCGCCTTCACGAAAGAGCAACCGCTGAGCGGGGTACGTTTCCAGCGATGCTAGATCTGCCAACGGCTGAATTAAAAAAGGCGAGCCTCCGCTGTCGAGTCCGATCGTGTCGAGGTGTTTCTGGCTCATCGAATAAAGGCCCCGTGAGTCGGCGATTCGCGAAATGGAACTCAACAAGTTGGGGCAACGCAAAGCGAATGCCAAGTCAGGTCGCTAAGGGCAAGCGAAGGCTAAAATGCAAACGTTCAAGATCTCGCCACTGTACAATAGAGCTATTACTCGCCGACAAGGCGGATCGGTAGATCGGCTCATTCAATCGGTTCATTCCGTTGGCTCGGGGATTCTCGATTCCAGACCGACGCGATGAGTGTGCACTTCGTCACAACGTCGTGCCAGATCGTCATGCCCAAACCGTCTTGCCAAAGAAATCATCGCGGCGGCAACGAACCTCGTTGGATCGTCCGATAGGTGTCG
>TARA_R110002073_G_scaffold21092_4_pt1 | contig 16509 bp, 19 predicted proteins | sample TARA_R110002073 | Tara Oceans TARA_R110002073 (sample SAMEA4397174) | marine metagenome | biome: Polar Biome; feature: [DCM] deep chlorophyll maximum layer (ENVO:01000326); material: water (ENVO:00002006), including particulate matter (ENVO:01000060) such as... | depth 40 m
GCCATTCGTGCCTTCATAGATGGGCGCAATGCGGGCATCACGATAGTGCTGGGCCGCACCGGTCTCCTCGATGAAGCCCATCCCGCCATGAATCTGAATGCCCAGTGAGGTCACCTCGACACCCACATCGGTTGACCAGGCCTTGGCGATCGGCGTCAGCAATTCTTCGCGGCGCTTGGCAAACTCGCGGTCTTCCTGCGCGTCCTCGTGTTCCGCTTCGTCCGCCGAGGTTGCGCAATGCAGGCAGATGGCCCGTGCAGCCTCGATCTTGGCCTTCATCGTCGCCAGCATCCGGCGCACATCGGGATGGTCGATAATGGCATGCGGACCCGGCTCATCGACTTCCGGAGATTTTCCCTGGCGGCGGTCCTTGGCATAGGCAAGGGCCTGCTGGTAGGCGCGCTCGGCGATACCCACGCCCTGAACGCCGACGGCGAGCCGCGCGGCATTCATCATCGTGAACATGCAATTGATCCCGCCGAATTCCGGTCCGATCAACCAGCCCTTGGCTCCCGACATTTCCATCGTGCAGGTCGGGCTGCCATGAATGCCCATCTTGTGTTCCAGCCCGATGGCCTGGATGGCATTGCGTTCCCCGGGGTTGCCGTTTTCATCAAGCAGGAATTTGGGAATCAGGAAGAGCGAAATGCCCTTCACGCCATCCGGCCCGTCCGGCGTGCGCGCCAGAACCGGGTGGATGATGTTTTCGGCGCAGTCATGTTCGCCCCAGGTGATGTAGATTTTCTGGCCTGTGATCGACCAGCTGCCATCGCCATTGGGCTCGGCCTTGGTCCGCAGGAGACCGACATCGGACCCGGCACCAGGCTCGGTCAGTTGCATGGTCGAGGACCATTCGCCGGTCATCAGCTTGGGCAGGTAGAGCGCCTTCTGCTCATCGCTGCCGTGCGCCAACAACGCCTCGATGGCACTGAAGGTCAGCATCGGGCCGAGGCTGAACGCCATATTGGCCGACTGCATCATTTCCAGAACGGCCGATCCAAGCGCCTTTGGCAGGCCCATGCCGCCATTCTCTGTCGGGAATTGCAGTCCCTGCCAGCCGCCCTCCACGAATTTCGCATAGGCATCGCAGAAACCATCAGGGGTCGTGACAACGCCGTCCTTCAGCGTGCAGCCCTGGATGTCGCCGCTGCGATTCAGGGGCGCCAGCACTTCATTGGAGAATTTCGCCGCTTCATCAAGGATCGCCCGGATCAGGTCCTCGGACAGATCCGGAAAGGCCCCTGACTTTTTGAGCCCGCCCAAAACGGCAATCTCGTCGAGGGTGAACAATATGTCGTTGACCGGCGCGCGATAGCTCATGGAAATGTCCTTTGTCCCGTTTGCGCGCAAGATAACGCAGGATTTCCCCGCGTCGACTGCTCCAGCCACAAAGCGCAGCATTCATGGCGAATCGGAAACAGCAAATTTCGGCGCGCCTGGGAAACCAACCGTGAAATATCTGCTATCCTGCGTCAGAAGTTGCGGCGCAGAATCGGTCGCTTGCCCGGGAGGAAGTACGCATGACCCAACGCTACACGGCGGTTGCCATCACCTTGCACTGGATCATCGCCATCATGTTGGTGATGCTCATCGTCGTTGGCTGGCAGGCAGGTGACCTGCTTGAAGCGCTGCAAACCGGTCAGGAAACGGATGCGACGCTGGAAGACGTCCGTTTCGTCTACAACATGCACAAGACATTCGGCATGCTGGTGCTGGTGCTCAGCCTGGCGCGACTGATCTGGCGACTCACCCACAAGACCCCGCCCATGCCCGAAACCATGAAGGGGTGGGAACAATTCGCCGCGCGGTTCACCCATATCGCCTTTTATGTCCTGATGATCGGCATGCCGCTTCTGGGATGGATCACGGCATCCAGCTCCGGCTTGCCCAGCTATCTGCTTGATAATTCTGCGCTGCGCCTGCCGGACTTGCCGGTGCCGCAAACCGACGCCGTGCATGATTTCTTTGGCTGGCTTCATGGCCGCGGCGGCTGGGCCATTCTGGTTCTGCTGGCCCTGCATGCAGGCGCGGCCCTCAAACACCATTTTTTCGACAAGGACGACGTGCTGTCTCGCATGCTCCCCTTCCTCAGACGCTCATAAGGACGTTCCATGTACCGCCTTCTTGCCCTGGCCCTTCTTGCCACGCCTGCCGCCCACGCCAGTGATTGGGTGGTGGATCCCGATGCCAGCACGGTGACATTCGAGACCGAGGCGTTTGGCGGGCCGGTCAATGGCGAGATTTCGGACTTCACCGCCCAGATCAGCCTCGACCCGGAAGCACCAGGCACGGGCCGCATTGAGGCCCGCGTCGGGGTTTCCTCTGTCGATGCAGGCTCCAGCCAGTTCAATGACTCCCTGCAAAGCAGCACAGGCTTTGCGCCGGATGATCATCCCGACGCCCTGTTCCTTTCAACCGATATCGCCGAGGCCGATTCGTGTGACGCCGAGGCTCCGGCGCGGTGTTTCGTCGCCTCGGGAACGCTGACCATCAAAGGCAACACGCAGCCGGCTGACCTGCCATTCAGCCTGCATGTCATTGACGGGCGCGCCGTCGCGGACGGACAGCTTGTTGTCCACCGCACCGATTTCAGCATTGGCGGATCGGCCTGGGGCGATGCGGCCAGTGACGTGGTCGTGTCGATCCATATCGAAGCCGACGCCGCAGACTAGGCTTGCCCGGCCGGACCGCGCAGCGATACTGCGCGCCATGACCGCGCCCATCCTGCCTGCCGACAATCCTGAGGCGATAGCGAAAGCCGCCGACATCCTGCGCGATGGCGGGCTGGTCGCGATGCCGACCGAGACGGTGTACGGGCTGGCCGCTGACGCGGCCAATGGAAAGGCCGTTGCGCGCCTCTACGAAGCCAAGGGCCGACCCCGCTTCAACCCGCTGATCGCCCACGTCGCCAGCGTGGACATGGCACAATCCTGTGTGGTTTTCGACGAGGCCGCCCGTCAGCTTGCAGAACATTTCTGGCCGGGCCCGATGACGCTCGTCCTGCCGCGCAGGGCCGGCGCACCGATCAGCGATCTGGCCGGCGCAGGGCTGGACACGCTGGCCGTCCGTCGGCCCGCACACCCGGCAGCCCAGGCTCTGCTGGACACGTTCGGCAGCCCCCTCGTTGCACCCAGTGCCAACCCGTCCGGCGGAGTCAGTCCGACAACGGCCGCCCATGTCGCCGAAGGTCTGGGTGACAGGATTGATCTCATCCTCGATGGCGGAGCCTGCAAGGTGGGATTGGAATCCACCGTGATTACCTTCGCCGACGGCGCAGCGACTCTGTTGCGCCCCGGTGGGCTGGCCCGGCGCGACATCGAAGCGATCACCGGCAAGCTGCGACTGGCCGCGCCTGACGGTCCGGTGGCCTCGCCCGGCATGCTCGCCAGCCACTATGCGCCGCGCGCAAAATTGCGCCTCAATGCCCAGTTTGTCCGGCCCGGCGAAGCATTTCTCGGTTTCGGCAATACGCCGCGCGCGACGCTGAACCTGTCGCGCAAGGGCGATCTGGTCGAGGCGGCTGCCAACCTGTTTGCCCATCTGCGAACCCTCGACCGGACAGGGGCAGCGTGTATCGCGGTGTCCCCCATCCCGGTTGAAGGTCTGGGCGAAGCCATCAATGATCGCCTGCAACGCGCCGCTGCTCCACGAGGTCTCGCATGATCGACTCGGCCCTGCTTGATCGCCTCAAGGCCGCACTCGGCCCGAAGGGCTGGAGCGATGACGCCGCAGAGATCGCCCCTCACGCCAGTGACTGGCGTGGCCGCTATCAGGGAACAACGCCCCTCCTTCTCAAGCCCGCCAACACGCAGGACGTGGCCGCTGCGGTCGCGATCTGCGCCAGTGGCGGGGTCGCCATGACGCCGCAGGGTGGCAATACCGGTCTCGTCGGCGGATCCACTCCGCAAGGCGAAGTGCTGGTCTCCCTCAAGCGAATGACGGCCATCCGCGAAACCGACCCGGCCAATGATTCGATGACCGTGGACGCCGGTTGCATTCTCGAAACCGTCCAGAATACCGCCAGGGACGCGAACCGGCTCTTCCCGCTCAGCCTCGGCAGTCAGGGCAGCGCGACCATCGGCGGACTGGTATCCACCAATGCCGGCGGTGTTCACGTCCTGCGCTATGGCATGATGCGCGATTTGGTCCTGGGGATTGAAGCGGTCCTGCCCGATGGACGCGTCTGGAACGGCCTGCGCGGCTTGCGCAAGGACAATTCGGGCTATGACCTGAAACAGATGTTTATCGGCGCGGAAGGCACGCTCGGCATTGTCACGGCGGCGACCCTCAAACTCTTTCCGCGCCAGGCAGAAACCTGCGTCGCCTGGGCGGCCGTCGACAGCCCGGACAGCGCCGTGGAACTGCTTGGTCGGCTCAAACATGCCACCGGCGGAGCCTTGTCTGCGCTTGAACTGGTGCCGCGCAACGCGCTCGACCTGGTTCTGGAGCACATTCCCGGCACGCGGGACCCGCTGCAGAACCGTCATCCCTGGCATGTCCTGATCGAAGTAGGGGCCGCGCGCACCGGCGACGGGCGCGACATGGTCGAAACCGCTCTGGGCGACGCGCTCGAAGCCGGTCTGGTCCTGGATGCCGCCATTGCCGAAAACGAGGCACAGGGCCTGGATTTCTGGCGCTTGCGCGAAACCATCGCCGAAGCCGAGAAGGCGCACGGCAAGGCCGCCAAGCACGACCTGTCCATCCCGGTCTCGCAAATGCCGGCCTTCATTGCCGAGGGCACAGCCCTCGTTGAGCGCCTGGTGCCGGGCGCAAATGTCATTGCCTTTGGCCATGTCGGCGACGGCAATGTCCATTTCAACATCGCCAGTCATGCACAAGGCACGGGCGAGGCCTTCATCGCCGCCTGCCGTCCGGCCACCGAAGCCCTCTATGAACTGGTCGCGCGTTACAACGGCTCGATTGCCGCCGAACACGGCGTCGGCATTCTGAAAAGCACCGACCTGGCCACGCGGCGTCCCATGGATGTCGGCCTGATGCGCACGATCAAGGCAGCCATCGACCCGCAAAACATCATGAATCCGCGCGTACTGATCGCAGACTGACCTTTGACGTGCGGCGCGGGCTCGCTACATGAAGGGTCAAGGAGATTCGACCCATGCTGACTTTGCTGTCCCCCGCCAAAAACATGAATTTCGACCCGGTGCTGCGCGACCTGCCCGCGACCACACCCGCGCTGATCGAGGAAACCCGCATCCTCTCGGCGCATACGCGGGCGCTGACCACGTCGAAGATCAAGTCGCTGATGGGGATCAGCGCCGATCTGGCCAAGCTGAATCGCGAGCGCTTTCAGGCCTTCGATGCGGAAAAGCCCGGCGAGAAACAGGCCGCGCTGGCCTTCAATGGTGAGGTGTATCGTGGTCTCGATGCCGACTCGATGAGCGACGAGGATCTGGCCTATGCGCAGGATCATCTGCGCATCCTGTCCGGCATGTATGGCGCGCTGCGTCCGCTCGATGCCATCCACCCCTACCGCCTGGAAATGGGCCGCAAGCTGCACACACGACGCGGCGAAAAACTCTATGATTTCTGGGGTGATCTGATCGCCAAACATCTCAACGACCTTCAGGCCGACGAGGATGAGCCTGTCATTCTCAATCTCGCCTCGAAGGAATATTTCAAGGCCGCCGACCGCAAGAGTCTCAAAGCCCGCGTGATCACCGCCAATTTCTCCGAAGAAAAGGACGGCCAGCGCCGCGTCCTGATGGTCTATGCCAAGAAGGCGCGTGGCCAGATGGCGCGCTGGGTGATGGAAAACCGCATCGAGGACCCCAAGGACCTCAAGAGTTTCGCTGTCGAAGGCTATGAGATTGATCGCGCGCGCAGCACCGCCGGCACGCTGGAATTCGTCCGCGACCAGCCCGAATTGAAGTCGGGCCCGAAAAAGGCCGCCTGACCCCTTCACCTAGGAAAGTTCCGCCCATGTCCGCACTGCGTACCGACCTGTCCGGCCAGACAGCGATCATCACCGGCTCAACCAGCGGCATTGGTGCCGCCCTGGCCGAGGGGCTGGCCGCCAATGGAGCCAACATCGTGCTCAACGGGCTGGGCGATCTCGATGAGATCAAGGCGCTGCGCGCCCGCATCGCCAGCCAGCACGGCGTCGAGGTACGCTATCACGCGGCCAACATGCTCAAGCCCGACGAAATCGCCGAAATGGTCGCTTTTGCGCACAGCGAATTCGGACGCGTCGACATCCTCGTCAACAATGCCGGCATCCAGCATGTCGCGCCAGTCGATGAGTTTCCGACGGAAAAGTGGGATGCGATCATCGCCATCAATCTCACCTCGGCCTTTCACACCATCAAGGCCGCCCTGCCGATTATGAAGGCACAGGGGCGCGGCCGGATCGTCAACCTGGCATCGGCCCATGCGCTGGTCGCCTCACCGTTCAAGTCGGCCTATGTCGCCGCCAAGCACGGCATTATGGGGCTGACCAAAACCGTCGCACTGGAAGTCGCCGAAGCCGGCATCACGGCCAATGCCATCTGCCCGGGCTATGTCAAAACCCCTCTGGTCGAGGGTCAGATCGCCGACACCGCAAAGGCCCGCGGCATCAGCAAGGACGAGGTCGTCCGCGACGTCATGCTGGCAGCGCAGCCCACCAAGAAATTCGTCGAATATGATGAGCTGGTTGGCGCGCTGCTCTACCTCGTGTCCGACGCCGGGGCCTCGTGCAACGGCACGTCGATCTCCGTCGATGGCGGCTGGGTCGCGAAATAGGCCGTGGCTGGCACCCCCAAGACAGTATCACTGGCTTTACAGGGCGGCGGTGCCCACGGCGCGTTTTCCTGGGGCGTGATTGATGCCCTTCTCGAGGACGGGCGCATCCAGCCCGGTGCCATTACCGCCACCAGCGCAGGCGCGATGAACGCGGTTGTCTATGCCGAGGGACTTCGCACCCACGGGAAAGACGGCGCGCGCGCGGCTTTGGAAGGTTTCTGGCGGAAAGTCTCCAACGCCGGTGGGCCATTCCGGCCCCTCCCCGCGGCATCATTGTTTGGCGGCTCAGGCGACACCCGCGGCCCGATATTCTCGCTGCTTGACGCCTGGACACGGGTCACCAGCCCCTACAATCTCAACCCGTTCGACTACAATCCACTTCGCGACATTCTGACCGATTGTGTTGATTTTGATGCTCTCAAATCCTGTCAGGGCCTAGATATTTTCGTGTGCGCAACCTCGGTGAAAACCGGCAAGGCACGCATCTTTGACAAGTCCGATCTGACCCGTGAAGCCGTTTTGGCATCGGCCTGCCTGCCCTATCTGTTTCAGGCCGTCCAGATTGATGGGGAACCCTATTGGGATGGCGGATTTTCCGGGAATCCAGCCCTTTGGCCGCTCTATTACAGCGACACGCCGCGCGACATCCTGATCGTCCAGCTTAACCCACTCGAACGTGATGAAACGCCCAAAACCGCCAGCGACATCCTCAACCGCGTCAACGAAATTACCTTCAACGCCGCGCTGCTGGCCGAGTTGCGCGCGCTGGCCTTCGTCAAGGATCTGATTGCCGAGCACCGGTTGGTAGACGCGGAGAATTCACGCCTGCGCGACATGCTGGTGCACGCCATCCGTGCCGACGAGACAATTCGCGGTCTGCCGGCCGATTCAAAATTCGATACCGGCTGGAACGCGCTGACCCATCTGCGCGATGCCGGTAGAGATGCAGCCTTTGCCTGGCTGGAGCGCTGTGCCGACACAGTAGGCGCGCACTCCACAATCGACCTGCGGGGTGATTTCCTCGGCGACTAGCTCGCCTTCGCCTCCAGAAAGCCGTCCTCTGCCGGTTTCAGCAGGGCCTTCAGATCGCCTGGCGGCGTTTCCGGCGCGAGCCAGACCGGCCAGTGTTCCGGCGACAGGATGACCGGCATCCGGTCATGATATTCGGCAACGTCCGCACTCGGCGTGCAGGTCAGGATCGTATAGGTGAGTTTCAGATCGCCCGTGTCCAGCTTGCGCTTCTCCCACAGTCCGGCAAACACCATCGGCTCGCCATCAGTGCGCGTGAAGCGATAGCGCGTCTTGCTGCCCGGCTCGCCCTGCCATTCGTAAAAGGCCGACGCCGGAGCCAGCGCGCGCCGCTTGGCAAAGGCATCGCGAAACATCGGCTTTTCAGACACCGTCTCAGAGCGCGCATTGAAGATTGGCCGACTCGGCAAGGTACGCATCCAGCCCGGCTCCAACCCCCAGCGCATTGGCACCGCCTTCATTGTCCCGTCCGACCCCAGCGCGACAACCGGTGCCATCTGGGTCGGTGACAAATGCGCGGTGGCGACAAATTCGAATTCGGTCTGGAATCCGAACAGCGAATTGAGCACCGAACCGGTTTCGGAGATGTCATACTGGCCGCACATGGGTCGATTTCCTGAGCGTTCGCGTTAGCCTGCTTGCGTCAGAGCAAACATCAAGGAATGCGCTGTGAGTGACAATCCCCGCCCGCTGGCCTGTGTCGGTGTCGTCTGTCGCAAGGGCGACCAGGTACTGCTGGTCAAACGCGGTCGCGAACCCTTGAAGGGGCGCTGGTCGATCCCGGGCGGCAAGCTCGACTTTGGTGAAACGACACGCGACGGGGCGCTGCGCGAGCTGGTCGAGGAGACCGGTATCACGGCACGGATCACGCGCCTGATTGACGTGGTCGATTCCATCATGGACGGCCAGCACTATGTGTTGATCGATTTCGAGGCGGAATGGATATCCGGTGATCCGGTCGCCGCCGATGACGCGGACGACGCGCGCTTTTTCTCCGTCGAAGAGGCCCTCAAACGGGTGGAATGGGATGAGACGCGGCGAGTCATTGCCCCGCCTTCGCCGCATTCAGGCGTTTAGAGACATCTCCATGAAACGCCTCGCCGCCCTCCTCTGTGTTCTGCTGCTCACGGGATCTGTCCTTGCGCAAAAGGCACCCGATGAGGACGAGCGCGACCCGTTCCGCGATCCGGGCCGGTCCCTGCCCTATCTCGCCTATACGCTGGGAGAGCTGCACTATCTGGCCTATGCCTGCGACGGCAATACGGCGCAGCAATGGCGCACCCGCATGATCGAATTGCTCGAACTGGAAGCCCCGGTCTCGAACAATCGCCGCGAGCGGCTCATCCGGTCATTCAATGATGGTTACCAGATGCAGCAGGACAACCGCTTGCGCTGTGGTGCCGAGGTCGAAGCCGCGCGCCGCCAGCTGAGTGTGCGCGGTCAGCAATTGTCTGATGCCCTGCTGGCTTCGGTGCTGGAGTAGACAGATCGACTACCAGTGCCCCGAGCGGACCTGGTCTGAAAACATTTCCTGCAAGCGTCTCCGCGTTCCCGGCGTCGTTCCATCCGGCGGATTGTGCGGATCGAACCAGCCGGTTTCGGCGATTTCGCCGGCCTTCTCACCCTCACACATCTGCCAGTCCCGCACGCGGTAGAGCAAGACATGGTCACCGCGAAACACCCGGTCATTGGAATAAATCCCGAAGAATACCGGCGGTAAGGTGGGGGCGATTCCGGCCTCCTCGGCGAGTTCCTTGAACAAGGCGGCCTCAACGGTTTCACCGCGCTCGACGCCTCCGCCCGGGAAATGCCATCCGCCCACATAGGTATGACGTACCAGGAGCACATCGCCTGCGGCATTTTCAGCGACGGCCCGCACGCCCAGCGTCATGGAACGGGACAGCCGCCACCAGGCCTGCATCGCCGGGCGAAGGACGGGTTCTGCCTTGATACGCAAGCTCATCGGTATTCCCTGAAATCCGTGCGCGGACATGCTAGCCGAGCGGGCAAAGGCGGGCTATGACGGGGGCCAATCTGGTTCAATGTTCAAGAGGTCCTCACATGTACGCTTTAATCGCTCTGGGCAGCGTCGTGCTTTTGTTCGCCATTCTCAACCTTGTTGAGTTCAAGCGCCTCGACTGATCCGGCCTGACCGGACCTTGCGCTCATGACCCTCGCCTTTTCCTTTGGCCTGATTCTGGTCGGTGTGGTCGTCCTCCTGTTTGGGGGCGACTTGCTGATCCGGGGAGCCGTCGCGCTGGCGGCGCGCTGGAAACTCCCGTCCTTGCTGGTCGGGCTGACGATCGTCGCATTCGGGACATCCGCGCCTGAACTCGTGGTGTCGATTGACGCCGCCCTGGCCGGTGCGCCGGGTCTGGCTGTCGGAAACATTGTCGGGTCAAACATCGCCAATGTGCTGTTTGTGCTGGGCGTACCCGCCCTGTTTGGGGCAATCGGCACATCAACGCCCGGGGTCAAGCGCAATGCGGCGATCGCCCTGCTGGCCGGAGCCGCGCTGATCATTGTCGGGCGCGACGGGATCATCACCCTGATGGAAGGCGGCATTCTGTTCGCCCTCATCATCGTGTTTGTGTCCTATCTCGCCCTGCTGTCGCGCAGCCGACCGGATGACCCCATGGTCGCCGAATTGCTGGAAGCCGAAACCGCGCCGGGCCTGCCCAAATCCGCGGCCAGCATCACCGTCATGCTGCTGGTTGGGGTGGTCGCCCTGCCGGGCGGCGCGCACATGATTGTCGAAGGCGCGACCAATGCCGCAGAACGTCTCGGCGTCAGCGACGCCCTGATCGGCCTGACCGTGCTGGCGCTGGGCACCTCCTTGCCGGAATTTGCCACCGTCATGGTCGCGACCTTCCGCAGACAGGCGGACCTCGCAATCGGCAATGTACTGGGATCGAATGTCTTCAACGTCTTCGCCGTTGGCGGCGGTGCCGCCATTGTGGGGGCCCTGACCGGCAATGAGTTGATTGTCGACCCGTCCTTCATGGAACTGGATTTCTGGGTCATGCTCGGATCCAGCGCCCTGCTGATGCTGTGGATTCTGACCAGCCGACCCATTGGTCGTGTGATGGGCGGGCTTTTGTTCCTCGGCTATGGCGCGTATATCGCCGCCCTTGCCTATATGAACAATATCTTCCTGGCCTAGACGCGCGGTTCCCATGCCCAATACCCGACTTGAAATTTCGAAGGATTTCACCTTCGAGGCGGCTCACTTTTTCGAGCACAAGCCCGATGCCCATCCGTTCAAGCGGATGCATGGCCATTCCTTTGCCGGCACCGTAACGCTGGCGGGCCACCCCAATGACGAAGCGGGCTGGGTCAAGGATTTCTGGGAAATCGAGGACGCCATCAAGGACGTGGTCGACCTGATCGATCACCGCCTGCTCAACGAGGTCGAGGGTCTGGAAAAGCCGTCTCTCGAAGCGCTGGCGCGCTTTGTGTTTGATCGTCTTTTGCCGAAATTGCCGGGTCTGGTCGCGGTGGAAATTCGCCGCCCCTCCTGTGGGGAGAAGGCCGTCCTGCGTCAGGGCTGACGCGCGGCGCGACACAGGTCATACTCCAGGCTGAACCGCGCGCAGATGCGCCGCCACGCCGGAGTCTCCCCATGAAATCTGTTCTCGCCTTCACCGCCCTCTGCCTCGCCAGCGCTCCTGCCCTGGCCGGACCTGATGCCTTCCACCCCGGCAGCGTGATCCCCGACTACGGCAATGTGGCAACAATCGACACGACCATCGCCCCGCCGGAAAATCCGCGCCTCAGCTTTGATGTCAGCGCGGCCGCCGAGGCCGGAGAGCTGAACCGGACGCTCGTCTCCGCCGCGCGCTATATCAACATGAATGCCGAAGCGGGCATTGATCCGGCGACCATTTCCGTCGCCGTAGTCGTACATGGCGGCGCGGTCCGTGATGTCGCGAACGCCGAGACCTATGCCTCCGCCCATGACGGGGCAGAGAACGCCAATGCGGCGTTGATTGCGGCGCTGATTGAGAACGGTGTGCACATCTATGTCTGCGGGCAGTCGGCCGCCTATTACGATGTCGCGACCGAAGACTTGTTGCCCGGTGTCGATATGGCCCTGTCCGCCATGACCGCCCACACCATGCTTCAACAGCAGGGCTATGCGATCAATCCGTTCTGATCGCGACTATTTGCGCCGAAAACGTGTCAGGCCCACCGACTCGGCGTGCTCATAGACATCGGTCTTGCGCGTCGTGACGGCGGCGGCGAGCACCGGACCGGGAGCCAGGGCAGCGTCGAGAATCTCGCCACAGAGCGTTTCCTGCAGGTCGAATTTGCGCTCCTGCAGGGCATCGATGGCTTCAAGCAGATAGTCATAATTCACGACGGTCCGGATGCTGTCCTCGCCGTCCCAGTCCTTCGCACTGACGACGGTGACGACATCGACGCGGATGCGCTGGCGACGGCCACGCTCGTGATCGTGAATGCCGATCTCGATATTCAGCATCACGCCGTCGAGCCGGTAGACGAAGACATCGGCTCCGGACGACGCGGTCAGGGCGTCTTCAATGATCTGGGCAAGATTCATGACTGGGCCGCGTCCTTGGCAAACATGACGTCGCGATGGCGTGGGTCGAGATGCTGGCCACCATCCACGATGAGGGTCTCGCCTGTCATGGCCGGGCTCGCAAGAATGAAACGCACTGTCCGCACGATGTCGTCCGGTTGCGCCCCCTGGCCCATCGGGTTGAGCGCATGGGCGACCTTGAAAGCCGTGTCGCTTTGCCCGGCCGACGGCAGGGTGATCCCCGGCGCAATGGCATTGACCCGGACGCGCGGCGCATAGGCCATCGCCATCGTCGTCGTCGCGGCATGCAGACCCGCCTTGGACAGCGTGTAGGAGAAGAAATCCGGATTGAGGTTGAACAGCTTTTGATCGAGCAAATTGATGATGCAGCCCGAATTGCGCTCTTCATGGCCGGCCGCCATCGCCTCTGCCATCAGGACCGGCGCGACCAGATTGACCTTGAGCGCTTCGTTGAGACGGGCCGGGTCAATGGCATCAGGCGAATCATATGCGAAGACGGAGGCGGAGTTGATCAGCGCATCGACACGGCCCAGTTCGGCCATGAAATGCGGCACACCATCCGTGTCCGAGAGGTCGAATTGCACCGTCCGGGCCTGGCCACCGGCGTCACGAATTATTGCCGCGATCGCCTCGGCATCGTCACCAGACGTGTTGTAGTGGACGATAACGGACCAACCGTCCTCACCCAGTCCTTTGGCGATCTCTGCACCCAACCGCTTGCCAGCGCCGGTTACGAGGGCGATTTTGGATGTCATGAAAGCCTCCCGACCAGACCGGCCGCCGATGGATTCGGCAGACGTGCCCGCGACACCGCCAGTAGATGGTGAGTCTCTGAGCGGACCGCAAATCATTGCCGGCTATGTCAAGAATCTGCCCGGCAAGCCCGGTGTCTACCGCATGTTCGGGGCCGATGGCGAGGTGCTGTATGTCGGCAAGGCCAAGAACCTGAAAAACCGGGTGACCAGTTACGCCAAGTCCGGCGGCCATACCAATCGCATTGCCCTGATGATCGCGTTGACGCGGTCGATGGAGTTTGTCGTTACCGCGACCGAAACCGAAGCGCTGCTGCTTGAAGCCAATCTCATCAAGCGCCTCAAGCCGCGTTTCAACATCCTGCTGCGTGACGACAAGTCCTTTCCCTACATCCTGATCCGTACCGACCATCGCGCCCCCCAGCTGACCAAGCATCGCGGTGCCCGCAAGAAGAATGGCGATTATTTTGGCCCCTTTGCCAGCGCCGGTGCGGTCAACCAGACCCTCAACACCCTGCAGAAGGCCTTCCTGCTGCGTACCTGTTCCGACAGCGTCTATGAGGGCCGGACGCGGCCCTGCATGCTGCATCAGATCAAGCGCTGCGCCGCCCCCTGTGTCGATCTGGTCAGCGAGACGGACTACGCCGCCCTGGTGGCGCAGGCCGAAGCCTTCCTGCGCGGCAAATCCAATACGCTGCGCGAACAGCTCGGCGCTGAAATGGCGCAAGCCTCCGACGCGCTCGACTTCGAAACGGCCGCCCGGCTGCGCGACCGGATCCGCGCCATCGCGGCGGTCACGACCGATCAGGGCGTCAATCCCGAAGGCGTCGAGGAAGCCGACATCGTCGCGCTGGCACGCGATGGCGGAAAAAGCTGTGTGCAGGTTTTCTTCTACCGGGCGGGGCAGAACTGGGGCAATCAATCCTTCTTCCCGCGCCATGAATCCGACGCTGATCCCGGCGAAGTCCTGGCAGCCTTCCTCGCGCAATTCTATGATGACCGCCCGGCACCCGGCCTGATCCTGACGTCTCATGCGCCCGAGGAGGTCGAGTTGATCGGCGACGCCCTGTCGATCCGCGCTGGACGCAAGGTCACCATCCATACCCCCTCGCGCGGCGAGAAAAGAAAACTGGTCGAGCAAACCCGGACCAATGCCCGCGAAGCCTTGTCGCGCCGATTGTCCGAAACGGCCACGCAGGCCCAGCTTCTCAAGGGTGTGGCGAAAGTCTTTGGACTGAAGGACAGCCCACAGCGCATCGAGGTCTACGACAACTCCCACAACCAGGGCACCAATGCGCTGGGCGCAATGATCGTTGCCGGACCGGAAGGCTTTTCGAAAACCCATTATCGCCGCTTCAACATGAAGGGCGATGATGCCGGCACCAATGACGATTTCGCCATGATGGCCGCGATGATGCGACGTCGGTTCTCGCGCATGATCCGTGAGCGCGAAGGCGGCGCGCCCGTGCCCGATCTGGTCCTGATTGATGGCGGCAAGGGCCAGCTCTCTGCCGTCATGGAGGTGATGAAGGAATTGGGGCTGGAAGACATCTGTGTCGCTGCCATCGCCAAGGGGCCGGAGCGCGATGCAGGCCGCGAGGCCTTCTACATGCCCGGACGCCCCCCCTTCAAACTGCCGATGAATGACCCCGTCCTCTATTATCTCCAGCGCCTGCGCGACGAGGCACACCGCTTTGCGATCGGTGGACACCGTGCCAAGCGCTCGCGCGCCATCCGTGATAATCCGCTGGACGGCATTCCCGGCGTCGGGCCGTCGCGCAAGAAAGCCTTGCTCGCCCATTTCGGCTCGGCCAAAGCTGTCCAACAGGCCGCCCTGTCCGATTTCGAAGCCGTGGAGGGCGTCTCCAAGGCCATGGCCAAACGCATCTATGAGTGGTTCCGCAATGACTAGTCTTGTTCGCCAGCTCCCCAACCTGCTGACGCTGTTCCGCCTGATCGCCGGGCCTGCAGGGGCAGCCTGCCTGTGGATCAGTGCTGGCGCAGGCAGCGAAGCCGAGGCCGTGCGCTGGTGGGGCTATGCACTTGCCCTGTTCCTGACAGGCGCGATTACCGACGGCCTCGACGGGTGGCTGGCGAGACGATTCAAGGCCGTCTCCAACTTCGGTGCCCTGATTGATCCGATTGCCGACAAGGTTTTTGTCGGCGCGTTCCTGATTGTGTTCGCCTTCCTGGCCAGTGGCTGGATCATGATTGCGGCACCGGTTGCGGCGATCATCGCCCGCGACGCGCTGATGACCGGCCTGCGTCTGTCCCAACTCGGCAGGACGGCCAACCCCGTCCCGGTCAGTTTCTCCGCCAAGCTCAAAACCGTCGTCGAAATGGCGGCCATCGGCTGGTTCTTCCTGCTGCGCTTCCTGACCGGTGATGGTGGCACCTGGTCGTATGAGGCCTGGATCGTCTTACTCTGGCTGTCTGCAGCCCTCAGCCTCTATACCGCCATTGCCTATCTCCTTCCCCACCGCGCAAAAACTGGGTAGGACGCCTGACATGGCCGCACCGTCCGACAATGTCGCCCACATCCTCGTCGTTGATGACGACGACCGGATCCGCAATCTGCTGAAGCGCTATCTCGGCGAGCGCGGCTATCGCGTCAGCGCAGCGCCCGATGCCGCCAAGGCCATCGGCAAGATGCGCTCCATGGCCTTCGACATGCTCATTCTCGACGTCATGATGCCGGGCATGAACGGTTTCGACTTGACCGCCGAGGTACGCAAATCGGGTGATACACCAGTCATCCTGCTGACGGCACGCGGCGAGTCCGAAGACCGGATCAAGGGCCTCACCCTGGGGGCTGACGATTATTTGCCCAAGCCGTTTGAACCTGAAGAACTCGTCCTGCGCATCGAGGCCATTCTGCGACGCGCCCGCGCCACGACCGCCGCGCACACCAAGGTGCGGTTTGGCGGCTGGACCTACGACATCGTCCGCGAACTCCTGATGCAGGGCAGCGACCGCGTCCGCCTCACCGGAGGTGAAGCCGCCCTGCTCAATGCGCTGGCCAGGGACCCCGGCGAAACCGTCAGCCGCTATGCCCTGTCGGAATCTGCCGGCGGCGGCGAACGCGCCGTCGACGTCCAGATGACCCGCCTTCGCCGCAAGATCGAAGCTGACCCGCGCCAGCCCGTCCACCTGCACACCGTGCGGGGCGAGGGCTATAAATTGATGGCTGACGCCGTCTTTGAGGACTGACCGCGCGTGGGGCCGCTCAAGCGATATCTGCCCAAGGGGCTGTTTGCCCGCTCGATGCTGATTTTCGTCTTCCCGGTCGCGGTGATGCAGGCGCTGATCGCCTGGGCGTTCTTTGAAGAGCACTGGGAGACGGTGACGGCGCGCCTGTCCGAAGGCGTGGCCGGCGATGTCGCGATGATGACCGAGCTGTTTGAACAGACCGGCGGTGATGAG
>TARA_R110002073_G_scaffold336446_1_pt1 | contig 16495 bp, 12 predicted proteins | sample TARA_R110002073 | Tara Oceans TARA_R110002073 (sample SAMEA4397174) | marine metagenome | biome: Polar Biome; feature: [DCM] deep chlorophyll maximum layer (ENVO:01000326); material: water (ENVO:00002006), including particulate matter (ENVO:01000060) such as... | depth 40 m
GCGGCCTGACCTTCCATAGTTACAAATGAAATCGCCTAAAGTGCAGATATTGGAGAATCGAACCGAAAGTCAGCATTGGTTGCGTGTTGACTTGGTTGGCACCGCGTCCGAACGCGATGCGGTGGGCGCCGAGGTGATCGTTGTTTGTAGTGATGAGCAGTGGCACGGTTGGATGACGGGTGAAACCTATATGGGTGCCAATGAGAATACGGTGGACATCGGAATTGGCGCTCACCAACAAATTGACCACTTGCACATCGTGTGGCCGTCAGGAATTCGACAATCATTCGAAGAGATCCCCGCGGACTCGCATTGCTTGATAATCGAGTCAGACGACACGATTGATTACCGTCATGTCGCCAAGCCGACGGATACAAATCGCGGCAGTTGAGGCGGCATGAGTTCCGGCAGTCCCCGTTTTGGTTGGCAAAAGAGCGGTTCGCATTTTGCTCGATCGGCGGTCTCTCGGCAGCTTCCTCTCCGTCGGTTAGTTTGGATGCATGATTCACTCTAAATTGATGGTCGCCACGAGCGACTCTGCTGATGGTTCTGGTTCCCCCAACAATGGCTCCGATGGAGCCCAGGTGATGGCCGGTTTGGCTGATCGAAACGCGAATTTGTTTCGTCGCCTGGGGATTGCGCTCGGTGACCCTGCCGCCTGGCTGAAATTGCCCGATGGCAAAAACGTTGGGATCGTTCGCGACCTTGAAATGGACCGCACTCGCGCCGCGGGACGTTTGGATTCAGTTCATTGCCCCGCTGATTTTCCGCCCGCATCGGGTTCGGCCAGCGGCGATCGCGAAACCGCGTCGGCTCAATCGGTTGCTCGGTTCCTGCAGCTTCAATCCATCGATCGAGTCACTGTCGATCGAGCGTTTCCGTTTATCTACGCCTGGCATTTGGCCGATGCAGGGATCGCGGTTGCCTATGACGATGATCTTGGTGTGATCGACCGCCGAGTCAAAACGGACGAAGAGATCGAGTGGCTGCGGAAAGCCCAATCGGTCACGGAGTCGGTCATGCGGCAGATGTGTGAAATGATCGCAACCGCGGAAGTCGGTTCCGAAGGCCGGTTGATGTTCGGTGGCGAACCATTGACCAGCGAACGAGTTCGCACGATGGCCGGGGAAGCGTTCATGAAACGCAACTACACGATGAGCCATGGTGCGATCGTTGCGACGTTGCCCGATTCAGCCGATTGTCATCATCGAGGCGACGGCGATTTGTACACTGGGCACCCGGTCATCGTCGATCTGTTTCCGCGCGATGAGTCGACGCGTTACAACGGCGACTGCACGCGAACCGTGGTCAATGGAACGCCCAGCGAGACCGTTCTGAAAATGCACGCGGCGGTGGTCGCATCTAAAGAAGCGGCGGAGTCGGTGTTGTTCCCTGGGCGAACTGGTGAAGAAGTCCAGTTGGCTGTTGAAAAAGTCTTGGTCGGCCATGGCTATCCGATCTCACGTGGTGAGTTGACGGACGGGCCTTCGATCCAGCACGGCACCGGTCATGGAATCGGCTTGGAAGTTCACGAGCCAATTCTGTTGGATCACGGCGGAGGTGAAATGCTCGCGGGTGAAGTTTTCACGGTCGAGCCAGGCCTCTATGGTCGCCAAACTGGTGGCGTTCGCATCGAAGACATGTTGGTTGTGACGGCGGACGGTCCTGTCAACTTGAACCAGTTACCCATGGGGCTGGATTGGAAACCAAACTGATGCCTGTTTCGACGCCTCTGGCCATCACGCTGTCGGGACACAAATTGGAACTGTATCCCGGCGGCGGTTTGTATTGGCCCAAGCATCAGGCGTTGATGGTGTCGGATTTGCATTTGGGAAAAGACGCGACGTTTCGGCGTCATGGGATCGGCGTGCCGGTTGGATCCAGCCGCGCGACCCTGCGCTGCGTTTCGGACATGCTGGAATCCAGTGGCGCGACGGAGCTCTTTATCATCGGCGACTTGTTCCATGCACGCAGTTCGTTGTCGATGGATGCGACCTCTTTGTTTGGTGGTTTCTTGGATCATCATCACGATGTCGCGGTGACTTTGGTCGAAGGCAACCATGATCGTGCGGTCGGGACGTTGCCGGAGTCTTGGCCGATGCAGGTTGTCGTCGGGACATTCCACCTGGACACGCTGGCGATGGCCCATGAGCCCGGTTCGTTGCCATCCGATGCTGATCTATTGGTCAGCGGTCACCTGCATCCCGCTCACGTGCTCAGCGATGGGGGTGAGTCGACGGGAAAGTTGCCGTGCTTTTGGTGGTCCAGCGGTTGTTTGGTGTTGCCCGCTTGCGGACGATTCACCGGAACGATGAAGATTTCGCCGAAAGAAAACGATCGCATCTGGGTGATCGCTGACGAGCAGGTCGTCGCGGTCTGAATCAACGGGTTGCCCCGCCTTCGGACTCGCTCTTCAGAATTCGCGTCCAAGTTGACGCGTCCTGTGGCAAGTTTCTTTTTGCCCGTCAATCAAACCGCGGCGAGTGTCTTTCCCTCGGTTCGCATGGGTTTCGTTTCAAATGGTTACATTACGTTACCGAAACGGAGGCGAGATCGATTCCGATATCGAGGAAAGTGGGCGAATGAATGATTCAATGACTGCGATCCCGTCTCGACGACATGACTTGGATGCCTTGCGAGGCATCGCGATGTTGCTGGGGATTTTCTTGCATGCAGCCATCGCTTATTCGCCCGATGCGGGCCGCGGTTGGCCGATCCAAGATTCGCAAAGCAGCGATGTGGTTTCGATGTTCATTGCGATGGTGCATGGCTTTCGAATGCCGTTGTTCTTTCTGCTCAGCGGTTTCTTCACGATGATGCTTTATCAGCGTCGCGGAACATCCAAACTGATTGAGCACCGCGTGCTGCGAATCGCGATTCCGTTCGTGATCGGGATGTGCACGATCATTCCATCGATTTGGATTGTGGCCGGCCATATTCAGGCCAATCCATCGGCCAATGCCACGGCGTTCAACGAAACCGATCTGTTGACTCCCGTCGTTCAGGATGACTTGGCAGCAGTGGAAAGAGCTTTGTTGGCGGGCGCCGATGTCAATCAACGGTCCGAGCAAGGTGATTCGCCCTTCCTGGTGGCAGCCTTCTTGGGACGCGATGACATTGCCAAGGTGTTGCTGGATCACGACGCAGATCCTGAACTCGGGAACCACAAGGGCGAGCAACCCATCGATGTGATGCGAGCGCCATGGGGAACGACCGAGTACGTCGCTGGGTTGCTGAAAATCGAAGTCGATCGAGAGGACGTCGAATCTGGGCGGGAAGAAATCGCCGCGATGATGGGCGTCACGTTGTTTGAGTCGCCAGCGGATCAGGCTGCTGACGGAGGCATGAGTGCGGCAAACTGGAGCGGATTGATGTTTCTGCTGTTCGAGTTTCCAGCGACAGGCCACCTGTGGTTTCTTTGGTTTCTGTGCTTCTTGGTGGCAGGGTTTGTGATCGTCATGACAGTCACGCCGCACTCGCTGAAGTCACGCTGGGATGCGTCGGCGCTGGCAAGTTCACCTCATTGTTTGCTCTGGTTGATTCCGCTGACGATGCTGACTCAATGGTTCATGCGGCACGAAGGCTTTGGACCGGCGACATCGGTCGGCTTGCTTCCTCTCCCGTCTGTGTTGGCGTACTACGCGTTGTTCTTTGGCTTTGGTGCGATCTACTTTGTCGCGGATGATCGCGAAGGTCGCCTGGGTCGTGGATGGAAGATCAGTTTGCCGTTGTCGCTCACCGTCTTGCTCGCGATCGGATGGATGCTGAAGAGCCAAACGTCGGGCGACGGATTGTTCGCGTCCGTGTTGGTTCAATCCGCTTACGCCTGGATCGTGTCCTTCGGCATGATGGGGATGTTTCGAAGTGTGTTCGCACATCCCAGTCGCACGCTGCGGTACCTGTCCGATTCGAGCTACTGGTTGTACCTCGCTCACCTTCCCCTGGTGATGTATTTGCAGTACTGGGTACGAGATTGGCAGGTCGCTTGGAGCGTCAAATTCGCGGTCGTCAGTGCGATCTCCTGTGTGGTGCTGTTGATCAGCTACCAAGTCTTCGTTCGCTACACACCGATCGGATGGTTGCTCAACGGCAAACGAAAATCAACTGTGCCAAATGCGAACGAGCCGAGCACGAATGACGTGCCCGGCTCGGAAGTCGTTGCTGCTCAGCTAGTTCGTTAGTGAGACGTTTCCAGGACTTCGCCTTTGGGTTGTCCCATCTGTGAAAGCAAGTCACCAAACCAGTCCACGTTGATGTCGAAAGGTTTGCCGCCAGCGATCCGTTCAAACTCGATCGCGCGAAGTTCGTTGTTTTGGTCTTCGTCTTCTCCGACCACGCCACCGATCCCTTGCATGGCACATTCGACGGCCTTCTTGGCACAGCGACCGATCAAGGCGATGTCGTCCGCATTGGCGGCAGCGGCGCGACTGAAGTAACCGCTCTTTTGCACGAGCGTTTTCTCGGCACCCAACATGTCCGCGAATTGTTTGCCGAACCATTTGCCGGGGTTCACGGCGTCGAGTTTGTAGTGACCGAATGCATCTTTGGGGACGCTTTCGCCACGTGATTCCATTTCTTTGACGATGGTGTCCACGCCGGCACCTTCGGAGATGAAGATGTTGACGCAATCGATCTCGTCCATGATTGCCCGCAGGCGTTTGGCTTCTTCTTCGAGATCAAAACTCATCTCGGGAACAAAGACACCGTGCACGTCGCGACGTTCTTGGCTGAGTCCCATCTCGGGCAAGAAGTTGAGCGTCTGCAATCGTTCGCGATATTTGGCCGCGGTGGCGGCGGTCAACCAACCACAGTTGCGCCCCATGACTTCGTGAACAATCAACATGCGTGGGTTGGCGTTGTGTTCGCCGACCACATTTTCAAAGAACTTGGCGCCTTCTTCGGCGGCCGTCCAAGCACCCAAGCTTTGTTTGATAGGGATGACATCGTTGTCGATGGTCTTGGGCAAACCAACGACCGTCAGTTGGTATTCGTGCTTGGCCAAGTAAGCGGCCAAGTCCGCGGCGGTGGTGTTGGTGTCGTCGCCACCGATGGTGTGCAACACATCGACTTCGTCCGATTGCAATCGCTCCGCGGCAACCTGCAGTGGGTCTTGGCCTTCGCTGACCAAACCGCGTTTCACACAATCGGCGACGTTGGTCAGCTTGACCCGGCTGTTGCCGATCGGGCTGCCGCCGTGCTGGTGCAAGATCGCCGCGTTCTTCCGCGAGTGGTCGTCGACGACAAAGCTGTCACCGAGCAGCAAACCTTTGTACCCGGATCGGTAGCAGATGATTTCAACTTCAGGAGCTTGCTCTGTATAGGCTTCAATCAGGGCTCCTATGGCCGACGACAGACACGGGGCCAAGCCACCGGCGGTGAGGATTCCGACACGTTTGATCGACATGAGGTTGGTTCCGAAAGCTCAAAGGGCGCGAACGCGTGAATTTTCTAAAAGCCTATCGAATCATCCAATTTTCGTCGCCCCGTCAGGAGTGGCATTCTCGGGCGGTCAATTGCACTGTTTCAAAGATTCGCGTGTGACCACGAAACTCGTGGTCATTGAAAAAGTTAAATTGACAATTGTAAATTTGAAACTGGTTGAGCCTCTATTTGGCGAGAGGAAGATGCGGGGCGAATCGGTTTGGCCAACGGCCAAACTCAAACCAAATGGGACCAGTTGATTCAATCCTAACCCGAAGCGTGAGCGAGGGATCGCGTGCCCTTGCAGCGAGCCTGTGGATCCCTCGCTCACGCGTCGGGTTGTGAAATCGATTAAATCAACAAGCCGAAATGGGACGAGCTGAACAAGGCCATTGGCCATCAGCTGAACTCGTGCAAATCCAACGCCCGAGCTCCGATTTTACAATTTACAATTGTCAATTTAACTTTTTCAATCGCCCCCACGCTCCTCCCTCACTCCACCACCGCCAGCAGATCTCCCGCTTCGACCTGGGTTCCTGGAGGTGTATGGATTTTGGTGACGACACCATCGGCCGGAGCATTGATGGTCGTTTCCATTTTCATGGCTTCCAGCACCAGCAGCTTTTGACCTGCCTTGACCTTTTCGCCTTCGGCGGCCGCGACGGTGATCACCATGCCGGGCATCGACGCGGCGACGTGAGTGGCATCCGAAGGGTCGGCTTTCACCGCGGCTTTGATGTCGACGTCCAACGAGCGATCGACGACCACCACTTCTCGCGGTTGTCCATTGAGTTCGAAGAACACGGTCCGCGTTCCATCGGGATAGGGTTGCCCGACGGCCAGGTATTTGACGATCAGTCGTTTGCCAGGTTCGATGTCGACGGCGATCTCGTCGCCCGGTTCTTGCCCATAGAAGAAGTTGGGTGTCGGAAGCGTTTCCACATCGCCATAGGTGTTGCGATGCTGCGAGTACTCTTCGAACACTTTGGGATACAGCAAGTACGTCACCGCGTCTCGATCGCTGGGTGCTTCTTGGGTCAGTTCGGCGGCTTGAGCTTTCGCCGCTTCGAGATCCGCTGGTGGCATCGATGCACCCGGGCGTTCCAGCACGGGAGCTTGGTCGCCAAGGATTTTCCGCATGACTTTTTCGGGGAAACCACCCGGTGGTTGGCCCATTCGGCCGCCGATCAAGTCCAGCACGCTGGCGGGAAACGCGAGAGCTTTGTTGGTCGTCAGAACTTCTTCCGCCGACATCTCGTTGGCGACCAAGAACAACGCCATGTCGCCGACGGCCTTGCTCGTTGGAGTCACCTTCACGATGTCGCCGAACAATCGGTTCACGTCCGCATAGGCGCGGCAGACACCAGCCCACTGGTCGGCCAAGCCCAGCGCACGAGCTTGCTGAAACAGATTCGTGTATTGCCCGCCAGGCATCTCGTGATCGTACAAGTCACCCGTTGCCGGCAAGACATCGCTTTCGAACGGTTTGTAGAATTCGCGAGCGGCTTGCCAGTAAGTTGCCAACTGCGTCAGCGATTCGCTGTCGAGCGAAGATTCCCGATCGGTGAAACGAAGGGCTTCGACCAGCGTGTTCAAGTTCACTTGGCTGGTTCCGCCCGACAACGGTGCCAGTGCCGCGTCCGCGATTTGCAAACCTTCGCCGGCAGCCGCCATCAACGTCGACGCTTGGATGCCCGCCGTGTCGTGAGTGTGCAAGTGAATCGGCAAGTCGACTTCCTCACGCAGGGCACGCAGCAACTTCACCGCCGCAGCCGGTTTGAGTAAACCCGCCATGTCTTTGATCGCGATCATGTGAGCGCCACCCGCCTGCAGTTTCTTCGCCAGATCGACGTAGTACTTCAAGTCGTACTTGGTCCGCCGAGGGTCTTGCAGGTCGCCGGTGTAGCAGATCGATGCTTCGCAGATGCCGCCTTCTTCGATCACTGCGTCCATCGCCACACGCATGTTCTCTTCCCAGTTCAACGCGTCGAAGACACGGAACACGTCCATGCCGGCTTGGACCGCTTCGCGAACGAACATTCGCACGACGTTGTCGGGATAATTGGTGTAGCCAACCGCGTTGCTGGCCCGCAGCAACATTTGCGTCAGGATGTTGGGAACCGCCGCGCGAAGATCAGCCAGACGTTGCCATGGCGATTCCTTGAGGAATCGCATCGATGTGTCAAAGGTGGCTCCGCCCCACATTTCAAGTGAGAACAATTGCGGGGCCAAGTGAGCGTAGGCCGGCGCGATGCGGAGCATATCGTTGGTGCGAACTCGCGTGGCCAGCAACGATTGGTGCGCGTCACGCATCGTCGTGTCGGTCAGCAGCAGACCCTTCTGCTCACGAATCCAACGCACCAAACCATCGGCGCCTTCTTCTCGGAAGATGTCAGCGGTTCCGGGAGGCGGTTTGGCTGCGGTCGGGATGTCGGGAACGGGAGCCGGTTCGCGGCGGACGGCTGGCGGGCGTCCAGTGACAAGCGAGTTGCCGTTGACGATCGTTTCGCCCAAGAAGGTCAGCAGCTTGGTGGCTCGGTCGCGCCGGCGTGGCAAACGGAACAGTTCCGGCGTTGTGTCGATCAACCGCGTCGTGGCTTCGCCCGCCAAGAACGTGGGATGATTCACCAGCCGCGTTAGAAACGGAATGTTTGTTTTCACGCCACGAATTCGGAATTCGTGCAGGCAACGATCCATCCGGCGAGCCGCCGCGGCCAGGGTGGGAGCTCGCGCGGTGACCTTCACCAACATGGAATCGTAGAAGGGATTGACGACGGCGCCACTGAATGCCGTGCCCGCATCGAGCCGAACGCCCAACCCAGCCGCACTGCGGTAGTGACTGATGCGGCCATAGTCGGGACGGAATTCCGAGGCGGGGTCTTCCGTCGTGATCCGGCACTGCATCGCGAATCCCATGGTTCGGATGCCGTCCTGCGATGGCAGCCCGACTTCTTCGCTCGGAAGAGGATGGCCTTGCGCGACCAAGATTTGGTTGCGAACGATGTCGATGCCGGTGACCTCTTCCGTCACCGTGTGTTCGACTTGAATTCGCGGGTTGACCTCGATGAAGTAGAACTCGTCTTTGTCGACGTCGAGCAAGAACTCGACCGTTCCCGCGTTCTCGTAGCCACCGCTTTCTTTGCCGACCGCGCGTCCGATTCGCAGTGCCGCATCGCAGATGGCATCACGCATTTCGGTGGAAAGGTTCGGTGCCGGTGCGAGCTCGACGACCTTTTGGTGCCGTCGTTGGACGCTGCAGTCGCGTTCATACAAGTGAACCAAGTTGCCATGTCGGTCACCGAGCAATTGAACTTCCAAGTGCCGGGCACGTTGGACGAAACGTTCCAGGAACACTTCGTCGCTTCCGAATGCCGTCTTGGCTTCGCGTTGAGCGGAATCGAGCGAGCTGGCCAATTCGCTCGGTTCCATCACGACTCGCATGCCCCGGCCGCCGCCACCCTTGGCCGCTTTGAGCATGATCGGGTAGCCAAGTTTTTCCGCGGCATCGGTGGCTTCTTTGATCGACGCGACGGCTTGCGCGGTTCCGCCCAACACGGGCACGCCAGCGATCTCGGCCAAGCGACGAGCGCTGGTCTTGTCGCCCAAATCTCGCAAGCTTTGTTCGCTGGGACCGACAAACAAGATACCCGCGTCCGTCAGTGCTTTCGCGAAATCGGGGTTCTCGGACAGGAATCCGTAACCTGGGTGCACCGCGTCGATGTGATGCTTCAGACACAACCCGACGATCGCGTCGATGTTGAGGTAGGACCGGATCGGTTCGCCGGGAGTCCCGATTTGGTAGGCCTCGTCGGCTTTGAATCGGTGCAGCGCGTAGCGGTCTTCGTGAGAATAGATCGCGACCGTGCGAATGCCCAATTCGTGTGCCGACCGAAACACCCGAGTGGCGATTTCGCTGCGATTGGCAGCCAGCAATTTTCGAATCGGGCGAATGTTGGTGGAGTCAGAGTCAGCGACGGTCATCAGGGCATCCATTGCGGGGAAGTCAAAGTCGAGCTGTTAATCTACACGTTTCGAAACGCCCTTTCAGCAACCGGAACGACTGGATCAGCCAGCAAAAGCAATTGTTGTTCTGAGACCGGTTTCGGCAGCGGTTCGAGGTGACGGATGAAGTCAGCAATCACGCCTTCACTCCCAACGATCGACCCTCGCTACCACCGTCAAACCTGTAGCTCGGTGGTCCCCACCGAGACCCGCACCAAACACGCGGGCTCACAAAACAACTTCACCGAACCACCACCGATCACTTTGTCGGCGTGATCACTCAACGCCTTCGGTGATGCGACCATGCAGATGCTCGATGCAGGTTGCAATCAGCGCCGTCCAACCGGTTTGGTGACTCGCGCCCAAACCTTCGCCGGTGTCGCCGTGGAAGTACTCGTAGAACAAAACTTGGTCCTGCCACAACGATTCGTCGCTCTTCATTCCGCTGCCGCGAAGACAGGGGCGAGAGCCGCCTTCTGCCGGCGTCGAGAAAATGTTTGACATCCGGCGATTCAATTCATCGGCCACCTCGCGAAGATTCATTTTCACGCCCGATCCGGTCGGGCATTCGACTTGGATTTCATCGCCATAGAACTCGTGGTACCGCTGCAAGGCTTCGATCAACAAGTAACTGGTCGGGAACCAGATCGGCCCTCGCCAATTGCTGTTTCCGCCAAACATCCAGCTGTCGGATTCGCCGGGCACGTAGGCGACCGTGTGTTCTTTGCCTCGAACGGTGACTCGAAACGGTTCGCTTTCATGCTTCTTTGAAAGCGATCGAATGCCGAAGTCAGAAAGAAACTCTGATTCATCGAGCAGGATTTTTAAGACGCGTTCCAAGCGTTCTTGCGTTGGAATGGAAATCAACATTCGGTGGTGGCGTTTGGTCGTTTGGCAGAACGTGATGTGTTGCACCAAGTCATGTCGATTGTTCAGGAACCATTCCAATCGATTGCGGAAACCGGGCAAGTCCGCCAACAGGTCTTCGTCCAGAATCTCGACCGCGATCAGGGGCAGCAATCCGACCAGCGATTTGACTCGCATCGGATGGGTCTCGCCGTCGATCTGCAATTGGTCGTAGTAGAAGCCGTCATCTTCGTCCCACAGGCCGCCGCTTTCACCGCCGTTCATCGCGTCGACGATGCGGATGAAGTGATCGAGGAACTTCGATGCCATGTCGGAATACGAACGATCGTGGCGAGCGAGCTCGAGAGCCATCGACATCATCGTGCCGCAGTAGAATGCCATCCAAGCGGTTCCGTCGGCTTGTTCCAGTTCGGCTCCTTCGGGCAAGCCTTTGCTGCGGTCGAAGACGCCGATGTTGTCCAGTCCCAGGAACCCGCCAGCGAAAACGTTGTCGCCGTTGCTGTCGACTTGGTTCACCCACCAAGTGAAGTTCACCAGCAACCTCTGGAAGGCTTGCGAGAGAAACTTGTAATCGCGTTTGCCTGATTCGGCTTCCATTTGGAAGACACGCAAACACGCCCACGCATGCACCGGCGGGTTCACGTCGTCGAAGTAGAACTCGTATGCCGGCAACTGACCGTTGGGATGCATGTACCATTCCCGCAGCAGCACCATCAATTGCTTCTTTGCAAAAGCGGGGTCGATGCGAGCCGCTGGGATCATGTGAAACGCCAGATCCCAGGCGGCGAACCAAGGGTATTCCCACTTGTCCGGCATCGACAAAACGTCGCGAGCGTACAGGTGCCGCCAGTCTTTATTGCGACCTTCGTGACGTGCGGCGGGAGGCGTCATCACGTCGCGATCACCGTCCAACCAATCGGCGACGATGTAGTGATAAAACTGCTTCGTCCACATCAGCCCCGCGTAGGCTTGCCGAGAGACAAGACGCTGCTCGTCGGTTGCTTTGGGCGGAATGATGGCTTGATAAAACTCGTCAGCTTCTTCGCGTCGCTGAGTCAGGACGTTTTCAAAGTCGTCGCCCAGGTCCGGATGAAACTCGCCGACCTTTTCTTTCTCGCTCAAGCGAACTTTGACGTGCCGTGTTTCGCCGGGTGCCAAGTTCCAACGATACAGGGCCGCGACTTTGGTTCCGTGACGCTTGGGGTTCACCGCGTCGGTTTGATCGTCGATGACGTACCGATGGAAGGCGTCTTTCGTGTACGGCGAGAAGTTTTCGGTGCCAAACAAGTGTTCGGAATTGGTTTCGTTTTCCGTGAACAGCAACTCGCTGTCCGGTTGATTTTCAAACGCACAGACAAACGGTTCCAACGTGTCGTGTCGGGTTTGAACGATGTGCGAATCGATCGCTTGAATGGTGGGCTTTGCCGTGCAGCCTTCGTGCAAGCATCCCCAAACCCACGTGTTGCGGAACCACAGCGTTGGTAGCAATGTGATGTCGTGAGCGTCGGGGCCTTGGTTGGTGATCGCAATGTCAATCAACAAATCGTTGTCCGACGCTTTCGCGTAGGTCGCCGTGACATCGAAGAAGCGATTCTCGTCCAGCAATCCTGTGTCGATCAGCTCATATTCGCGATCGTTCAACCCGCGTTGTGCATTGATGCTGACCAGATCACGGTACGGGTATCGCTGTTGCGGGTAGCGATACATCGCCTTGGCGTAGGAATGCGTCGGTGTCGAATCCAGGTAGTAGTAGAGTTCCTTGACGTCTTCGCCGTGGTTGCCTTCCGGGCCGGTGAGTCCAAACAGGCGTTCTTTCAGAATCGTGTCGTTGCCATTCCAAAGTGCAATCGAAAAACACAATCGGCATTGGCGGTCGGAGAATCCGAGCAAACCGTCTTCGCCCCAGCGATAGGCGCGACTGCGAGCGTGCTCGTGCGGGAAATCGCTCCAGGAGTTGCCACCCTCGGAGTAGTCCTCTCGAACCGTTCCCCATTGACGCTCGGAAAGGTACGGCCCCCAACGTTTCCAGTTCTTTTCGCGGCGTTCGTCTTCGTCGAGTCGTTGCTGTTCGGACGTCGTCATGAAGATGCTCGTTGTCTGCGTCGCCAAAGAAACCCGTCCAGAACGTAATGCGTGATCTGGGGGACCGCCAAGGCGGGGGCCAACCAAACGGATGCTTCCGCCAGAGTTTCTCCCGCCGAATTCGCGAAACCAGGGGGCATCCAAGCGAACAACCAACCGCGTTCCTGCCAGATCCCAAAGTCCCACAGCATTTCTTCCGCGTAGGCGAGGATCCAGACCACGCCCAGAAACAACGCGATTCGGCCGGTGTTGGTTTGCCATCGCGACGTCGATCGAGCCCGATGAATCGAAGCTTGGTCAGTTGCCGAATCAGAACTCTCTGCGATCCGGCACCATCGATACCAATAGATCAGCACCATATACGGCACGCCGTGAATGATCACGTTGGTGACCGTGAACGCGTAATCAGAATTGAACGTGATGATGCCGATGTACCAGCACACCGCCGTCGTCAGGACCACGATGTCCTTGCCTGGATTCCAAGCCCCATCACGGAAACCACGGTGCAGGCTACGAGCGGCGTAGGCCAACATGCTGAGCCAGTAGATTGGCATCACGATCGTTGCCGCGATCTCCGGCATCTGAATGAAGTCGCCTTCGGCGAACCACCAGAAGTGCCTCGGCAAATGAGCGTGCCAATGGATCAGCGGATACAGCGTGGCCAGGTAAATCGCTGACGCATCGATCCACCAGCCGACTCTTTCGCTGTCGTGCTCTCGTGATCGATAGAGAGCGACCCAGCCGTATTGCTGGCGGATGAAATGGAAGACCGCGAGATACGCCAGTACGCTCCAGAATAGCGTCACGCTTTCGCTGTAGATCGCACCGCCGATCGCAAACGCGAGCACCGGGGTCAGTCCGTACAACCAAGGCCGCCGGCGAAGTTCGTTGCCGTCGAAGTAAACACGAAAACCCGTGGCGTAAACGTGAGCGACATCGATCAGCAAGATCGTCGCGACCCAAGTCCAACCGGGTGTTTCGTCGTGAAGAAACCCGAGTGCGGCACCGAGCGGCAGCATCGCCAAGGCGACCAACGCGCTGCCGCCGAACGTTGCCAAATCAACCGCGGGTGAGAACAACCACGGCAAGCGTTCCAGGCTGTGTCGCGAAGGGGATGCGGAGTCGCAGGTCGTCATTCGCGGTCACAGCGTGGAGAAGTTGATTCTGGATCGAGCCTCGCTCGCACCTTCAGTCGACCGTGCTTCCCCACCAGTCACCGTTGGGTTTCCAGTTGGGTTCCAGCATCGCCGCTTCGCGTTTTTCCAGGCGTTCTTTGTTGGGACCGTGAGCGCGAGCCCAACGTTGCTTGGCCTTTTCAGGATCGAAACGTGGGTCGGGTTCTGGGAATTTCGCGTCGACCGATTTGAGGTACGCCAGCAGTTCTTTTCGCATTGTTGCGACTCGTTCAGGTTGCTCCGACGCGAGGTCATTTTGTTCGCCGATGTCGGTGGGCAAATGGTACAGCTCGTCGTGTGAATCCAAGTGGTAATGGATCAGCTTGTAGTCACCGGTTCGGATCACCGACGATGGTTCACCACCTTGGTTGCCGTAGTGTGGGTAGTGCCAAATCAGCGAACGTTGCTCCAGCGATTCGTCCTTGCCGCTGGTCAACACGGTTTCCAGTGACCGGCCGTCGACGTGTTGCTGCGGACGCGGAGGCAAATTGCAAACGTCCAGAATTGTGGGATACAAATCGGAGCCAATCACAGGCACGTCGCTGGTGGAATTCTCAGGGACGATCGCTGGCATCGAAACATAGTAGGGCTCACGCAGTCCGCCTTCCCATTGTCGGCCCTTACCGCCGCGGTGTGGCAAGTTGCTGGTCGAGTAAGCGTCGCCGGAGGAGACACCGCCGTTGTCGCCGGTGAAGATGACTAGGGTGTTGTCGGCTTTCCTGGACGCTTCGATCGCCGCCATCACGTCGCCGACCGCGTTGTCGAGTGTTTCCATCATGCCGGCGTACACCGGGTTGTCTTGGATTTGACGAACGGGCAACGTGCGATCGATCTTGAACCGATTGCCATCGGCCGGCGGCGTCGGTGCTGATTCTCGGTACTTCTGCCAGAGTTCTTGCGTGGTTTGGATCGGCCCGTGAACGGCGTAGAACGAAAGCATCGCGAAGTAGGGCTGGTCGTCTTGTCCTTCGATGAACGAAGCCGTTTCTTTTCCCAATCGACGCGTCAGCGATTCACCATCGGGCCCGTCTTCCATCACCGGGTTTTTGTAAGGTGCGAAGAAGCCACCGGGAGGGCTGCCGCGATGGTGGCCACCGATGTTGATGTCAAAACCGTGGTCGGTCGGCATCGAGCCTTCGCCGCCCAAGTGCCACTTGCCGGCAAAAAACGTTTTGTAGCCCGATTCGCGAAGAGCTTCTGGCAGGGTCACGTCATTCGCTGGCATTTCATGGGCGTACTCGGCCGGCAGCAGTTCGTCGCCACGGTTGAAGTTCATGCCGGTCTTGGCACCGATCCAGTCCGTGATTCCGTGGCGAGCGGTGAACTGCCCCAGTTGAATGCTGGCTCGCGAGGGGCTGCAGACGCGGCAGTTGGCATAGCCTGCCGTGAATCGCATGCCTCGTTTGGCGAGTGCGTCGATGTGAGGCGTTTGGTGAAATTTGCTGCCTTCGATTCCGATGTCATGCAGGCCCAAATCGTCGACCAAAATCAGGACCACGTTGGGGCGAGCGTCCTCGGCTTTGGCCTGCGAGATGGACAAGCATGCAAACGTGATGGTCGCAAACAGCATCCAGAGCAGTGTCGACGAAGGGACGTCGAGCGAGCCAATGGTGATGGCTCTCACGCGATCGGAATGTGGCGTTGTAGGTCGGGGAACGAAGCTGGTTGGTCGCATGCGGGAAGCTCTCGGAGACGCGGACTCGATGTGGCTAACAATGTAGCTCCGCAAATCAATCCCGTGCAAATCACCGAGCGGGCAGAGCTTGTGTCGTCAAAAGTGTCTCGCTTTGAGATGTCGAATTGGTGTCGATGTAGTCGCAATGACGTCTCTCGTGAAGCCGGATTGGCAGGTTATGAAAATGGGTTCGTATTTATAAGTCGTTTGTGGGTAGTATCTTATGGGGATAGAGTCCAGTTTGCTTGGCAGTTTGGCATCCGCCTCGCATCAGGGAATGCTGTCTCGATGAGGATGTCGGGGAATGGATCAAGGACGGCTTCTCCCAATGGATCACTAGGACTCAAACACATGACACGCTCACTTCGGACTTTCGCCACGGGCACTTTCTTCGCCGCCATGGTTGCTGTGTTGGCCGGGCCGCAAACCGCCCAAGCCGGACACGATTCGCCACTGTACGTCGCCGCAGACCGCTATCGCGATGCCGTCAGCCACTTTGAAGACGAGGCCCGGCGGGTTCGCAGCCTGGATCGTGGTGTGTTGCGTTTGATCGACGATTTCGAAGACCAAACGAGCGACGTTCGTTCCGCCGCTCGACATCCTGATCGCTCGGATCGATTGGCTCGGGAGTTCAATGACGTCCAGTTCCTGCAGGCACAAACCGAACAAGCGGTTTTCGGCAGTGGATGCCCGATCATCGCCCGAGCGCTCACGCGTTGTTGGAGCGATGTGCTGGGTTCGTTTGCCGCGCTCCAGCAGCAAATGGCCTACGTCCAGCCTTACGTTTCGGCTCGCCCAGCGGTGACCTGTGACGTTCATCATCGAAGCCGCTATTCGGCACCGACCTACCCATCGACTCCTCCGGTTGTCTTCCCTGGTCAAACGCCGTTGCCACTTCCACGGACCGTGCCGCACGTGCAGCAGAAACCAATCAGCTATCCCCATCGCAGTTCGCGTGACTTCGGCTCACATGATTTCAACCGAGGTTCTTCGCATCGCGACGCTCCTCGTCCCGGCAACTACCGAGCCTCGATTCCTTCGCGGAAGTCGGTGCCCAAGGGAGCTGAAATCGGTCTGGTGTTGTTGAATAGCTTTCTGAATCGATAGCAAACGGTTGGGGCTGAATGGCCGAACGCGAAGATCATCACGGACCACGGCCCCATCCGGGGCGGCGGTCGTGCAGTTTTTAAGTGCTGTGTCAGTAACGCCTTGAGAACCCCGCCCGTGCAGCGGGAGGGGTCGGAAAGCGAGCGTTCAGCGAGATTTCCGGGGG
>TARA_R110002073_G_scaffold4066_3_pt1 | contig 16474 bp, 8 predicted proteins | sample TARA_R110002073 | Tara Oceans TARA_R110002073 (sample SAMEA4397174) | marine metagenome | biome: Polar Biome; feature: [DCM] deep chlorophyll maximum layer (ENVO:01000326); material: water (ENVO:00002006), including particulate matter (ENVO:01000060) such as... | depth 40 m
AATGAAATCTATCCAATCTTCCAATTACGCAATCGCTGATAAACAATCTATTACCAGTAAGAAATTTGACACGAATCGTATTGAATATATTCACAAGATAAGATTAGAAAGTGGATTCTTCAATGTATTCAGAAATACTTTGCGAATACTTTTAGGACAATTTAAGTATAGAAAGACACGTGAACGTATTGAGGAAACGATTGCCGATGACACGATACCCTATTTGACAAAACTTAAGACCATCGATAATTTGATTCGCGCGCTGATGAAAAATATGGTTAGTTTCTCTGAGTATTCTCCCGAAATATTATCTGAAATAAAAGATATTACGAATTGCTATAATACTGGATCAGAATGTAGCACAAAGAAATTTTGTCTTTCGGGAGATGAGGGTGAATGTGCTCTTATAATTCCTAAAACAAATCTGATTAACGGACAAGATAACGAGAAAGTATACTTTGGACGTATGGCTGATGAGGTAATTAGATATAATAGAATAAAATCCTTTATTTTTCAGCCAGAATCATTTCTAGCCTTCTCAGATTTGAAATATAATCTAAGGGAAAATGAGATTATTCTCCTTCAATCTCTCCTTACACAGGATTACTTCGAGAATTTGGTTCCTGCTTCACTTAACAATTATATAAAATACAATACATATGACACAGCTCAACCTCTTGACACTCAAAGATATTCAGATAAGATCACTATGAGACCTGAAGGAGAAAGAAAACTTACGGATTGTCCGATCGGAAAACCCAAACTTGTATCTGCGTCTTCACAATGGAGTTCAGTCTTTCCAGTTGGGAGTATGGAATTGAGTTTTAGCACCGACCCAATAATATGCACTTTTAGTCTTATTCTCACTCTCATTCAGCAAAATTTCCCAGACAACAAAATAACCAACATGGAGCTCAAGGAAATACTACTCGATGAGTATAATAAACTTTATAGTGAAAACAAAGCTGCGATATTAAAAATACTGAATGCTGAAGGGAAGAAAAACAGGTCAAATCAGGTCCTCATAGGGCAAATGACAATGGATAATATGATAATGAGTAGTGACTATTATATGACAAATCTTGATATATGGATTCTAGCTGTACGTTTTAATTTACCGGTTGTACTATTTTCCTCAACAAAGTTAATTGAGAATGGTCTTAAAATTCTTGTAGCTAACTCAGATGATACAAATGCGTATTACTTCATAAAATCTCCCGGTATTCGTACAGACAGTATTCCAAAATATAGGTTAGTCGTCGATTCGGAAGGAAAGTCCAAAATACATTTATCGGATATAAATCAATCAAAACAGGACGAGATTCGAAATGGAATAAAAGATAATATTCTCATGGATTACATCCATAATTTCTCTCTTTCAAATATAAAAAAACCTAAAAAAATGAAAATGAAACTAATTCAAAACTGAAGCTAATTGTATAAATATCATTATGAATACAATTAATTATTATCGGAAGAATCATGCGAGACTATCGAGGAACTATTAGATAATTCCGATTCTAGTGAAGTTACTATATTCCTGTGACGAGGAATCGGAAGTGCTGGTGGTGGTGGAAATATAGTTCCATTCAATTGACTTGGAGAAATATGCAAAGATGGCGCAGGTGGTGGAAAATGTATTGGAGATGTCGGGTTCACGAGAATCTGGCGTGGTATAACAGGAATCGATGATACAAAATTCTCGGAAATGGGTGGACTTGTCGCACGTTCTGTAACCTCTATCATTACATCATCTATATTATCAATGACATCTACAATAGTTTCATTAACAAGTTCCCGCGATTGTTCCAAAATACCCAATTCATTACCTGGTATTATGTTATCTGGAATATTAACATTTTCATGTGTGTGGCGTATGTCATCATAATCAGAAACAACACTCACATCGCGTGCGTTATCGATATCAGAGGGAGTTCCTAGTCCTAAAGGCCAATCATGTGATGCTATATCAGCTAATGCTATATCAGCTAATCGTTCAATACTATTGAAAGATACAAGATTTTCTTCAATTATCTCAGAATCATCCTCTTCATCTTCTAGACGCAATAAATGGTTAATAATGTTTTCATTCTCACTATCATCATCTACGTCCTCAGCACCATCATATCTTCTGGATATAGGATCCATAATATCTTCGTCTGTGGAAATATCCATCGGGGAAATATCTTGTCTTATAGTTGATGAATCATCACTATCGTCTGTACTCTCTGTATCGCCATATATTGTGCCAGTCACTTCATTAACAAGAAAACTTTGAGGAGAATGATGAGTTTGTACGGCAGGCTGAATGTATCTCCTTGGTGTTGTTATTCTTCTGGGACTTGCCATTCTTCTGGGACTTGAGGGTTGAGACCCCCCTTGTCGCAGACGCTGTCGTCGCGTGAGTTGTCTAGGAGTTAATATAGGTTGTTCCATTATAATATCATCAACAAAACTGAATGAAAGATTCTCATGTCCAGGGCGAGGATCAGAATAGTATGAGTTCGTTGGACTGTATATATTGAACATTGCGCCACTCAAATCTATAGTTGTATCTGTGAAACGGTTTCTACGAAATATTTTTCGTCCATATGTCGGATTAAACTTATTAAATAGTGATAAACTTGTTTTAAGACGCCGTCTTGCGAGAAATCGCAAAGTCGGATTAAGTGAATATACGCCATACAAATAATCTTTAAGAAAAGGTGATAATCCTTCAACAAGTTTATTGGAAGGAAACTCTGGATGTATGTTAATGTTTATAAGATGGTCTTCGTAATGTGTTATCATTTTCATTATATGTAAGAATTTTTGGTCTTGGGTAGAGGTCTTAAGAAATATTTTAAGACTCTCATCGCGAATAACGCATTCATAATTATTAGAAAAGCTATCCAAATTAAAATCAACTTCAAAAAAATGATGAAAAAGAGAAGGTATAATATAGGAGCTATCTTTAATGACAAAATATAAATGATATAGTTGGGAAATAGTAAAAGGTACATTCGTATATGGGTTTTTAATACTTAGAGGCTCAACAAAGAAACCTGGTGCGTTAGATAAAGCGGCTTTCGTAATACTAATGATGTCAGATATGCGAAATTTATATATTACTCGAGTTTTGTCATCATAAATATGTGTAATAATTTTATCACTCAGCGAATCTAGAGAGTTAAAATATAGATCCGTATCAACATTATATATTTTGGAGTGCTTTACTTTATATAGTAAAGCGAAACGAGCAAATCCATGATAAGTGCGTTGGGCTTTCATAAAAATCTCCAGCATACTTTCCTTACGGGCTTGGTCTATATACATATTAAATAAGACACTTGACTGCAGAACTGAAAATTTTGATTTACCGAAATGTAATGAATTCAGGAAACCATATGAGATGAAGTCAGTATTTATCACTGAACTGCGATTATCTGGAAATGCGAATGCTACCTTCAATATATCTGTTTCTGGAAAAAAATTTGATGTTATGTATGCAAATGAGTTCATAATAATATCTATAAAGATTATTTTATATAGTTATTATTAAATATTTAGAAACCTGGTTCATAACCATCATCGCTTCCAAGGTCAGTTGTAGTAATGTTATTTATGTTGTTCTGTATTGTCAAGTTCGCAATACTGCATGGGTCGTCAGTATTGGAAATACCCTCGAACCCCATTTGTATAGCCAGCGACTCGTCGTCATCAACCCATTCTTCTGCGGATAATTGTGTAATTTTGTCCATGTCGAGTATTACTTGGAACGCGCTTGTTCCAAAATATCCTTCCTGTCCACACATGACATTCGCAGACACACCTCGCATAGGATCAAGCTCAGCATGCCTTGCTGCCCTCAGAAACATCTCAGGTGTTTCCTCAAATGAGGCTTTGGCGAGAGGACCGATGTTGTCGTTATTGATTCCATGTCTAAATATCGACACCATACTATCATTACAAGTCATGCGGTCACACAATATACTAAGATGATGATAGTTAATGTATGTGCTATCGAATTCAATAACTTCAGAAATCTCGTTGAAAATCGCCTGTCGGGCTGCCTCAACACCAAGCACCCGGTATGTTTCCTGAATATCATTGGTGAATGTTCGGTTAACATCGATATAATCAAGTCCTAGAATATCAAGAAGATTCGTACCGACGGTGTCAAGCACCCATGTTTCTTTCTTGGAATACGTTCCATCTTCTTCGACTAAGGTATCTGTGATCTTCCGCGGATTGACTTTACTTATTTTCTTGATTCCACGAAGAATAAGATTGTCAAGCAACTGGTCTTGAAAGTTCTTAAGGAGATATATCTCATCAGATTGGTCGAGAGAATTGAGATTCTGTGAAGACTTCTTCTTCGAATTAATAACATTATCGAGACGCAATCTAAATATCAGCTTCTCAGAGTTGTAATCACTAAATACACATGAGACCTGTTCGCCATAGGAATTTTTTAGTGCGAAATGGATGTCGTCCATAGTAAGTGTTCGATCTAGCATCTCCTGTGTATTCAATTCCATTCGGATAATCCATTTGGATTTCGAAGAATTCTCTTTCTCTGTTTCTCCGATGCATCCATCTATGATGCTTTCAAATTCTTTATACTGTTCCATCGTATCGACATCCTCCTCGATGAGTGTGTTGAGATTATCGGGATCAAAGCAGATACTGATTGAATCAACAACAGCTCGCAGTTTCGTATGTTCGAGTCTGTGAAGTATTTTTTGTGCGTTGTCTTGTTGCGTCTCCTCATCCTTGAATAAGTGGACCGTACATGAAGGATTCTTTGGGTTCTCCGATAATGACAATATTTCTTCAATACGTGGAACACCTCGGGTAACGTTGGATTTACTCGCTACACCAGCAAAATGGAATGTGTTCAAAGTCATCTGTGTCGTCGGCTCACCGATACTTTGTGCCGCAATCATTCCAACCATTTCACCAGGCGCAACTATAGCCTTTTTATAAGCGCTAACAATCTCAGTTATGAGAATGATAAGAGCTTTTCTATTGAAACGCTTAACCATTAACAAATCCTTAGGAGTCAAGTAGTAGTAATATAATGCCTTGAATAGCTCTGTTGGCTTGACATAATGTAAACTCTCAATTTGATTGAATCCGTCATCAATAATTTGAAAAGCCTCCAACGGCGTAATATCGACCATAGAGTTCACATTTATATACTGTTGACCCTGAACGTTATTAATAATGTATGTGAATCCTACAGGCAAATGGACCATTTTGTTGTCACGGTCCTTGAAAACACCTTTCACAATTCCTGGTCGCACACCGATGATAAACTCAATAAGCTCTTTGCATCTTCCAAGCAGTTTATCCTTCTGCTTCTTCAACCGCTTCAGAGCAGTTTTTGTGTATGAAGTGGTGTAAGCGGCATCCTTGGTATCATCGCTTGGCATCTGGAAATGAGCGTAAATTTCTTCAAGAGTCATCTGGACGATTGGTAAAATCTGATTTTCCACCTTCACCGGATCAAATCCATCTTCACCGTATGAGAATTGGATAATCTTGCGCTTACTATTACGGACAGTCATATCATACTCGACCTTTAAATCTTCCAAACCCTTGATTAACCGTCTTTGGATATAACCAGTCTGACTCGTTTTAACAGCAGTATCGATAAGACCAACACGTCCACCCATCGCGTGAAAGAACAGCTCTTCCGGTGTAAGTCCAGATATGAATGAGCTTTCAACGAACCCTCTTGCCGCAGGGGAATCGTCGAACTTGGTGAAATGCGGTAGAGTGCGGTCCTTAAATCCATAGGGAATTCTTTTACCATCGACGTTCTGCTGTCCGAGGCAAGAAATCATTTGCGATATGTTAAGGTCGCTTCCCTTCGACCCAGCATTAACCATAATGACAAAACGATTATCCTTACTGAGACTTTCGCGTCCAATTTTACCGGCATCATTCGATGCTCGGTTGAGAATATTATTCACTTGAGTTTCGAACTCCTGTTCGTCAGGTCGTCCAGTCTTGTTTTCGAAAATACCAAGGTGTGTCTGATCGATCAACGACCTCACTTCCTTCTTCTTTTGAGTAATGACAGTTGCGATAGCTTCATTTGTAGCGTTGTCCGCGATCAAATCGCTAATTCCCACACTATAGGCGCTTGACTTCATGTACTCGGTGATAATGTTCTGAAAATCATCAATAAAGTCTGCTGAGGCCATGTTTCCAAAGTCATTACATATTCTTTGAATGAGTCCCTTTGAACCATCACCAAGCACACCCTTCTCGATCTGTCCTCTAATATATTTGCCGTTTTCAATCTCAAGGACAGAATTTGTCGTCTTGTATTCATCTTTATCTCCAAAACGATGTGTCTTGTATTTGAGCGATAAAGGAGGCATTATCTGACTAAGAATTTCAAAGCTTGATATTTTATCACCTGTCGGTAGATTATTTATATCGACCTTATCATAAGCCATAAGAAGATTCATGGCATCTCTGGCAGAGAACTTGATATCTTCTCTGGTAAATCTAAAAGCTCCAAGAAGAGAATCTTGAAATATACCAACAATAGATTTATTATTAGCTGGGCTGATGATCTGCCATGGTACAGCGGCCAAATTACGCAGTTCTGAAGAGCTTTCAACATCCTGTGGCATATGAAGGTTCATTTCATCACCATCAAAATCTGCATTGTAGGGCTTAGTATCACCAACATTCATTCTGAATGTATCACCGACCGGCATGATTCGGGCGATATGACACATCATTGACATTCTGTGAAGAGTTGGCTGTCTGTTAAATAAAATCGGATCACCGTCCATCATGTGCCGATGTACGACATCTCCATTTTCTAGTTTGATAGAAGCCCTATCAACATAACGGAGTGAAATACTTTCACCATTCTTCTTTTCCAAGATTTTCGCTCCTGGATGGATATCAGGTCCATTTTGTACTAACTTCTCAAGGAATTTTGTATTTCTATTATTTACAAGAACAGGTTTAGTAAGATTCTTTGCGATGGTAATCGGAATCCCAAGATCCCGAATAGATATATTTGGATCTGGGGTAATAACGGAACGAGCACTATAGTCTACTCTCTTTCCCATAAGGTTTCCTCTGACGCGTCCACCTTTTCCGTTCAACCTTTCTTTAATAGATTTCAAGGGTCTCCCAGATCGCTGGGCGACAGATGCCACGCCTGGAATTTTATTGTCTACTAAAGTCGCAACGTAGTACTGCAATACGGTGGTCCAATCATTTAAAACATTAGCATTTGCGTTAGCCTGTATTTTCTCCATAAGAGTTTTATTTGCTTTAATAATATTCACAATAATATGGCTAATATCATCTTCACTCCTCTGCTGTGAATCATGTTTCACCGAAGGGCGCACGGCTGGTGGTGGCACCGCAAGAACCTGACAAACCATCCAATCCGGACGAGACCATATAGGACTAAATCCCATAAATGTAACATCTTCGTCAGAAATACGGCGAAATACCTTCAAAACTATTTCAGGAGTCATCGTCATATTGAGCTTTTCAGACTCATCTGGTCCTAATCCTGTGATGTCATCCCACTCAGCAGTAAGAGTTGCTAGACCTTCTTTCTTTATCTTATTGGGCTGCTTGCATCCACATCCGTCAGAAATATCTTCACCGCATCTCTTAATCTTACTTGCGAGCGAGAAGACAAACTGCCAACGAGCCTCAGCTGACATCGTAAGTGTGTGTTTGTATTTTTCTTTGCTAATAAGTAACTTACTACATTTAACACAAGTACAACGTAAAATTTTTATGATGGTGCTGAGATATTGAATATAAAATAGAGGGCGAGCCAACTCAATATGTCCAAAGTATCCAGGAGTTTGCATATAATCAAGTCCATCAGTAGGACAAATAAAACCTGGTTCAAGAACACCCATGCGTGGATCGAATAATCCATTTATTACAGGTTTGTTATTAATGTAAGTATCGCGACTGGTAATTTCTGCTACAGAACCTTTTCTTATCTCATCCGGCGAGAGAATACTGAATTGAATACCAATAATCTTCGAGGCATTCTTTTTGGAAATAGTTCCTTTTGTACGTTGTGACATCCTTCTTATATTAACAAAACAATATTTAGATTGTTTTGAATCAATTTTATATAGATTATCATCATGTATAAACTATTTCGGTGGATTAAGGCTAAATGTAAAAAATTGAAACATTAAACAAGTATAAATAATAATCAACACTTACTGTAGAAATGAACTTTGATAACAAATCTGGATCGAAAAGAGGTCATAAGTACCAAACTCGTTCCCAAAAAAAAGGCAACAAAAAAAAGGAGGTTGAAGAACGATACAAGGAAAACGAATCTTCTGATGATGACGATAACGACGATGACACGTGGGAATCTGACGATGATGAGATGGACATGAAGGAATATCGCAAACTTCTATCCACAATATTTCCCTCTAAATATATCCGTGACAAGGCAAATGCGACACCTTCACATAATAAATGTTCGAAGAATGATGATAATTCTGATGAAGAACAGGATATTACTCCTTCACAGCGAAAATCCAAGAAAAATAAAAAGAGCGCAACTCCTAAGAAAAAAAAGAAAGAAAAGGTCGAGACGGAGTCCGAAGATGAGGATTCCGAATATACTACCGAGAATGAAGACAATTCTGATGAGGAACAGGATGTCTCTCCGAAGCAAAAATCCAAGAAAAATAAGAAAAAAATGCCACCTAAGAAAAATAAGAAAGAAAAGGTCGAGACGGAGTCCGAAGATGAAGACTCTGAATATACTACTGGTGATGAAGATGACAGCGACGACTCTGAAACTGAAGGTTTGGCCGCTTTGATGGGAGGCGGACCAAACGGTGGAAAGTTCAACATCATTTTCACTATGGGTGGACCTACGATGGACTGCGATGAAGATGATTATGAAGATGAAGATGATTATGAGGATGAAGATGACGACGATGAAGACACAGAAAGCGAATCTGACGGCGACAATAAGAAAAAGAAAAAATCGCAGAAAAAGGCTATTTCTGAAGATGAGGATGAGGATGAGGATGAGGATGAAGATGAGTATGAAGATATCCCAATCAATAAAAAGAATAAAAAGGTAACGGACACCGAAGGTCAAACACCTGATGAGGATATTTTAAATAAATTCAAGAAACTTGTCGATGGATTGACCGAGTCCGAGCGTAAGAACGAGATAGTGAAGGGCGTCATATCAGACTTCGATACTCGTGAGAAAAAATTCAATAAAAATCGCGATAAGAAATGCAAGAAGGCCAAACGCAAGAACACCGTCGAGTTTCGTAAGATGCTGAAGGAGAAGAACATTATGAACGATGTGAAATTCTTTCAGGAGAATATGTCAGTCGAACAGCAAAAGAAGACAATTCAGCAGATGAAAGAAGTAAAGGAGCATTGCGAAGTGGAGAAGCCCTATCGTCTTGCTCTATTGGATGCGAATATCCCTATCTCTTACAAGGCGTGCGCTTACAAAAAAATTAATACGTTGAAATATATGGAACCTGGTGGTGGTGAGTATTACAAAATTAAGAATTGGGTAGATACTTTTATGCAAATCCCTTTTGGAAAACATAAAACTCTTCCAATCACCATAGATGATGGTATTGATAAATGTCATGACTTCATGGATAATGCTAAGGGTATCCTCGATAAAGCGGTTTATGGATTGAACGACGCAAAATTACAAATTATGCAAATGGTCGGACAATGGATTGCGAATCCGGATGCTATTGGCACAGCTATTGCTATCAAAGGTCCTATGGGGACAGGTAAAACAACGCTTGTAAAGGAAGGGATTAGTCAGATTTTGGGACGAGAGTTCGCCTTCATAGCTCTCGGTGGTGCTACTGATAGCAGTTTCCTGGAAGGACATTCATACACATATGAGGGTTCGACTTGGGGAAAGATCGTGGATATTCTCATTCAGTGTAAATCTATGAATCCCGTTATTTATTTCGATGAGCTTGATAAAGTGAGTGACACTCCTAAGGGCGAGGAGATCACGGGCATCCTGACACATCTTACGGATACGACACAAAACAATAAGTTTCATGATAAGTATTTCTCCGAACTCGATTTTGACCTAAGCCGATGTCTCTTCATATTCAGCTACAACGACGAATCAAAGATTAATCCGATTCTCAGAGATAGAATGTATCGTATTCAAACAAAGGGATACGATAAGAAGGAAAAGACGACAATCTCTAATGATTATTTACTACCAAAAATTCGCGAACAGGTTAAATTCTCAGATACGGATATAGTCATTCCTGATAAGACAGTTCAGTATCTTATTGATACTCATACGGAGGGTGAAGCTGGTGTCCGTAACTTGAAACGTTGTCTTGAGATTATCCATACGAAGTTGAATCTATACCGACTTATGAAGCCCGGGACCAACTTGTTTGAAAAGGACATGTCATTAAAAGTAGAATTTCCTATAAATGTTACTCCAGATATTGTTGATAAGCTTATCAAGAAGTCTGACGGCGGTGGGTCATGGAAGAATATTTACGTATAAATAAAATATAATAGAAGGTAATAATAATTTGTTGTAATAATAATAATTTAATGTAATTATAATTATTTTTTTAATACTCAGTGGTGAAAGTCCTGTTGCCTCCGCGCTCGTTCAGGTATTTCATTTGTTCAGGGGCGATGCAGACACATCCCATCGAACCAGAATATGATGAGCCTTGGCCGCAGCAGCTGGGATCCTGCTTGTTGTCATAGAACATAGCAAGTTGCCCCTTGGGAAGAGGAACCTTACCTCCGGTATTCCCATCAAGTCCTTTGAACCAGTCGTTGTAAGTGTCAGTGTTGCCGCTGTCATTAGTCTCCCAACTTCCTTTTACTCCTTGGCCCATATGGTAGTTCATGGCTGATCCTATAAGCTGAGTTCCAGCCTGGAATCCCTCCTTAATACCTCCGCAGCAAGAGCAGAACGTGCTGGCTGCAATAAACCAGCCAAGCATAATACAAAGAATTACAATTTCGACACGTATTTTATATCCAAGAATAGCAATTTCCATCTTTCTTATACATACTAATTTAGATTAAAAATAAATTCAGAATATTTCGGAAATATTTCTTGCTCCATCACTACTGATGTATTTCTCAATTCCGGAATTATAATCCCCCAAACGAATACCATTTACAACAAAATCTCCGCGATCAGTTAATAAATGATATAGATACTTTGTATTGCTAATTTCCTTTCCCTCTAAATCAAATGTGTTAAAGTTTCCTAAACTGGGATCCTTAACTTGGATATTTCCACTTCCTTTTATTTTTGAACCATCTTCTAAGATATATTCATAAACTCCAATTATATCTGTCGCATCAATTTTAACTATTCCGACTACTTTTTCTCCGAAACGTAGAATATCATTTACGCATATATTCTTAATATTAACCGATTGTCCATCTTCTAGCTCAATTAATGTAAATTCATGAAGACCAGCATCCAGATAAGTATGTATATCTTTATTTTTAAACTCACGTGGTAAAAGTCCATAATCCGCACAGTTCACTCGCAATTCCGAAATATCCATATCGTCCAAGTCATCCCAATCCGCGTAAGTATTTTTTCCAATCTTAATAGTTTTAGTATTAGTGTTGAGACAGTATACATACGGCTCTCTAAAGTCATCTATAGAACAACTTCGAGGATGTTCATAAACCCGAATCCATCCCTTTTCTTCATGATATATACTATGGTTTCCCGTCACAGTAACTCCATCTAGTTTATAGATTTCTTGTCCTGACGATGACAATTCCATAATACCTGTCACAATAGAACCATCTGCCAATTTGTCTCCTACCTTTATGCTACTAATTTTTTTCTTTTTTCTACCAGCCAGCGAAATAATAGTTTCTTCGGCAAAGCAGCTGGGTATTGATGGTGGACTACCTGTGCTCAGCGACATCACATCATCCATAAATACTTTCATGAGAATAATTGGCACCATAATGGCCGTCATGATAACTGTATTTCCTATTGCCACCGTAGCAGCCGGAGGGACAAATACAGCAAGTACCCAAGATGCTACTACGATAAAGGCGAGGACTATAAGTATTTCAAGCACAAGCTTTACAATAAAAAGAAGTAAGGATGAAAGTCCTAGGTAACTGCCAATTAAAGTATATAATGATGCTGTCAGCGTTCCGATCGCCTTACCTGCCATATCTTTCGAAGCAATAATAAATGTAACCAGCGGCATCACAACATTTAAAATTTTACTCATTATCTCCTCTGCGAAATTTGAAATAGCGTTTCTTATAACGTCAAATTCTGAACGAATGGCATCAATAGCATCGACCAATTCTTGAAACGCGTCGGTAATTACCTGCATGAGATAGTATATTGGGGCAAACGCATATCCGGTTATATTTCCTAGTATTGTCTGAATACAGTTAGTAAAATTTTGCTCTGTGAATTCCATAGGTGTCGTCGTTGTTCCATTATTTATTAAACCAGCAAACGGAATTACAGCAGGGCTACACTTTTGATTACTCCAATCTGCTACAATAGGTTTTAAATTGTTCATTATATAAAAGTAAGATGTAGCTACGAAAAAGATAAGACAAATAACAATTGTTATTAAAATGTCAAGACCATAACTAGCTAGATATGTTTTTTTATTATACATTTTATTTATTTTCGTGTAAATATTTTCCATCTATATAGTATTTGGATAATATTCAATGCTCTTAAACAAGAGTTGCGATTGACTTTCCATTATCATCCTCCCAATCGTGGAATATCCATTCCCCAATAGGAATTGTATGTTTGGATGTTATCAGACAAGAAAGTGTATCACATTCATGATTTGTTAAAGTGGGTGAATTCTCTCCTTTAAGATTTTTAACCTTGACAAAGGTTTTGGTTTTGGGGTCTAGAACCAAATGACTTCCAGACACAAGTATTGCTTCTCCTTCTTCTCCATTATTCATTTCGAATATTTTCTCCACGTAAGTTCCTTTTTCGTCGCGATTACTTATAGACATTACAGCACAGACCTGTGTGCCGTTCTTCAGTATCGAGTTCAACGGTACGTCTTTCATAGGCAAAATTCTCCCATCCTTTAATTGTATTTTGGTGTCTGGATGAAAACAAAGTGCCTTAACCAGCTGACCAGGTGGTCCTGCCCACATACTATTCATCGTCATTACAGAACCTGACAGCGTATACATCAGAGTTGCTAAAACTCCAATAAATTTCGCAAACATATCTTTAATTGCTATGGTAAGTCTCTGGAATTCGATGAGGATATTCAAAAATACACCAAATATATTGGTAACTATACCTGTGGTCATGTCCCTTATATTATTGAAAAATGCCCTTACATCATCAATAGCAGTTGTGAGCCCAGCACCAAGCCCCCCAATAACGTCGAGATTGTAATTAAGAGGTTGCATCAAGTATCCCATGTAGTTGGTCTGCATACTTTGAATGCAAAATGTGAAATTATCCATTACATCCTGTCCAAATACCGAAGCGAATGGCATAATCACAGGATTGCATCTATATGTCGGCCAGTTATCTTCGATTGTTTTTATTCCAACAGAGAGAATGTTAAATACATAAAGTAGGATAAATATAAATATAATTAGAACAGACAAAGAGAGATCTGATGTTTTCATAATAAAGTATATTGTGATTTTATTATGAAAATCTCTCTTAAATAACCTAATCTACTTTGTTGACAGGAAAATATTCTTTAGCTCATACAGCCCCACAAAACACGTCTGGTCCCTCCACTCATGCATCCCCATTTAACACGTCTTCCACTTCCGGTGCGCTTGGACCTCTTGCCACCTCCTGTAGTGCCGCATGAATTCGTGGCATAACAATCATTCGTTGCGTTTACTGTTCCTGCAACTGAAGACGTATTCGTTGCTACACTTGTATTGTTAGCATCCTGTGGTCCAATAGCTGGACCTTTTTGAGGGAATTGGGGAACATCCAGAGTTTGGGGCTGTAATGTTGCTGAGCCACCGCGTCTTTTTTTTGCTCCCCCATGTGTGCTGTTCAAACTTTGTTGTGCCGAATTTTGAGAAGTTTGAAAATTTGTTGCATTAGTTCTAGGACAACTACCATGGTCGAATCCATACGATTGGGTTGGAGTAGTTGAGACAGTTCTAGTCCTGGTAGAAGAACCTCCACGTCGCTTTCTTGTGGATTTTCTTCGGGTACGCCGTTTTTTAGTCTTCTTTTTATTGGAATGCCGAAGTCTTCTAGATTTTTGTAATCTTTTTCTATATCTAGATGTTTTCATATATAATCTCCTAATATAATAGTTTATTTAAAGAGATAATAATAATATAATTATTTACAAATGAACAAGCTTGAGAGACTTGATTTGCAGAAGATGATCAAAGCGAATGATGTCGTTGATTGCACAGAAGATATTCGTGATAAGAAACATAGTAAAAAAATACGCGATGATGTAACAAAAATGATTGAACTTAAGAAGAAATATATGAGATTGAGCAAGTCAAACCCAGACCAATTTGACACTATGTGTGTATCGCAATGTAACTTCCTATTCACGAACTATACAGATATCTACAACAAAGTAAAAAAGGAAGAAATAAAATTGGCGACTCTGTGGCAATTATTAGACGTGTTACAACGTATTGAAGACGGCATCATCGACCAACATACTGGCGCATTCGAAGTAGGAAAACTTCTAAAATCAATATACATTGATGGAGCGTTGATGAAGGCAGAAAAAATCGACAAGGCAACCGGTAAGAAAGTTCCTTCGAAACCCAACGTTGTAAAAAAAACGTCATGGAAGCAATACAAACTAATGGACTGTGTTATAGGCGATGTAGACTGAATCACAAATGGAATATCCTGAATATAAATGATTTTTTGAAAGAATTGAAATGATTTATAAATAGTATGACAAACTAAAACAATGACCTATACCATCGTGATAGTTGAATCGCCAGCCAAATGTGGCAAAATTGAGAAGTTTCTCGGTCCTGGATATAAATGTGTCGCAAGTTTCGGACATATACAGCAATTAAATGGACTCGGATCAATAAATATCGATGATAATTTTAAACCAACGTTTACTCAATGTGATAGTAAGAAACAACAAATTTCAAAAATGCGCAAGTTGATTGTTGGGGCAGATGATGTAATGCTCGCAGCAGATGATGACCGTGAGGGGGAAGCTATTGCTTGGCATATTTGTCAAGTATTTAATCTTCCTGTTGCGACAACAAAACGTATATTATTTCACGAAGTTACCGAGTCGGCACTAAAACGCGCGGTATCTGAACCTATAACAGTTAATATGGACGTCGTACACGCACAGCAGGCAAGACAGATATTGGATTTACTTGTAGGATATAAAATTTCACCTGTTCTATGGCAGAAGATATCGCAAAAAACAAAAAATGGACTATCCGCTGGACGCTGCCAAACTCCAGCACTTCGCATTATCTACGATAATAAACAAGATATTGACGCATCTCCAGGAAGAAAGGCATATAATACAACAGGTTACTTCACTTCCAAAAATATTATCTTTGCTTTGAATCACAACCACGATGACGAAGATAAAATGGGCGAATTTCTTGAGTCATCGGTCAATCACGATCATATATATAATTGCGGAGCCGTAAGAAATACTACAAAGCAGCCTCCTATTCCTTATACGACAAGTGGTCTACAGCAAGCCGCAAGTAATGATCTACGAATATCTCCAAAAGATACGATGTCAATATGTCAAAAACTATATGAGGGAGGATACATAACCTATATGCGAACTGATAGTAAGACATATTGTATTGAATTCATTCATAAAGCCTCAACACATATCAAGAAGTCTTATGGTGAAGAATACCCCCATGAAAACATCGAACGACTTGCTGAGAGAGGAGAGAAGAAGACGAAAAAGAAGACAAAGAAAAAAGCGAAAGAAAAAGATGGAAACGCCCAAGAGGCTCACGAGGCTATTCGACCGACAGATATATCATGTGAGGAAGTTAGCAAAGATATGACACCTAAGGAGGCGAAAATGTATAAATTGATTCGTAGAAACACCCTTGAGAGTTGTATGGCACCTGCGACATACAGCGCTGTGACTGGAGTTATTACTGCACCTGAGGATCACGAATATAGATATTCCACTGAACAAGTCGTATTTCCAGGATGGAAGATTGTTGCTGGATACGAGAAGATTAATGAAGACTTTACATTCCTTCAAACTATACGGAAAAATATGATAGTCGAGTATAAGAAAATCATTTCTAAGGTGAGCATGAAAGAGTTGAAGACACATTATACAGAAGCAAAATTAGTCCAGCTCCTCGAGCAGAATGGGATTGGACGTCCCTCGACGTTTTCATCGTTGGTGGATAAAATTCAGGACAGACAGTATGTTAAGAAAGACCATGTAAAAGGTAAAACCATTAAATGTGTCGATTTTGAATTAGT
>TARA_R110002073_G_scaffold8027_20_pt1 | contig 16469 bp, 11 predicted proteins | sample TARA_R110002073 | Tara Oceans TARA_R110002073 (sample SAMEA4397174) | marine metagenome | biome: Polar Biome; feature: [DCM] deep chlorophyll maximum layer (ENVO:01000326); material: water (ENVO:00002006), including particulate matter (ENVO:01000060) such as... | depth 40 m
ACCGCTCCGATGTCCAAAAATCGAAATCCTGACTGAACAATCGGTCTTGGATCGGCTCGAAACGAATCATATTGCAATCCGAACGTAATGCTTTCTCCTCCCGCTGAATATCCGACAAGGTTTCGATCCGTATATACCGAGCCACGTTGTAGATCCACTTCAAAATTGCCTGCCGTTGCGCGGCAAGGTGGACAAGTCTCAGTATCGGTTGAGGATGGTGGGACAAATGACGGCTGGGCAATTGTGGGGACGAAGAAGTGCCAGCTTGAGTTCCGAATTCCGCCGCTCACTGTCCCTACCTGGCCGCCGTCTTCGCTGACAACCATGTCACCTACATCCACAAACTCACCAGAAACAGGATCGATGGAATACAAATCCATTTGTGTATGTGGTGGCCAAGCAGAACGGTTCGGAAAACTAATCGGAGCGGGGGATGAAAATGACATCTCCCCAGGCTGAATTGTGACAACCACATCCACGATAAAGTCCTTTGGCAGCGCTGCGGGCGTCAAATCACGCGGAACCTCCGTGATGCTTAATGCCCCAGTGAACGGTTGTCCCTGCTGGTCAAATAATGTATTCGCCTTGACCAGCACCTCGACCGGTGCCTCGTTAGTGTTTAATTGCCGCATTGCCATCGTGTCTTGAGTGGAGTCGATAGCTGTTCCAACGTTAAGGGCTGGTAAATAGACGGGCCGATCTATTTGGTTCAAGCGACCATCGTAGACTTCTCGCCCAAGTAGCAGCGAGAGTTTCTCGGCCACGAAGGGATAGGTCTTCGTTCCGGTGATCAAGTCGCCGCGAAATCGGACCGTTTGTGATGCCAACGGCCCGGTTCCCGCGTCAATTGAGAAACTGCCATCGTTGCTAGTGATTGCCGTCAACGTTCCCAATTCGACTTTCAGCCCCACGATCGGCTGTAGATCAACGTCCAAAACCCTGCCGACAACTCGCGTCGTTTTGATAGGATCTTCAACGACGTTAATATGTACATCGCGGCGAGTTTCTGATTCTCCGTCAGATGCCAAAAGTTGAAAGCTATAATTCCCCACATCATCAGGCGTGGGACGAATCTCAAAACCACTTCGACCTAGCAACTTACCTGTAGGTAAAGGAGCATCGGATGCGATTGACAGCGTCACTCGATCTTCATCGGCATCGGTGACAGTGATTGGGATCAAGACCACGTCTCCAGGAACCACGTCAATATCGTTGATCGGTGCAATCGATGGCGGTTGATTTAGCTGGCCCGCGAGGACCAAAGTGTCGATGGTAAACGCCTGTCCGCTTTCGTTTTTGAATTGCGCAACCACAAACTGAGATTCAGTATTTTGCGCAAGACCGCCGGATGAAATTGCAGGACGCAGAGAAACGTATGGAACTTGTTCGTCAGTAACGCCGGACGCATTCTCAAGCGAAACACCTTGTGGCAGGTTCGGAAATGCAATGACTGCGTTTCGTCCCATGGACGAAACCGGGTTCCGCACTGCTAATTCAACGGACAATACTCCCGAATGACTATCATAATTCGCAGCTCTTTCGCGAATAACGGCAGGTGTTTCCGAAAACGCAGATGTTGCGATCGACTCTCCTCCAGTCACGGCTGTTGCTGAGCGATCAACAACATTGATTTTTGCCGAACTGGTGAGAACCAAGTTTTCTAGCAATCGTACCCGAATAGACGTATCAGTGACGCCATTGCGGTTGAGTGATTGAAGCAACAGTTGCCCCGAGTCTTTCTCAACCACGCTGGAAAGATCGAGTTCAAGCATCGTGCCATCCCACCGTGAAATTCCGGGTTGCACACGAGCCCCTTCACTGGACAGGGAAAACAGCGGAGTTCGTGCATGCGGATCGCCGATAAGCGAAACGGATTCGTCGCTTGGATCCACCAAGTAGACTGCGAACAGATCGTCATTAATCGCTCCAGATGACATTCCAAACGACGCATCGACCTCCATGCGGTAGGTACGAATCCCCGACTCCTGTCCTACCGTAATCACGGTTGACATCTCAGCCGAAAATTTTTCGCTTTCAGCCAGTTTGCGATCTCCGATTACCCCACGATTAAGCGCATTGATGACATCGAGAGCATCAAGCGGAGTGACCGAACCACTGCCGTTGACATCGACATAGGGTTTGTCAACGGCATAGGGTTCCGTCAAATCGGCCTCGCCACCACGTCGATTGACTTCATTGATGACTTGCAGGGCGTCAAGCGCCGTGATCAGCAGATCTCCGTTGACATCCAGATTGTCAGCCGGATTGCGCCAGTCAACGGCGAGTAACCGACGGGCCTCCAAATTTTCGAAACTCGGTCTTCGGGTTCGCTTTTTCTTTTTGATCCGGTCTGGCTTGCGGTTCATCTTGAGTCTCGCGGCGATGGTACTCGGTTTCCGTAACATCGAACTTAGCCTCCTCGCCGGGGGGTCTCTACCCCCTAATGCGAATCGAGATACAAAAGACGTAAGTTTTTGTCGCCCGATTTTCCTGGAACGACGTGACAGCAGTAACCAATAGGTCCTCGGGCCAAATCTTTCGCTTTTAAAACTCAAGACGGAATACGCATCCCAAAAGTCGAGCAGTTAGGGATGCAGCGGAAAAACGACAAAAAGAGCCGGGAAATGATCAACCTAGCGAGTGCAGCGGCGCGGAGCGGATGCGATCGTGGGACGTAGTTGCTGCAAAATCATGCTCCAAAAGATCGCGGTCGGTGGAATTGATGTGTCGGATCGCACCAACACCACAGAAGCGTTGGCGTCGACCATCGATGGATGGATCGATATCCCGGCAAGTTTCCCTGAGACACTTGCGGATTAGGAATGGATCGAAAGCCTCGATCGTCGTCGTGAACATACAAATGCAGTTTCTTGAACTCCGATGCTGGTCGAATATCTGCTTTGCCGCCTCCCCAACGCTAACAGGAATATGCGACTAATACATTGCAATTCCTGGCAACTGATAACGATTCGGCGATACGATTCTGTTAAGGTGAAGAAATAAAAAAAGAAAGCGTGACCAGACGTGTCAGAGTGAACTGATAGCCTTATGTTCAGGGAGGATAGAACGATGTCAGATATAGAATGGACGGACGAAACGTGGAACCCGGTGACTGGCTGTACGCAGATTAGCAAGGGTTGCGAGAATTGTTACGCATTGCGGATGTCGCACCGCCTGCAAGCGATGGGCGTTGACAATTATCGCAATGGATTTGAATTAACAACGCACGACCATGTATTAGAAAAGCCGCTTTCGTGGAAAAAGCCGCGTAAGGTATTCGTTAATTCGATGAGCGATCTTTTTCATCGTGATGTGCCGATCGCTTTCATCGAGAAAGTATTCGATGTGTGTCGGCGGGCTCATTGGCATCAGTTTCAGATCCTGACGAAACGTTCGCAGCGGTTGGCAAGGGACGCTCGTTTACTGGACTGGCCGGAAAACGTCTGGATGGGGACGAGCGTCGAGTCCCAGGAGTACACATACCGGGTCGACTACCTTCGGCAAGTTCCCGCTGCTGTTCGATTTATTTCATTCGAACCATTAATTGGTCCAGTCCACAGTGTAGATCTGACAGGGATCCACTGGGCGATAGTCGGCGGTGAGAGCGGTCCCGGCTCGCGACCGTCGCACCCCGATTGGTTTCGTAAGCTTCGAAAACTATGTGCAACGCAAGATACTGCTTTTTTCTTTAAGCAGTATGGCGACTACGCCCCTGCGCCTAAGGGCACGGACGAGAAAAAGCTAGTGCGAATTGGTCGGCAAGGTGCGATCCGAACGTTGGATGACAAGAAGCCTCGCAAGACCGACGTCGCCGTAGTTCGAATGGGAAAAGGCAATGCTGGTCGAACACTAGACGGCCAAACATGGGATGCTTATCCTGAGCGGGTTACCTAGAGCACCACCCAGAAAATTGCCGGAGGGAATTGTGGTTCGATCCAAGGAAGCTTTCTCGTGGAAAGACGGCAAAAAGCCGATCTGCCCAGTTCACAGCCAAGTGAAGCTGGACATTTTAAGGAGCTATATCGAAGCATACTTCTCGACGGTGGCAGCCAACCCCAAAATCCCGGTCGTAAACATTCATTTCGTTGACGCTTTCGCAGGAGGCGGGATTTTTACAGATCCAATCACCAGAGGCCCGACTCCAGGCTCTCCATTCGTGATGCTGAATACGGTCCATTGTGCTCAACAAACAATCAATGCTGGCCGAACGAGTAATCAACTAGAAATTCGCGCCAAGTATCATTTCGCAGATCTTGATCGCTCAGCAACCGAGGAGTTGACTCGTGGAATTCGGAATTCTGAATATGCGCCGTTGCTCGATTCGGGTGACATTCGCGTCGATAGGATGGCCTTCGACAAGTACTTACCACACCTTTTGAATCGAATTCCGTCCCACGAAAAGACGAAGGCAATTTTTTTCCTCGATCAATGTGGGTGGAACATTGCGACACTCGATCACTGCAACGCAATTCTTCGGCATCTGCCCAAGGCCGAAATTATTTGGAATATTAGCGTGGAATCTCTGGCGATGTTTGCCAACGATAGTCCCGATTTCCGGAAGGCCATAGCTCGTTTTGGAGTTGACCTGGGGGATGCGTTTACGAGCCAAGGTTCATTCACTCACTTCAGCGATTGGCGAAAATCTCTTGTCGCCGTTTTCCTTGATAAAATTCGCCAAGGGTGCGTCGCAAACTATGTCAGTCCCTTCATGGTGCAACACGATGGATGGGGATACTGGTTGCTTCACTTGAGCAATCACCCACAAGCTAACAATGTGATGAAAGCGACTCACTGGCTGCATCAAAACAATTCCTTGCATGAAGGTTTTGCTGGCCTGAAAATGCTTGAGTTTCACCGTGACAACTTTAATCAAACTACAATGTTCCGGTTTGACGAAGCCGCCGCGAAGGCGACACATGAAGCACTGTTTGTGGAGTTGATGCCAAAAATTAAGTCGCTGGGTGATTCCGTGACAGTTGACGCTCTGATTCGGTCGATCGCAAATGAAACGCCAGCAGACGCGGCACGCGTGAACGCCGCGCTAGCGGATCTGAGAAGTGAAGGGGAACTAGACATCATTGGAGCCAAAGGTCAACAACGACAGAGAGGGCCAAAGCATGGGCAAGACCGGATTGTCGTCTCGAAACAGCCAAAGTTGTTTTTGCCCAGCTATAACTGAACGGTATGGGATCTACCACAAAGCGGGCGTTAACAGCGGCAATTCGCCCCGTTTTGTAAATCTTCGACTCAGATATGTGTCTACAAGAGGATCAGATTAACGAAAGTCGCACTTCATTTTTGATTCCACCCCCAAACTTACTTGAGAGTGTTTTTGTATCATACGTAACATCGGTCATTGAACCATTTGAGAACCTGTTGGTCGAAGAAAGTTTTCGACTACCAACTGACCGATGTTTCGACCTGACGTGAGCCCCATAGTGTTATCGAAGTTGAAGTGAATTCCTCCGTAAATTCGACTAAGCCCTGCTTCTTCGGCGGCTTCAGCAAAGCTGTCGAATGAGCGTGTGACAATCAGGCTCGAGTTTAAAGGGCGTTGGCCAGGTGAGGATTGGGCGTCGTTTTGACTGGTAAAGGTTACGTCGTTACCAAGCAATGACGAGAGAACCTCGTCGGCGGCACCACTGAAGGTGCTGTGGCCGGATGTGTAGGTCGGAAAGGGAGGACTTAGGAGTAAAGGCAGCCAATCTTTGTCTTGTACCGTTTGATCGTTGCCGTCCTGTTCAGCTTGTCGAATTGCGTCGATGGGCCGCCAAAGTTCGTATTCATATTTTGCGTCCCAGGCTGAAATGCCCGCATCAGCGAGAGCTAGGTTCAATAACGCAAATACACGCGAGTTTTCGAGTACCGAATTGCCTCGCGGCATGACCACATCGGCGGCGATCTGATTCCAGTGTCCCGGCGGCGTGAAGGTTCCGCCACCGTCGGCCCAAAAGACCGCGATCTCGTTTTGATCTGCCGTGCGAGAACTGCTATCAAGCCCACCTAGATTCATTACCTCGTCGACTGCGTCAGCATATTCATCACTCGTTAGTATTGGTGGAGCGATGGGGCGAAACTGTTCGGGCGTGTTCAATGAGAACGGCGTTACGGCTCGCCACTGCGGTAGGAGCGATGGCAGATAGTTTGGAAACGTTCGGTTCCAATCACCGGGGGCGCTGCTGGTCAAATAGTCACTAATCGAATCGGCACCATCATTAACACGCAATGTGAGCATCGCATCGCCGACCTGCTGACCGAATGCGATACCAGCATCTTTGGATTCGCCCTCTTCGACCATCGCCAAGGATTCAGCCAAGGTTGCATTCCAGTATGCCAATTCGTCGGGTGCCGGGTAAAGACTTGATGCAACGTGGTAGGCAGCGGAGGATGCAGCCGCAGTTAATGATGCATTATTGGGAGCGGTGATGCCCTGCAAATAGGCTTCAAAGCCACCCTCGATTGCGTTGGCTGCATCGAACATGGCTGTGTGGATCATTGCCAGATTCTTGGCAACACGTGGCGGTTCCGATGGTACGATCCGTCCCTCGTAGGGATCGTCGCTATAGGCGGCCCATTCGCGGACGACATTGAGGACCGTCGCGTTCCAATCGGTCACGATATCTCCGCGAAGAATAGTTTTGTTCACCGACTGCGTTCGCCCGAGCGGATCAGTCGCCAGAATCGTCAACTTGTTGCTTCCCGCCGTCAGTGGAACTGAAAAGTGAACAGCACCTGCGGTGTCCGAGACCATCGAGGTTGTCGCTTGGTTGGAAACAATATCCACGCGCACTCCGGCAAGTGTTAAAGCAACAAGTTGAACCGAATCGCGAAGCACCACACCATTCAAGTTTGGATCGTCCGTCGCTGAAACATTCGCGATGACGTTCAGCGGGGCGGAATACCGATCTAATGCGTTGATGACCAACAATGCATCCCAAGCGGTTGCCAAACCATCGCCGTTGGTGTCGACGTACGGATCGTTCGGCTTCCAAACGGATGACAGATCGCTGTTTTGGTGACGATTTAGCCAATTGATAACCTGTAACGCATCAGCAGCGGAAACAAGACTCGACTGATTCACGTCAAGTATCAGATCGGAGTTCTGCATGATCGAGGCCATGCAGCGACGTGATTCAAGTGACTCAACTATCGCCCTACGCCCCATACAAGACACCCGTTCCTTTAATTGATTCAGCCAACTTATCTATCAGAAGTTGAACAACAGTCGCTAATTATTGACGACAGATGGTTGCGGATGTTTGAAAAATGGAGGATTTTGCCTACTTTCGCTTACGCCGTTGCAGATTCCCTCTTATCCGCAAAGCGGTCATCGGCCCGCTCAGGTGTCGGCGTACGATTCGAAGGTGGCGATTAGTCGCTACGCAAAGTCCGGTCAAGACATTTTTCAATGATCGCCTGTGATGAGCAATGGCTGCATGATTCGTCCGGACGTTACTCGTGCCCTTGCGGAAATCTTTAGCAACCGAAGACGGCCCCATGGGAGCGTAGCTGCACTGTGAAGCCACTACCACTTACTTTGGAATTCCTCAATGACGTGGCCTTCGGTCAGATTGAGGTAGATTTCCGTGGTTGCGAGCCGGTCGTGGCCGAGCATTTTCTGAACGGCCGCCAATGAAATGCCTTTCTGCAAAGCCAGTGTGGCGAACGTATGGCGTAGAACATGCGGCGTGACCGTTGATGTAATTTTCGCGCGGTTGGCAACGGTCTTCACCAGTTTTTGAATTTGTCGCTCACCTGCGAACCAACTGTCATTCAATGCAAAATACGGCTCCAACAACGCTTGAACCCTTTTAGACATCGGAACGACACGCTTCTTCGTTTTTTGCCATACGGCCCACCCTTTCCGCTGATCCGAAGCGAGCGTTGCTGCCACAATATATTGCTTGGCGTCAGACCACATAATTCAGAGACACGAAGACCGGTATCGAGCAACTTCCAAATCGTTAATTTTTCTTTGGTGTTTTGACACGCATGGGCAAGCCGATCGGCTTCGTCAGATTTCAGAGGTTCACGGACATATTGATAGGCCATCGATAAATGAGTTCGCTTTTGGTTGTGGATCACGAACTAAGTTCGTATCTTGCGTTTTGACAGTAGCACACGTCAAATCCATCGCAAAGCGTTTTCGTCTGGGGCGGAAGCATGCCAAAGTTCAGCGTAATTCATTTTCATGGATTGCGAACTAAAGACGTCTTTTCAGGCGGAAGACGAATAACTTGCGTTTTGATTATCAATTGCTAGCCCTCCTTTCGGGTTGTTCAGTTGGCTCAAAGTTGTGGCGGAGTGCGAATTTTTCTAAAATGTTACACTCAACTCTGCCGATGGATGCTATTGGTACGGGTTGGATGGACACTCTTGTGAGGCCCCTTCGTTTGTCATTCCCTGCCGGGTGCCCAAAAGTACTTCGCCGACCAAAGGATGGCGGCCTCACAAGACTTGTTCGCCACCGATCCGCTCAGCTCGTATCCCACAGCCCAGCCACTACGTAGTATTGCAATGGAATCAACTAGCGAGGAAGAATTCTGTAACCTAAAGAATGGGCAGCGATTTTTGTTCATGAATTTAGTGTACTGTAAGCGGGATGACCGCAGCGCGGTGCTTGTTCAATCTGAACCTGGCGAAAAGCCTACATCAAAAACGGTGCACAATTTCTACCCTGAGGATATCGTGGTGCCTCTCAAAGACGCAGGTTGAGCACCCTCCAATAGCATTGGCGTTGTCAGAACGCCGATCACAACAGAGGCGGTCCGGCAATCAAAACTGCAGCTAAGCATCTTACTCTGGCAAGCGGCGTTTTCGTGTCGGAAGATAGTAAGATTCTAATTCAAGTGCTGTTGTTTCCCTGGCGGCATGACGCATAACAACCATAAACCAAACCTCAGCAGCTTTTCCTTCAAATGAGCATTCCAATAACATGTCAAATGCATCACGTGCTAAACCACGGTGACGAATTTCGCATAGTACATCGGCTCGCTGTTGTTTTGAAAGACGAGCAACGTAGACCAGAAACTGAAATTCCGTATTAGTCATACTTTGCTCAGGTTTGCGGAATTTCTCAATTTTTTTATCTCGTCTTGAAACGGTGACCTACAATTCGTCAGCACATTTCCGCAAAAAAGCGTGTGTTTTCACTACAGTCTGATTCGCAAAGACGACAAAAACGCCTGCCAATTCTAACGCCACATGACCCCATTGTGAAATGAGTAACAGCCAAGGACCTGACGATATGTACACACCTCGCGAGTACGCTGATGCGTTCGTGATTGCCAAAGAAGCACTCGGGCTCGTGGCGAAGCTCCAGACGCCGCCTACACCAGACGTGTATGAACTTTTGTATCGCTATTCCGCAGGCGGAGACAATGGCCTTCGTGACGCTCTGGACTACTGCTTAAACGATGCCGGGACCGTTTCGAAGAAACAGATGCAGCATTTGAAGCAAACGTTTCTCTCCGCAACAGAATCGGCTGAAGCAAACGCGAGAATTAGCGAGCAACTTGCCGAAGAGTTGGGTGGTTTGAAGTCGATTGTGGATGATCAGCTCGCTGCTAGTGGTGAATTCAACTCCTCGCTCGGTTCGGCTGCCGCGAATCTTCGTCCCGAAAGCACCCCGGACGAAGCAAGGGCATGCATTGAGTTGGCGATGTCCTGCAATGAGGAAATGCAGGGGCAATTAAAACAGGTAACCTCTAAGCTCGCCACGTCTCAGACCCATATTGACGAGATGCAAGGTAGACTTTTGGAATCGCAAAAGTTACTTCTTATTGATCCCGTGACAGAGGTTGGTAACCGCCGTTTCTTTGACACGATGATGCTGCGCCGTTTCCAGCCCGATCATAATCGTGCTCGCCACAACTTTCTTTTGATTATCGATTTGGACAATTTCAAAGATGTCAACGACACCTATGGACATTCGACAGGCGATCGCGTTCTTCGATATGCAGCATCAATGATCCAGAAGCTTGCCAAAGAAGCTTCCGTCGCTCGGTATGGAGGCGATGAGTTTGCTGTATTCTTGGAATCAGACGATATCGGTGAGGGAAAGGAGTTGGGTAAAGCGATTTGCGATCACTTTGCAAAGGCCTCGATGAAGGATGCTGAAACTAACGTAAGAATTGATCAAGTTACAACCTCCATCGGCGTATCGCGATTGCGTGTTGATGACGACCGTGAGAGTTGGTTCAACCGTGCGGATAAGCTGCTCTACAGTGCGAAACAAGGCGGTCGGAATCGAGTAATGCATGAACGTGATTTTTCGGATTTAAAGACGACGAAGGTTTGAATAAGTGAGCACTCCGTTGAACTCAAGCGAGCGGTTGCCGAACGGTTCGATGTGACAAGTTGAAGACGACGTTAGTGGCACTGTTTTGGTTCAGGGCTCCCCAAGTTCTTTTTTTAACTGGACGTGCTCCTGGAGAAGGGGTCTGAGTACTATTGGAACAGAAAGTCGGGTTAAAGGGATCTTATGCTGAAATTGCGAGATACCTATCCCATTCCTGCCGGAACAAGTGACATTATTGCCAATGCAAAGCAAATGTGCTTACAATGCTTTAGCGATGCAAGTCGATAAAAACCCAATGATTTACGGTGTTTCCAATACGGAAACGATGCAAGGCCAATGCCTTGAGAGTGGCTTCAGGTTCTAGTGCGCTGCCGAGCAGGCAGCTTAGAACGTGGACCTCTGGAGCCTAGCAGCTTGTGCAACTGGTTAGGGATACCGACGAACCGATTCTCGCGACAAACACACGTCACAGCGAGTTGACTATGAATTGTCAGCTACTATCGAGTCCTTGCAATCAGCCAACTTCGCGGGAAAGCAAACCTTCCGACTTAATTCGTTGAACTTCATCGTGCGAGATCATCCATTCCTTGGCGCTGCCACGGCCACATGCTCGCTTCGTGGCTCGAACACGACCGAGTCTGCACCATTCGCGTACACTGTACGACGACCGATCCAGCATTTCCGCGACGGTCTTCGTGTCGTACCACTCTTGGACTTGCTTCTCGTCGACCAACGCGACGAGTTGCAATTCAATCTGCTCAAGCTTTTGTAAAATCAGTTCGTACATATTGCCCTCATTGCGTTCTATGGGAAATAACCTTCATGCTCAAAGTCTTCGTCCGATGATGGGCACGGTCCAAAAGCAATCCGACGGACGAATTAGGCGCTTATGATAGCCGCTCAAGTCCCCTCCCTCTGACATGTTTCATCACACTGCAAATGCCATGTTATTTTGGTGCTACCAAGGATGGGCCATAGGAAACGAGAGCTTTTTTTGGGGCGAGGCAAGCAAACGGCTCCTCTTGCAAACCGGGCGTCCCAAAGAAACAGGAGAATGAATTCGTTTGAATTGTTAGCCGTTGGCCAAACCGCCAACAAAACCAACCCTCTTTTCTCCTATAGCCCCCGATTTCAAAGCAATTGGACGATTCTTCCATGTTTTCAAAGCGTGGAGCAGCTCGCGGGAAAGCACCTTTTTGTATCCAGCTTGGATCAACGGAGATAGGGAGTCGCGTCGTTAGTACGTCTTGTCGACAAAGCTCACTTGGCACTGTCGAAATGGCCGAGGCGTACGTGTGCGGCAAAAAAGGCAAAAACCGACAGCTAGGCATCCACAGAACCCAGAACTTCCGGTGCATCCATTAGAAGTGTTTTTGAACACGAACGGTTGTAATGCACGCCGTAAGACCGGAGCAACAAGCCGAACCTTAGAAATCCGGTCACGACATTCAGTCTTCATGCGAATTGGACACTTCCAATACGCCGATGAGTTGGCTCATTCGCTTGCTCTGATGTCACCCTCTGACCTTGCCGGGAACTCAGTTGCACGCGATGAGTATCCGTCCGATCGCCGTCACGGACGTAGCGAAAGGTCGCCTTCAAGAAACCAACCGCTTCAATGGACACGAAGGGGGCATTTGCCTCCTCGCTCAATTGTAGACGCAATATGCCAAAGAAGGACAATGCGATCGGTCAATTAAAGAAGACACGATATTCGATTTCGCCCCCAATTGGACACTTCGACAATTCGAGTTGAGGCTAAATATTGAATACTGAAAATTGACACCTCTCCCCTCCCCGATCGCCCAACGATCACTTGGATTTGCTGAACAAGAGTTTCATCGCATCCTTTTGACTCGATGGAAAGAGGTGCCGGTACCGACGCCGCATCGACTCCGTAGTATGCCCTGCCCATTCATCGATCATCCGCTGATCAATTCCTCTGCTGGCACAGTTGGAAATAAAACTGTGACGCAGGCAGTGCCAACCTTTGATAACATTCCAGTCACTTCCTTCAACTACTTTTCTGAAATGACACGAGGCCTGATCTCTGGTTAATGGGTTTTCCTCATTTCGAGTGCGTCGATGGGAATAAAGAATCGGATCAGGATGACAGAACGTAAAGGGGGTGCCTGGATGTTGCTTTAGCCATTGCTTCAAAATCATTCGAAGCGGTTTACAAATGGGAACGCGCCTGGTACTCGATTTCCCCTTCACACGTTTTTTTTCATGGAGAGTGATTACTCCTCCACTCAAATCGATGTCTGCAAGTCTCGATCGAAGCAATTCTGATCGACGGGCACCTGTGTAGGCCGCGAATGCAAACATCGGATGCAAGAACGGCAGTCTTGCGTGCCCTTTGACATATTTTAAAAGTTTCTGGATCTGATTCATATCCAGATAGAGAGCGTCCCAGAGTTCCTCAGAGGCACCTGCCTTAATTTGCCTTTTGATCTCATCCCAAGTTTGAAATACGGGAAGCTCCTTCGATTTCGGATACCGCAACTCCTTGTTCGGAAAGTCGCCGTGGACCTTCCCCGCTCTGACACCCCATCGCCAGACCGAATTGAATGTGACGATCTCCTTTTTGATCGTGTTGCCGCTGAGAAAGGTTCCTCTATTCGTCTTTTCCTTTGACCGGGTCGTAATGTAGTTTTGAAGAACGCCTTGGCTCATTGATTGAGCGATGAGTCGCTTGCCCAGCACGCGTTCCAAATGACGCTGATGAATCTTCATCATGTCGATGGTGTTAGGCTCCAAATTATCTGTGGGCATTGCGTCCCAGAAATCGAGAAACAGCTGCTGGAGGGTCAATGACGATTTGATGATCGGCTTCTTGTCCAGCTTTCCATCGGACAAGAGGAACGTCATCACGTCTGCCCCTTCTGGAATGGTCAATCGACCGGACTCAACCAACGCCACATTCTCTTCGACACGCAACTTCTTTGCCAGAGCAGCATCTTCGTTGCTTGTTTTTAGCGAGCGGACAAATCGATGGCCTCCGAAACGGAGGATTATGTTGTATCGATTGTTGCGAACTTCTAAGCCTGCCATTTTCGAACTCCCCTGTAAGAGACACGCGTCCGCCACACTGGTCGCGTTTTGGTCGCGTTTGGGAGTCCATAAAAAAAGGGCTCCAACGTATGGTACGTTGGAACCCCGTAAAAACCAGTGCGGATGAGAGGACTTGAACCTCCACGCCCTTGCGGGCACTAGAACCTGAATCTAGCGCGTCTGCCAATTCCGCCACATCCGCGAATTAGCTCTAGAACAATATCGCCATTTTCTGAGAATCGCAAGTGGAGGCGGGCACGAAAAATCGGAATTCAAGTATCGTCCCGCTGGCGAAATTGGTGGCCGACGCACGCACGCGTCAGCCGCCTTTAAAAAACCGTCGCCGCAGCACGTTGCCCCATCCCCTAAGACATCCCACCGCCTCAGCGTGGACAACTCCACCGGCAACGCTTCTCTCTGATATACTTGGATGCTACAACTTGTCCCCCCCTGATTACCTGATTCCCCATTTTGAATCCGCGTGAGGATTGGCGAGCATGCAACTTCATTGCCTCGGTACGGTAGGCTATCACCCCAACGCCCAACGCCATACCTCGTGCTACTTTCTGCCTGAATCGGGACTGCTGCTGGATGCCGGTACAGGCGTCTTTCGGTTGGCTCCCCTGATCCAGACCGATTCGCTTGATGTGCTGCTCAGCCATGCTCATCTGGATCACACCTGCGGCTTGACCTTCTTGCTGGATGTGCTGTTTGAAAGTCCGGTGAAGACGTGCCGGATTTGGGGCGAGAAGGACAAGCTAGACGCGGTTCGCGAACACCTGTTTAACGACCTGATTTTCCCCGCGTCACTGAACGCCGAGTGGATCGAGATCGATTCGTTGGATGAATTTCGCATCGGAGACACGACGATCACACATCGTACGCAGGATCACCCCGGCGGCAGTGTGGCCTACCGTATTGAGTGGGAGAAGCAACAAAAACGGCTTGTCTATGCCACCGACAACACCGGTGACACCAGCCGCGAAATGGCCCAGTGGGGACAAGGTTGTGACCTATTGATGCAAGAGTGCTACTTTCGTGACGCGTCCGCCGAATGGGCGAAGAAGACCGGGCACTGTTGGACCAGCCGGGTCGCGGAAGTCGCCAAGTTGATCCAGCCCAAGCAATTGCTGGTCACGCATATCAATCCGCTGGAAACGTCCGAGGATCCGGTGGATCTGGACGTGATCCGAAACGCGGTCGATTGCCCCGTCGTCCTCGCCGAAGACGAGATGACGATCGAGTTTTAGTTCTTTGCCTGCTTGGCTTCGAGTTCTTTGTAGAGCCGATCGAGCACGCCGTTGACGAATCGTGGACTGTTTTTGTCGCCATAACGTTTTGCCAAAACGATGGCTTCATTGACGGCAACACGTCCAGGGGTATCGCCAAACAAAATCTCGTAGCCCCCCAACCGCAACACGTTGCGATCAGTCACCGCCATGCGAGGCAGCGTCCAGTGGCTGGCCAATTTGCTGAGATGGGCGTCGACGTCATCGCGATGCTCGAGCGTGCCCATCAATAATTTGTAGGCGAACTCGGTTAACGCTTTGCGTCCTTGTAAACGCGAGCGAATGAACTGCTTGGCGGATTCATCAGAGCGGGGATCGTTAACGTCCGCCTCGTAGAGCAGCTGCAATACAATCTCGCGGGCACGGCGGCGAGTGGACATTCGAACCTGACAACAATGAGGGAAATAAAAAGGGAAGCGTGAGTGGGGATTCTATGCGGAAATGGCAGAAGCGCCGATTGGGGCAGTCAAGAAACCTTCGATTTAGCCCTGCCAGCTTTCGCCCCTTGCCATCTACTTTGGGAAGCGGCACGGCGCAAGGCCGTCCGGTTGCGGCGAGTAAAACGTTCGATTTTGACCGGGCGGCTCGCGCCGTTTCGCTATCCCCCCCCCTCGCTTGTGCCCAAAGCAGATAGCATTGGACGCTACGGTGCGGGCGATGGGGGCGGTGCGGGCGATGGGGGCGGCAACTTTTCCAGCTGACGCTTGGCTTCGGCGACCGCAGGCTCGGCCCAGCCATGATCGGCATGCAGTTGAATGATCCCGGTCAACGATTCTCGGGCCGTTTGCGGCGGCGCGTTTTCGACCGTCTGGCGAATACGATCGAGCAACTGGACTGCGCGAGGATCGAGAATCATCGCAGGAGCACGTTCGCGAAGCAGTCTTGCCTCGTGTTTCGCCAGGCGAATCATCTCCGCGAGCGACTCGTCGGTTTGCAGAGTCTGGGTGTCGTAGATCGCCAACCACTGAGTCAACCGCGACGCCGCGGCGACCGGATCCTGCTCGCGGCCCGTCATCGCATCCAAGAACCCTTGCTCTGCGGCCGAGAGCGGCGAAATATCCAATTTGGCCTGCACGCTCAACCGTCTCAGCAACCGCTGCAGATCGATCGCGTGCCGCCAACGATTGACCGTTTCGTAGCGAGGATCGTCGGGAAATCGTTTCAGGAATTGATCCATCTCTAACCTAGCTTCGCCCGCATTTTCTGCCTCGGCGTTTTCCGCGATGACTTGATACAGTTCATCCGCGGTGGGCTGCTCGGCTGCTTTGAAGAACAAGATGACCCCCGCGATCAGCACCGCCATCATCAGTGAAATCGAGATTGCCTGCTTCCAATGCTCGGCGGGCGATGCCTCGGCAACATGCCCCGCCGCGTGTTCCTGTTCGTTGTCCACTGATTGAAAATGAGTGGGACGACTGACCGGTTCTGCCGCCGTTGGATCGGCATCCTCGATGTCGGTTGGCGGGTCCGAAACGACGGTATTCTGAGAGGCGACGGTAGCCGAAAACTGCGGGTTCGCGTGCTCGGAGACTAATGGGTTGCCGAGATCGGCCGTCCGAATCTCTTCGCTCGGCGGACGATCACCGGCGAGCTGATTGAGGCTCAATCCAGTCGTGTCGTGGCCCCCCGCATCCGTTTTTTCGGTCGATTCCCCGATCGGCTTGGCGGCTGCTTGATCTCGTTCCGGAACCGCATGGGCGGTCGGCATCGAATGGTCTGGCAACGTTTGTTGACGAAGCAGTCCCGCACGCATCGCTTTTAACCGGTTCATCACCGAAAGGGCGGTCGGCGGACGATCGGCCGGGTCTTTTTCCAGCAGTTGATGG